>Ga0265297_10000937_pt1 | contig 76141 bp, 75 predicted proteins | sample Munlanlwell13791_FD_192502 | JGI IMG/M metagenome (GOLD analysis project Ga0265297, IMG submission 192502) | Leachate microbial communities from a municipal landfill in Southern Ontario, Canada - Leachate well 137-91 | ecosystem: Engineered > Solid waste > Landfill > Unclassified | place...
TGATGGACGACTCCAAAAAGGCGGTTTCCATGTATGCCAAGGAGGCGGGGGATTTAATCTATATCGTGGGCAGGACACACCATGAATTGGGAGGCTCGCATTATTATGACCTTCTAGGTTTTACGGGAAACAGCGTTCCGAGAGTGAACACGCGCCTTGCCAGGGAGACATTCTTGAGGTTAAGCCGTGCTTCCGGGGCCGGGCTCATCAAGGCAATGCACGATTGTTCTGACGGCGGCTTGGCAGTGGCAGCTGCCGAGATGGCCTTTGCCGGCGGTTGCGGGATGGAGCTGTTTTTATCCGAGGTGCCCTATACCGTAAAAGACAAAAAAAGCAACGACGTCATCCTATTTTCAGAATCTAATTCCCGTTTTATGGTGGAGGTCAACAGGCGCAGGCAGAAGCAATTTGAGCGTATGCTTAGAGGGGTTCCGTTCGGGTTAATCGGATGCGTATCAGGAGGGAGTGATTTTAAGGTCTGGGGCCTGGATAACAAGCTTTGCATTGCGACGGATATCGCAGGGCTTAAAGAGGCCTGGCAGGCGCCATTGAGGTGGTAAAATGAAGAGACCAGCAGTGCACGATGATTTTACCAGCGAGGACACGTGGCGGATATTCCGCATCATGTCGGAATTCGTAGACGGTTTTGAGGTATTGTCGCAGGTAGGCAAGGCCGTCTCCATCTTCGGCTCCAGCCGTTCAAGGCCGCAGGATAAATATTACAAATTGACCGAGGAGGTGGCGTATCTATTGGCTAGGGAGGGTTTTGCCGTTATCACCGGCGGCGGGCCGGGCATTATGGAGGCTGCCAATAAAGGAGCGCGCCGGGCAAAGGGGCATTCCATCGGGCTCAACATCCAGATACCTTCGGAGCAGAAACCCAATCCTTACATAGATACCCTGCTGGACTTCCATTATTTCTTTGTGCGTAAGGTAATGTTCGTTAAATACGCCAAGGCCTTCGTGATTATGCCGGGCGGTTACGGAACGCTGGATGAGTTTTTTGAGGCCGTCAATCTTATCCAGACGCGCAGGATAAAGCGTTTTCCGGTAGTGCTCTTCGGCGGCAAATACTGGGAGGGGATGCTTAGTTGGCTCAAGCGGGAAGTATTGCGCCAGGGCAATATCAGCCCTGCGGACCTGGATATCTTTAAGCTGGCGGATACGCCCCGCCAGGCAGCGGAGATTATAAAGAGATTTTATGAAAAGACCTAAGGTATGTATCTTGAGGACCGCAGGCACCAATTGCGACAGGGAAACCGCATACGCATTCTTAAAGGCCGGGGCAGAGCCCGAACTTGTCCATATCAACACTTTTATCAACGCGCGGGGTAAGCTTGATGGTTATCGTATTTTTGCCATCCCGGGAGGCTTTAGTTACGGCGATGACGTTGCCGCCGGAAAGATCCTGGCAAATGAGCTGAAATACAATCTCGGCGAGAAGCTGCAGGATTTTATCCGTTCGGGCAAGCCCATCATCGGCATCTGCAACGGATTTCAGGTACTCATAAAGTGCGGGCTCCTGCCGGGTAACAGCGGCTTTGAACAGGAAGCCAGCCTTATCATCAACGATTCTGCCAGGTTTGAGGACCGCTGGGTGTATTTAAAGAACCTTTCCTTTAACCGTAAACAGAAATGCATTTGGACAAAGGGACTGCCGGGGGTAATATATCTTCCTGTGGCGCACGGAGAGGGAAAGTTCGCAGCGCGCAATAAAGAAGTCCTGAGGTCTCTTAAGAGGAACAATCAGGCAGTTTTTCAGTATTGCGATGAAAAATCCGGGCTTGCCGGTTATCCCGCCAACCCCAACGGCTCACAGGAGAATATCGCCGGGATATGCGATGGTACAGGGAGGATCCTCGGGCTGATGCCGCATCCTGAGAGGCACATCTTGAATTCCCAGCACCCCCGTTGGACCGCAGGCGCCAGACACCTTAGGTCCGGGGAAGCTGACGGCATGCTTATTTTTAGGAACGGAGTGGAATATGCCAGAAAACTTTAACGATCGGCCAAAGGAATTTTGCGGTTTATTCGGGATATACGGTCATAAGCAGGCCAGTTGGTTCACATATTTAGGTTTATACGCCCTTCAGCACCGCGGACAAGAGGCCTGCGGGATTGCGGTTAATAACAAGGGGAGCATCCTTGTGCATAGGCAGACAGGCCTGGTCAGCGACGCATTCGGGGCAGAGATGCTTGGCAGACTAAAGGGTGATATGGCAGTGGGGCATGTCCGTTATTCTACCACCGGCTCCAGCACTTTGAAGAATGCCCAGCCGTTATTGATTGATTACGCCAAGGGGTCGGTGTGTATTGCCCATAACGGTAACCTGGTGAATTCACTTTTTCTTCACCAATACCTGGAGAGGCGCGGTTCGATATTTCAGACCACTACAGACTCCGAACTTATCATACACCTGATGGCCAAGGCCCAATCGCGTGACTTAAAGGAAAGTCTTTTCTACGCCCTCCGGCGTATCAAGGGCGCTTATTCTCTGGTGATGATGGATGAAAAAAACTTAATCGGGGTGCGCGACCCCATGGGATTCAGGCCATTGGCTTTGGGAAAGCTTGGCAGCAGCTGGTGCCTGGCCTCGGAGACCTGCGCCTTTGATTTGATAGGCGCCAGGTTTATCCGCGAGGTAGAGCCCGGGGAGATACTCTTCATCAATAAGGAAGGCATCAAGTCCTTTAGGCCGAAGGAATGGAGCAAGAGAACGCACCATGCCTTCTGTACCTTTGAGCATATTTATTTTTCCAGGCCGGATTCGGTTGTTTTCGGAGAAACAGTGCATCTGGTGCGGCGTAAGCTCGGCGCGCAATTGGCGCGCGAATATCCTGCGGATGCGGACTTTGTAGTGCCGGTGCCGGATTCCGGGTTTTCCGCAGCGCTGGGTTTTTCGCAGGAATCGGGCATACCCTTAGAGATGGGCATTATCCGCAATCACTACGTAGGCAGGACTTTTATTCAGCCGGCGCAGGATATCCGCGACCTGGGGGTGCGGGTAAAATTCAATTTATTGCGCGATATCCTTAAAGGCAAAAGCATCGTTATCGTAGATGATTCCATCGTACGCGGCACGACTTCAAAGATACGGGTGCGTAACCTCCGCGCAGCAGGGGTAAAACGGGTACACCTGCGTATCTCCTGCCCCGCGCACCGGTTTCCCTGTTTCTACGGGATTGATTTCCACCGCTCCAGCGAACTGATCGCCAACCGGTATAGTTCTGTTGATATGATAAGGCGTTATCTCGGCGTGGATAGCCTGGGATATTTGAGCCTGGGAGGGATGTTAGGATGCCTGAAGAACCCCAGGGAAAATTACTGCACTGCGTGCTGGACCGGTAAGTATCCTATTACCCCGGAGAAGAAAGCTGGTAAATTTTCGCTGGAGGCCCGTTGTTGCGGCCAGGGGGACATTTAAGAATGGGGAGTTTGACTTATCGCAAGGCAGGCGTGGACATAGAGAAAGCAAGCGCCTTTAAGAGCAATATCAAATCCCTCCTGCGTCTCTCCTTCAGGGACGGCGCTCGCCGCGATATCGGAGGCTTCGGGGGATTCTTTGACCTTTCGGCGATTAAAATGAAGAGCCCGGTTTTGGTATCTTCCGCGGACGGCGTGGGGACTAAATTAAAGATCGCCGCGCTCGTCAATAAGCACGATACCGTTGGGATTGACCTGGTAGGCATGAATGTTAATGATATACTTTGCACCGGAGCCGAGCCGTTGTTTTTTCTTGATTATATCGCCTGCAATAAATTGGACGCAGCTGTTCTCCGCGAGGTGGTGCGCGGCATAACTACAGGTTGCATCCAGGCAGGTTGTGCCTTGGTTGGAGGGGAGACTGCCGAGATGCCCGGGATGTACACAAGAGGGGAGTATGACCTGGCAGGTTTTTGCGTGGGCGCGGTGGAGAAAGCCGATATTATTGACGGCAGCCGCATTGAAGCAGGTGACGCGATACTGGGTATTGAGTCTGGCGGCCTGCATTCCAACGGCTTTTCCCTCGTAAGAAAGGCATTCAGCCCCCGGTCTCTTAAGAGTTTATCCGCGGAGCTACTGAAGCCCACCCGCATCTATGTGAAGCCGCTCCTATCATTGCTGCGCAGCAAGGCACTCAGGCAGCGCTCCGTCTGCGCCGTAAAGGGCATCGCGCATATTACCGGAGGCGCCTTTTATGATAAGATTGCCAGGATCCTTCCTTCTGACGTAGATGCCTTGATTAAAAAGAATTCCTGGGATATACCAAAGATATTCTTTCTTATCCAGAATAAAGGGGGTATCGCCGACCGCGAGATGTATCATACCTTGAATATGGGGATCGGGATGGCTTTGATCGTGAGGCCGGTTTTCAGAGAGCAGATAAGATGCGCGTTGGCCCGCCTCGGGCTTAAGGTATGGAGTATCGGAGAGATTGTTAAAGGCAGGGGGAGGGTTGAGATTTTTTAGCGCTAAGCGGTATCGTATCGGCCGTTATTAATATTTATACCCGGCTTTAAGAGGCACCCAGCTCCGAGAGGCACTTGGCGTTAAGCGATATAAGAAGTACCCAACGCTAAACGGAATTGCGTTGGTATTCGTCCCGTGGCGAAATAGGCCGGTATCCGCCCTCTGGCGGAATTGCGCCAGTGTTCTGTCTGATAATTAACACCCAACGCCAAGCGGTATTGCGTTGGTGTTCTGTCTGATAATTAACACCCAACGCCAAGCGGTATTGCGTTGGTGTTCTGTCTCTACAGAAGGAGGGTAGGATGAGGATTTTAAAGGTATTTTTGGCGTTGGTTTTGATGCTGCAATTGGCAGCGCCGTTAGGTATCTGTGCCGATGATATTAATGTCAATCTTTTGTTGCAGGAGACCCAAAAGAGAAGCGAGAAGTCAGGCGAGATAAACTTTGTCTGGTGGATACCCGAGGAATACTGGAGGGCGAGCCTCGCCCAGAACCCCGCCACTACGCCTCAGCAGGTCGAGGCAATTGTGAGCGTTTTTAAACCCTATGTTGTAATGGCGGTAGTGGAAGGCAAGGTCGATGCGATGGGTAATATTACCTATAGCAGCGAACCGGACATCCGCTCTAAACTGCAGCTTATCGATTCCCATGGGAATCGATATCTTCCGCTTTCCGAAGACGGGATAAACATAAGTACCAAGAGTTTCCTGGCGATGATGAAACCGATGCTGGCAAATATCCTCGGCCCTATGGGGCAGAACATGTATTTTTATACATTTGTTGCCAAGGATAAAAACGGCGTTGATATCGCCGACCCCAGAAAAGAAGGCAGCTTCAGCGTAAGGCTGGGCGATAAGGATTTTAAGTGGGATCTGCCTTTAAGTTCGTTGGTCCCGGAAAAAATATGCCCTATCTGTAAACGCAAGCTAAACGGCACTTATAAGTATTGCCCCTTTGACGGGACGCCGTTACCTTAAGAGAGGATGAGGATTTTAGTCTTAGGTTCGGGAGGCAGGGAGCACGCATTAGCCTGGAAGATTGCCCAATCGAGGCTTGCGGATAAGGTTTTTTGCGCTCCGGGTAACGGGGGGATTTGCGATTCTGCCGAATGCCTTGACATCAAGGCCGACGATATAGCATCCCTTCTTGATTTTAGCCGGCGGGAGAAGATAGATTTGACGGTAGTCGGGCCGGAGGCCCCCCTGGTTTCAGGGATTGCCGATGAATTCGCGCATTACGGCCTGAATGTTTTCGCGCCTTCCCGCGCCGCCGCTGGATTGGAGGCAAGCAAGGTTTTCGCCAAGGAGCTTATGGCGAAATACAATGTTGCCACCGCGGACTTTAGGGTTTTTGATGATGCCGTAGATGCCAAGAGGTATGTCCAAAAGAAAGGGGCGCCCTGCGTAGTCAAGGCTGAGGGGTTAGCCCAGGGCAAAGGGGTAGTGGTTTCCGAGACAACAGAGGAAGCCGTAGACGCAATCTCAGCCATGATGGAGAAAAAGGTTTTTGGAGATGCCGGCAGGCGGGTAGTGATTGAGGATTGCCTGATGGGCGAAGAGGCATCAATCCTGGTGTTAACCGATTCCAAAACCGTAGTGCCGCTCGCTTCCAGCCAGGACCATAAAAGGGTATTTGACGGCGACAGAGGGCCCAATACCGGAGGTATGGGCGCTTATTCCCCGGCGCCGGTAGTCAGCCGCAGTTTATGGGGTGATATCCTCAATAATATTATCTACCGTACCGTTGACGGACTGGCGAGAGAAGGCATAGAATACCGGGGCGTGCTTTATGCGGGTATCATGATAACCAGGGAAGGCCCGAAGGTTCTGGAGTTTAACGTCCGTTTCGGGGACCCGGAGACCCAAGCCGTATTGCCGCGTTTGGAGTCCGATTTGGTTGAAATTATGATGGCCTGCGCAAAAGGAGGCCTGTTGCGTTTTAAGAATCTTAAGTGGAACAGCCGCGCCTGCGTTTCGGTAGTAATGTCTTCTGCCGGTTACCCCGGAAGTTACGAAAAAGGCAAAGAGATTTTAGGGTTGGATGAGGCAGTTAAAACAGGCGAGGTGGTTGTATTCCACGCCGGCACTAAAAAACTTCCGGCGGGTAACGGACAGGAGCCGGCCAGGTACGTGACCAACGGAGGAAGGGTGTTGGATGTGACCGGCTTGGATACTACCATCAAGGGGGCAATTAAGATGACATACCAGGCCGTAGAGAAGATTAAATTTGAAGGGGCGCATTACCGCAGCGATATAGGACAGAAAGCTTTAGCAGCAGTCAGCAGCTAGCAGCCAGGGGTTAGGGGGAGGGGCAGATGAGAAATCCGCTTGTCAGCGTTGTGATGGGGGGTCAATCAGACCTTGAGGTAGTCAAAGAAACCCTGAGGGCATTAAAGGGGCTCAATATCAAGTTTGAGGCAAAGGTATTGTCCGCTCACCGCACCCCTAAGGAATTGACCGCTTACGTAGGAGGGTGCTCTAAAAGAGGGGTGAAGGTATTCATTGCAGCAGCAGGCGGCGCAGCAGCGCTGGCAGGAGTTATTGCTGCGCACACAACCCTGCCTGTTATCGGCATACCGGTTGAGACCAGGAGCCTTAAGGGGCTGGATTCGCTTTTATCTACGGTGCAAATGCCTGCCGGCGTGGCAGTGGCATCAATGGCAATAGGAAGGGCCGGGGCCAAAAACGCCGCCCTCTTTGCGGCTGCGATACTTGCGCTTGGCGACAGGAGGATCGCCAGGGGATTGGCGGCGCTGCGTGAACAATCGCGCCTTAAGATAAAGAAGATTAAAGTCAGAATTTAATCTCATGCCCAATACCAGGATTGTCAAGGTTGATCCGTTGCATCCGGCTCCGGAATATCTTTCTGAGGCAGCCGATATCGTCATGACCGGCGGGTTGGTGATAATACCGACAGAGACCGTCTACGGCATTGCCGCTAATATGTCGAACAAGAAGACCATGGAGCGCCTCTATGAAATAAAAAAGAGACCCAAAGACAAGCCTTTTTCACTGCATATTGATAATAAGGATGAAGCGGATAAATTTTCCGTGGACATACCGACTGCAGCTTATAAACTTATGGACAGGTTTTGGCCTGGGCCTCTTACGCTGGTGTTAAAATCACGCGACAGCGGTAAGATAGGCATACGTTTCCCCGATAACGCCATTGCGCAGAAGGTGATTGCGGATTCGGGGGTGGCGGTGGTATGCCCTTCTGCCAATCTTTCGGGCGCGCCTGCACCGGTTGATTTTCAGGGGGCCATCAGGGATTTGAACGGCCTGGTAGATTTTGCCATTGACGCCGGGCCCACCGCATTGAAGATGGAATCCTCGGTAGTGGATGCCTCTGCCGCCCCTGTCCGCATCCTGCGTGAAGGGGCGCTTGCCGGCAAGGATATCGAGATTGTTGCTGCCAGAAAGGCAGTTTTGTTTGTGTGTACCGGCAATTCCTGCCGTTCGGTGATGGCTGCAGCGTTGCTTAAGAAGAAACTGCAGGAAAAAAAGAAGGATGATGTGGATGTGCTTTCAGCCGGCATTATGCTGGGGGGAGGTTTTGGCGCAACCGATGAAACGCGCGAGCTCCTTAAGGAGGAAGGCATTGATGTTTCCAGGCACCAATCCCGCGGTATTAACAGGGACCTTATCCATAAGGCTGATATTATCCTGGTAATGGAGCGTTTTCACGAACAGAGGGTGTTGCAGATGGTGCCCGAGGCAAAAAATAGGGTGTTTTTATTGAAGGAATTTGCTAAAATAAAGGATAACAATCTGGATATAGAAGACCCCATCGGCCGGGATGAGGGTTTTTACTGCCAGACCTTTGAGCTGATTAAGGAGGCGATAGAGAGGGTGAGCGATATTATATGAAGCCGATATTATTAGCCGCAGACCACGGCGGTTTTTTGTTGAAGGAAAAGCTCAAGGCATATTTAAATAAGGTTGGTTTTAAGACGCTTGACCTAGGGGCTTACTCCGGCGAACGCTGCGATTATCCCCTCCTGGCTTATGCCCTGGCAAAGGAGGTTTCCCGGGGCAAATACCAGAGGGGGGTTCTTCTCTGTAAGAGCGGGATCGGGAATTCCATCGTAGCGAATAGATTAAAAGGGGTGCGCGCGGCGCTTTGCTATAATGTTCGCGCAGCGCGCCTTTCGCGGGAACACAATGATAGCAATATCCTGGTCTTGGGTTCGGTATTTGTGAATGCCACGCTTGCCAGGAGGATCCTGGGCGTTTGGCTTAAGACGCCCTTTCTGGGCGGCAGGCACAGGAGGCGCCTGAACCAGCTCAGGGAAATCGAGAGGATTATTTAAGGAGGGTTAAGGTTGCTTAATCTATTAAGGAAGTCTGACCCGGAGGTTTACGCCGCGATAAGAAGCGAGGTCCAGAGGCAGGAGGAGCACCTGGAGCTTATCGCCTCGGAGAACTTTGCCTCACTGGCGGTGTTGGAGGCGCAGGGCTCGGTGCTGACCAATAAATACGCCGAAGGATATCCCGGCGCGCGCTGGTACGGCGGATGCGAGAATGTCGATGCCGTAGAAGAGCTTGCGATTGCGCGGGCAAAAAAGCTTTTTGGCGCCGAGCACGTTAACGTCCAGCCGCATTCCGGCACCCAGGCGAATATGGCGGTATATTTTTCGCTGCTTAAGCTTAAGGATACCGTACTGGCGATGGACTTGGCTTGCGGCGGCCACCTTTCTCACGGCCACCCCCATAATTTCTCCGGGATGTTTTACCGGGTGGTGGGCTATGGCGTGGACCGTAAGACCGAGCGTCTTGATTACGATTATATTATGCATCTTGCCAAGAAGCATAAGCCCAGGATGATTATTGCCGGCGCCTCAGCTTACCCGCGTGCCATTGATTTCAAGGCTTTCAGGAGGATCTGCGATAAGGCAGGGGCTTATTTATTTGTAGATATGGCGCACATCGCGGGGCTGGTCGCTGCCGGGGTGCATCCTAATCCAGTGCCTTACGCCGACTTCGTGACTTCTACTACCCATAAGACACTGCGGGGTCCGCGGGGGGGGTTTGTAATTTGCAGGAAGGAGTTTGCCAGGAAGCTCGACAGCCGGATTTTCCCCGGCACGCAGGGGGGGCCGTTGATGCACGTTATCGCCGCTAAGGCCGTAGCATTCAAAGAAGCGATGAGTGCGGATTTCAAGAGATACCAGCGCCAGATTGTTTCCAATTCCCGGGAACTCTCCCGTTCCCTCGCTAAGAGGGGTTTCCGCATTGTTTCCGGAGGCACCGATACGCACCTTTTGCTGGCGGACCTTACTGAGAAGGGGATCACCGGTTCGGATGCCTCGCGCGCACTGGGGGAGTCCAACATCACGGTCAACAAGAACCTTATCCCTTTTGACAAGAAAAGCGCCGCGGTCACCAGCGGCATCCGCCTGGGCACGGCGGCAGTAACCACCCGCAGGATGAAGGAATACCAGATGCGTCAGATTGCCGGGTTTATCAATAGGGCAGTTGAGGCCAGCGATGACAAGAAGGCGCTGCAGTTGATAAGAGATGAAGTTATTGCGCTTACCAGAAAGTATCCTCTTTATCCGCAGCTATCAAAAGGTTTAAAATGAAGAGAAAAATAAAGCATAAGAGGCCCAGCTGGGACGAATATTTTCTGGAGGTAGCGGAGCTCGTAGCAAAAAGGGCTACCTGCCTGCGCCGCCAGGTAGGGGCGGTGTTGGTAAAGGACAAGAAGATACTTTCTACCGGCTATAACGGGGCACCTTCCGGGTTAGACCATTGCTTTGATATCGGTTGCATCCGTCAAAAACTAAATATACCTTCCGGAGAACGCCATGAGCTTTGCCGCGGCCTGCATGCCGAGCAGAATGTAATCCTGCAGGCGGCATTACACGGCACAAGCACCAAGGACAGCACCCTCTATATCACCAATCAACCGTGCGCTATCTGCGCCAAGATGCTTATCAACGCCGGCATCAAAGAGGTCATAATTGCGGATGGTTATCCGGACAGGCTGGCGCAGGATTTCCTGAAGCAGGCCGGGATAAAGGTGAAAAGGGTTAAGGGGTAGGGGTTTTGACCCTTCCCATATGCCAATACTGCCTGTTACATACTGAAATATGAGGTGTCCTTACTGCGGTTGTAAAGATGACAAGGTGGTAGATTCGCGCGCTACCCAGGAGGAAGCGGCAATCCGCCGTCGCCGCGAGTGTCTTGAATGCGGCAAGCGTTTTACTACCTACGAGTATGTAGAGGAGGTATCGCTGTTGGTAGTCAAGAAGGACGGCCGGCGCGAGCCGTTTGACCGCAAGAAGATCTTAAACGGCATTATCAAGGCCTGCGAGAAACGCCCTATCAGCATCGAGAACATGGAAGACACCGTTACCCAGATCGAGCGCACGATCCAAAAGAAATACGAGCGCGAGGTCCCTGCGGAGAAAATCGGGGAGCTGGTAGCCGAGAAGCTCAAGGCGCTGGACGACGTCGCCTACGTGAGGTTTGCGTCCGTCTATCGGCAGTTCAGGGACGTAGGGCAGTTTATGGTGGAACTGGAAGATATGCTTAAAAAAGATAAACGCAAACGCTAAAGGATAAACGGCTATGTTAGAGATGGAATTAAACAAAATCGTAATTGACGAGAAAAGGCATGATCAGCTTATCGTGCTAAAGGAGAAAAACGGCAACCGCGTCCTGCCGATCGTAATCGGGCTGGCTGAGGCCTCGGCGATAAAATTGAAAATCAGCGGTTTCAATCCTCCCCGGCCGCTGACCCACGACCTTTTTTACAGCGCTATAGAAAACCTCAATGCCGCGGTAGAGCGGATTATTATCGATAAATTAGAAGACAGCACCTTTCATGCAAAGCTCGTTCTTAAGGCCGCCTCCGGAGAAAGCAAGGTCATCGATGCCCGCCCGTCTGACAGCATTGCCCTGGCAGTCAGGGCGCGCGCCCCCATCTTCGTAGAGGACGAGGTGCTGAAGAATTCCGAGATGTTCAAAGAGAATCAATGAAGATCGGCGTCATATCAGACAGTCACGATAACATCCCGCGGCTGGAGAAAGCCGTGCGTTTCTTTAACAGAAAAAAGGTGGGTTTCCTGTTGCATGCCGGGGATTTTATAGCCCCATTTGCAGCGCAAAAGCTGAATCTTCTCGAAATGCCCTGGCAGGGGGTATTCGGCAATAACGACGGTGAGAGAAGCGGCCTGACTAAAATTTCCGCCGGCAGGATCCGGCAAGGCCCTTTAAGGCTGCGGCTGGAAGGCAGGAGGATTACCCTGGTACACGATATCAACAGCATCAACCCTCATACAGAGAAAGCAGACCTTATAGTCTTTGGCCATACCCATAAGCCGGAGGTTAACAAGATTGAAGGCAAGCTTATCGTTAATCCCGGGGAATGCGGCGGTTGGCTTAGCGATAGAGCCACCGCGGCAATCGTGGATTTAAGTAAACTCAGCGCCAGTATTATTAAAATCTAGATTCCCTTCATGTCTCTCGCCCCTGAACCCCAGACCAAAAAACTACTGCAGGATATCCTGTGTTTTTCTAGGAAGAAAAAAGCAGGACTTTATCTGGTAGGGGGTTATCTGCGCGACCTCGTTTTAAGGCGCCGAAGGCAAAACCCCGATATCGACATCTGTCTCCAAAAAGGAGCCATTAGCTTTGGCGGTACCCTTGCCAGATATCTTAAGGCGGGTTTCGTAGTTCTGGACAGGGAGCATGGCTCCTGCCGCCTCGTCAAGAACATTAAGGATAGGGTCTATACCCTGGATTTTTCTGATTGGCGCGGCCCTACCCTCCAGGACGACTTGCTGCACCGCGATTTCACAATCAATACCATGGCTTTAGGGTTGGAAGATGCGTTGGTTCGGAAGCCGCAGCGCGGCAGCTGGATTGACCTTTATGGAGCAGGCAAGGACCTGAAGGCCAAGTTAATCCGTATCGTAAACCCCCGTGCCTTTGATGAAGACCCCCTAAGGATCCTAAGGGCATTTAGCCTGGCTGCAATCCTCGGTTTTAAAATTGAAAAACAAACCCTTTCCCTTGCGCAGGCAAAAGCCGCCAAGCTACGGCGCGTTTCTTTTGAGCGCATACGCGATGAGTTGTTTAAAATTCTGGATACGCCGCATTCCTATAAGCACTTTTTGCTTATGGACGGCCTGGGGATTCTTAGGTTCATTATCCCCGAGTTTGAGCCGATGCGCGGGGTAAACCAGGGGCCTTACCATCATCTGGATATCCTAAAACATACCTTTGAGACATTGAGGCAGCTGGAACTTTTGTTGGAGGAGTTGCGCTATAAAAAGCAGTTGAGTAGTTATCTCGATGAATCCCTTTCGGCCGGCAGAAGGCGCCTTGCCCTGCTTAAATTGGGCGCCCTGTTGCATGATGTCGGTAAACCGCGGGCAAGGAGGCGGGAGGGGAGTAAGATCAAGTTTCACGGCCATGAAAGGATAGGTTGCCGTATCTCGGGTGAAATTTCACGGCGGCTTAGGCTTTCCAATTCGGAATGGCGGGCGTTAGAGAAGATGGTTTTCTGGCACTTGCGTCCCGGCTACCTCGGAGATAATGAAGAGCCTACGCGCCGGGCAATATTCCGTTACATGCGCGATACTGCCGAAGAAGCAGCAAGCGTGCTCCTCGTATCCCTGGCTGACCAGCGTGCCACGCGGGGGTCTCTTACTACCCGCAGCTCGCGCCTCAGGCATGAAAGGGTCTGTTTCAGGTTGATAGGAGAGTATTTCAAAGAAAAGAAGAAAAAGTCGCCAGAGAAGTTTGTTACGGGAGATGACCTGATCAGGGAATTGGGGTTATCACCCTCTCCGCTTATCGGCAAGCTCCTGAGGGAGCTCAGGGAATTACAGGCAATCGGCAGGATTACTAACCGCCAGCAAGCCCTGGAAGCTGCCGGGAAATACCTAAAGAGGTAAAACAAGATTATAAAAGTCATAAATTTAATCCGCAGCCAGGTGCGTACTTTTAGGATACCCTGGGTAACGGGGGTTGCCGAAAAAAAGGACCCCTACCGCGTTTTGGTTTCCTGCATTTTGAGCTTAAGGACGAAAGATAAGACCACGGCCGAGGCAAGTTCCAGGCTGTTTGAGGCGGCGGATAACCCCTCTCGCATGCTCGCTCTCAAGAAATCCAGGATATCCAGGCTTATTTATCCTGTGGGGTTCTACCGCAATAAAGCCAGGTATGTCAGAGAGCTGAGTGTCCAGATTATCGATGATTTCTACGGAAGGGTCCCTGATAATTTAGAGGACCTCTTGCAGCTCAAGGGGGTAGGCAGGAAAACCGCTAATCTGGTTCTGGGCCTGGGTTACGGGATACCCGCTATCTGCGTGGATACCCATGTGCATCGCATCTCAAACCGTCTGGGTTGGGTAAGGACGGGGACTCCCGAGGATACGGAACCTGCGCTGATGAAGTTATTGCCCCGCAGATACTGGATTGAGTTGAATACGCTCCTGGTCGCTTTTGGGCAGCACATCTGCCTTCCGGTTTCTCCGCTATGCAGCCTCTGCCGCGTTAGCGGATTATGCCCTAAAAAAGGAGTCAAGCAGCGGCGCTAAAATGTTAAAGCCCTTGCCTTGGCAGGGATTACTGTGTAGAATAAAAGGGCCGATACCTAAAATTATGCTTAACCGCGAAGAATTAGAAGGTTTAATAGTAAAAGACAAGCTCATCGAGGGGTATATGGACCTCAAGACGCAGCTTACCCCTAATGGCTTTGACCTTACCGCAGAGAAGATATTCGAATTTGACGAGGCAGGTGCATTGGACTTTTCTAATAAGGAGCGTCGTCTCCCCAAGGGCCGCGAGCTCATCCCCCAAAAATCCGCAACAGAAGATAAGTTCGGCTGGTGGGATTTGAAAAAAGGCATATACAAGGTAAGGACTAACGAGGCGGTAAATATGCCCCGCGACCTGGCAGGCCTGGCTTTTACGCGTACCTCATTATTGAGGATGGGTGTTTTTACCCAGCACGGGGTCTGGGATGCGGGGTTTCGCGGCAAGAGCGAATTTGTGTTAGTAATAGATAATCCTAAGGGAGCAAGGATTAAGCAAAACGCCAGGGTGGCGCAGATGGTTTTCTTGAGGATTAACGAGACGCAGGATGGCTACCAAGGCATCTACAACAACATAAAGTAGGGACGGTTCTCAAGTGTGGTTAAAACTGTCCCCTAAAGGGACACATCTAACCGTACTTATCCTTAAAAGGGAATATGGTTATAAAGGATACGGAGATTAAGATTGTGCAGGGCGATATCACGGCACTAGAGGTTGATGCTATCGTCAATGCCGCCAATAACAAGCTACTGATGGGTGGCGGGGTTGCCGGGGAGATTAAAAGAAGAGGCGGCAAGATCATTGAGGAAGAGGCAATAAACAAAGGCCCCATCAAGATAGGGGAAGCGGCGGTTACCTCTGCGGGAGCGCTCTCCGCCAGATACGTGATTCATGCCGCAACCATGGGCATGGATTTTAAAACCGACGAGATAAAAATAAGAGATTCTGCCAGGAGCGCATTGAAGGCAGCCGAAGAGCTGAAAATAAATTCTATTGCCTTTCCGGCGCTCGGCTGCGGAGTGGGCGGGTTTCCTCTTTTGGCTTCAGCCAAGATTATGGCCCAGGAGGCACTCAGGCACTTACGCAGCGCAGACAGCAGCCTGCGGGAGATTATATTCTGCCTTTATGATAAAGAGGCCTTTGATATTTTTGATAAAGGAGTAATCGGTTACCTGGATTACGTAACGCATAAGCTTGTAGCCGGACCTTTCCTTACCGTAGATGCCATCATTGAGGTGGAGGAAACGGGCAAAGAGCCCGGCATTATCATCATCCAACGCAGTAATCCTCCTTTTGGCTGGGCCATCCCAGGCGGATTCGTGGATTACGGAGAAAGCCTGGAGGATGCCGTTAAAAGGGAAGCTAAGGAGGAAACCGGCATGGAGTTGACCGATATCCGTCAACTCCACACATATTCCGACCCCTCCCGCGACCCGCGTTTTCACACGGTCTGCACGGTATTTATTGCCAAAGGTAAAGGTAAGCCCAGGGCAGGAGACGACGCGGCGGGCCTGAAGGTGATTAAATTAAGCGAAATCAAAAAATTCAATTTCGCCTTTGACCACGGAGGAATCCTGAGGGACTATCTGAAAAAAAAGCAGCTCGCCGGTTAAAGCAGCAATAATCTATATTAAATTATAATAGAATCCTTACCGTATATTAGCAGACTACTGCGGTGGGGATTTTTTTATTATTTTATGGAAAGAAAGCGTTTTCTAAAATATGCTTTATAGCATTGAAGATGATAGCGTAACATATTATACTTGAAACAGATGCTGTATTTATAGCCTTTCTTTTATTAATATGTGAAAATAATAATATCACACTAAACAATAAAATGCCGCGCCAACCCCAAATATTTTTATAAATATCAATAGAAAAAAGAGGGGATGCTTTGAATGAATAGAGTTAATTTTATCATAGCGCTGTTGTTAGCATCGGCGGTGAGCAGTCCATTAACCGGCGTAGCCTTGGCCCACAGGAATTTTAATGGTATAGATTACGGCTATACCGAAATACGGATTCCTGCTATAGACAAACAAGAATGGAAAATGATAAAAAATTTAGATAAACCTGCTGTTTCAGTTTCTACAATTGATATCGAGCCTTTTCTTAAAATATTATTGAACTCCGCAGCCAAACCCGAAGAGCGTATTGAGGCGGCTGATGCTTTGGCTGCGGCGGTTACAGATTCCAGCAGCACCATGACAGATGAGACTAAAGGCGAGATTGTTGGAGCCTTAGTTCAGGTTTTAGGAAGCTCGACTGAGGCTGAAGTCCGCATAGGAGCGGCTAATGCCTTAGGCAAGATAGGAGATCCTATCACTAGTAAGGCATTAAGGTATTGGAGTAAAAATGCCGCTGATGATGGCATTAAGGCTGCTGCTGCGGATGCCCTTAAGAATATAAGCGGCGCTGATATCATGACTAGCGAAGAGGCGTTTCAAATATTATTGAACTCCGGAGCCGAACCCGATGAACGCGTTAATTCAGCTAATACTTTGGCTGGATTGGCTAAGTCAGGCACCCAAGATGATAAGAACGAGATTGTTGGAGCCTTAGTCCAGGTTTTAGGGAGCTCGACTGAGGCTGAAGTCCGCATAGGAGCGGCTAGCGCCTTAGGAGCGATAGGGGATTCAAGCGCTATTGAGGCTTTAACGTATTGGAGCGCACATGCCGGTGATAAAGGCATACGGGATGCTTCAAGCGCAGCCCTTGAATTAATAAAGGGCAGTAGCGTTACAGGAGCCTCTAGCGTTTCGGAGGATGACGCTGGCGAAATACAAGCCCCGCTTGGAACTGTCGGCATAGAGAACGACGCTTTTGCCGGCGCTACCGGATTTTTCAGCGCTAACAAGTTTGATGATAATCCAATGGCCGGTAATGTTCAGGACACCTGTTCCATTGAATCCCGTGTCCCCTACAATGATAAGATTCTTAGTGATCCCAGAGCCGGAACTGATCCGATTATTGAAAGCATGGGTCTTTTTATCCTCAATAATAGTAATGAGGATTTAACAGCCTCTGCCATCCAGGATAAGCCTCAAGAGGATGTTGTTGATTCGTCCGGTCTTAATGGAGAGGAGTTAAATGCCCCTGAAGGTTTAAATGATGCCAAAATCGCAAACCACGATCTAACTGCTGAACTCGGCTCAGGCAGTGAAGTTTCTTCGTTTTCTGGGCAACCACAGGTATTTTATGTTAATACCCTCCTTCCGGATAGTTATAAAACACTCCAGACTACTCTAAAGGTAGATGAGGCAGGAAAGGGTTGGTTTCCGGATAACCTAAGATCCCGTCCTATTCCAGATGATAGCGCTCCGAGCGATATTAAAGGCAAGGCGACGATACCTCTGGAGAAAAACCGGCAACTCCTTAACTATCTTAATGTTGACGGTAAGGGTAATAGCAGGTATGAAAAGACCGGGATTTCTACCTGGTGCAATATATTTGTTTGGGATTATACCAGCATGCGTGGTTATGAGGTTCCGCATTGGCTCAATGGGGGGGAGTTGTCAGCTAATGGGGTTAGCGAATGGTTGCAGAATGCCGGAGATTATGGCTGGGAGGAGGTTTCCCCTGAAAAGGCTCAAAACCTGTCAAATGAAGGATATGTAGTAGTAGCAGCTCAGCGCAATGCAGGAGGCACCGGCCATGTCGCAATAGTCATACCGGAAGAGTTAGCTCAAGAGGGGATAGAGGCAGGCATAGGTAAGGATGGCAAATTTTACCCTATTATAGCTCAGGCAGGTCAAAAGAATTTCGTCGGTAGGCGAGCCGATGACCCGAATGCCTTTTCTGCCGATGGGGCAAAGATAAGTTATTATGTAAATAGACTTCCAGGAGGATATGAATTGGAACCCCCAACTCCGCTATATTTTGCAGGTGAGGATAATTATCATGAGCTGACGCATGAAAATGCGACTGTGGAGCCTAGGCTGATCGTGCTTCATAGCGACCTTGGTAACGGTACGACCGAGAATACCTACAATGGCTTATCGGCTATTGTTATGGACCGCCCCACAGCGGTTTATAATAGCAATGGTGAGCTAATAGGGGATAAGGAAGTGGATCGTAGTAGTAATGTGCATTTTGCAGTCGGCAGGGATGGAACGGTATGGCAACTTCTGCCTATGTATGAAGATTCGGTAAACGTATCTTACGGGGTGTTCGGTTATCGTGATGCTATAAGTATTGAGATGGGGGGAACGCTAGAACAGTTTAAAGGCGACAATATTTCCGAAGAACAATTAAATGCTACACTGGACCTTGTTATTAACATAATGGTTCAATATAATATTAAATATGACAATGTGTTGGGGCATTATGAGTGTGACACTGCTACTTATGCGAACGGCGATACCTGGGACCGGGGAAAGTCTGACCCCGGAGTTGAGTTTATGCAGGTATTCCGGGTCCGCCTGGCGCAGGAGCTTAATGCGCGGCATCTTGATTTTGGCCAACCGGCTGATCTTATGTTATAAAGTAGCTTTTTCTAAATATGTATTAGGTATATCAGATAGAATATCAGCTAACCTTCCCTCAGCTGTTTTTCCGCATCCACGATATCCCTGTTAATCACGCGCACCGTTTCTTTAATCCTTTCCTTTAAGAGATAGGAGGCTACCTGGGCGTCATAGATTTCCCTGAGCACCTGCACGCTCATGCGGAAATAACGGATTATCTCGCCTTCATCGGTATCTGTGTATTGCAGGACCTTGTCAAAGCGCGTACCCCGGAGCCACGCTTCCATACAAGCGCTTAAATGGAAATAAGGCCTTTTGCTGATGGGGTAAATCCGGTATTTGCGTTCTTTTTCTTTTATCTCTTCGTATAATTCATCGCAGGCATTCTTCAAGTGGCGGCTGTTCTTGGAGATGTTGGATAGGCGCTGGTTCTTGCGCGGCTCAAAGACAACCGCGGCAGCGAGGGTGCCGAGCCCAAATTCATCAACCTGCTCCAGGATATTGCGGCTGTAAAGCTCGCTCAATAGCAGCTCGTATCCGTAGACATTCTTGGCAAACTGCCCTTTATCGGTAAGGGCCCCGTTTTCAATATAACCTAATTCCGTCAAAAGATTCAGTTTTGCCTGCATCAGCCTCAAGGCCTCCTTCTGCTCGTATTTTTTAGACTGAAAGTAATGCAAGGAGGAGGGGTAGATGTCGAATATACCCTCTTTGTGTTTTTCGTAGAGGTTGAGCAGCGTGGCATAAGAGGTGTTCAGCTGGCTGCGCACTTCCTCAGGAGGACTGTAGATAACCCATTTTACCTCGTCAAATTTGATGCGGAGAGGATTTATGCGGCAGTAAACAAAACCTTCCTTATCCATCCCGCGCCTGCCGGCGCGTCCCGCCATCTGGTAGAAATCCCTGGTTTTAAGGGGACGCACAAAACGGCCGTAGTATTTGCGCAGGTCGTCGAAGATAACCGAACGGCTCGGCATGTTTATCCCCAAGGCAAAGGTCTCGGTAGTGAATATGACCCGGAGCAGGCGGCTGGTAAAAAGCCTTTCGATTACCTCCTTAAGGGTAGGCAGCATCCCGGCGTGATGGTAGGCAACCCCTTTTTGCACCAAAGGCCGCATCTGGTTGGCGGACTTCTCGTGGGATAGCTCAAAGCGCCTGCAGAGGTCGTCGTAATATTTCAGTATTTTTTCTTTCTCTGCCGCGTCGAGGAAGTCGTAGTTATAGGCCTCCGAGGCGAGGTCTTCGGCCCGGCGCCTTCCAAAGACAAAGTATATGCAAGGTAGCCCGTTTTTCTGCTGCACGTATTTAATCAGGGTCGCGAGCTTGTTGGGGTAGCCGTATTTTATTCTTTTGAGCTCCGTGATGTTGTTCAATATTTCGTTGCGGCACTGATAGAGAAAATGCAGCGGCACCGGCCTTTTTTCTTCCGTCACGGTTTTGACTGGCCTGTTATGTATGCTTTCAATCCATGATGCGAATTCCCTGATGTTCGGGATGGTGGCGGAGAGGGCCAGTATATTCATATGCCTTGGTAAGAATATCAGCGATTCCTCCCAGACAGTGCCGCGTTCGGGATTATCGATGTAATGCACCTCATCGAAGATAATCCATTCGTAACCGGAGAGGCTTTCAGGTTCATCAAGGACCTTATTGCGGAATATCTCGGTGGTCATAATCAAGACTGGAGCATAGGGGTTTAAGGAAACATCCCCGGTTAATATCCCGATATTGTCGCCGTATTCTGCCTGGAAGTCTCGGAATTTCTGATTGGAAAGGGCTTTGATAGGCGCGGTGTAAATTACGCCGGATTGTTTTTTGATGCAGGTAGTTATGACGTGTTCGGCAATGGCGGTTTTGCCGGCTCCTGTCGGCGCAGAAACGATTACCGAGAACCCGTCGTTAATATAATCAATGGCTTCCTGCTGGAATCGGTCGTAAATCATACTTAGGGACGGTTCTGAACTTAAAGCTGGATTGTCCCCTAAGAAGGGGATATCTGCCTGCCGGCAGGCAGATATTTGTTTTTGAGGTTAGAACTGCCATTTATTATAAGCTAAATTTGTTGATTTATCTATCTAAAAATACTACAATAATGGAAATGGGCTATGGGCTAGCCTTAAGCAAGGCTTGGAATGAACTTAAGAAAACCGGTCTTTCTCAGGGGAGTGTCGTTAGGTTCCTTGCGGACGAGTACGCTTTGGATTTGGAGTCGCAGAGGGTTATGTCTTTATCTTGCAATGCGCCGGCCAAGGATTTTACGGCAATCCTGATTTTACATTACCTGACAGCCGTTTCCCGTGGCCTGCCGTACCTGGAGCGCCATTGGGTTTCATTCAGGGAATTGGCGGGGATAGAGGGGTATTCTGCGGCTTTCCGTAAGCGCGCTATCGAGCCGATACTGCGTAAATACGGCAATAACGCCGAAGGGCTGTTGGGCGCGTTAAAGAGGTTGCCTGGCCAGAGGGCTCCTGAGGCTGATGTAGGCATTGTCCTGGAGGTATTTAACGGGGTGCCGGCGATGATTTTGCTCTGGCGTTCCGATGAAGAGTTCGCTGCCGAGGCAGCCATGCTTTTTGACGCCAGCATCAAGCATATCTTTTGCACCGAGGATATCGCGGTCCTGGCAGGGGTTATCGCCAGCGCACTGTAGAAAAGGAGGATGGGTGTGAAAAGGGCGAGCGTTATCATTTCCGTTATTATGTTGCTGTTGGCAGTTGCTCTGATTTTTGCAGCCGATGAGCCATTTAAGATTTATACCAGCGGCGACGGTAAATTCAGCATCCCTTTCGGTAAAACCTATAATTATTCTGATATCTATGTTAGGAGGGTTATTGACGGAGATACTATCCAACTGGAAAACGGGGAGCGGCTGCGGCTCATCGGTATTGACACCCCGGAGATGCACGAATCAGACAAGCTCTACCGCGACAGCGAGCGGAGCGGCCAGGATATTAAGGTGATTATAAAGATGGGGCAGCGCTCCTATGAGTTTACCAGGAAGCTGGTGGAGGGCAAGCGCGTCAGCCTTGAGTTTGACGCCGAAAAATACGATAAATACAACAGGCTCCTGGCCTACGTTTATTTAAAGGACGGTACCTTTGTCAATGCCGAGATTGTCAAAGGAGGATACGCCTCGCTCATGACTATTCCGCCCAATGTAAGGTATGCGGATTTATTTTCCAAACTCTACCGCGAGGCCCGCGAGAACAAACGCGGCCTCTGGCGGTAGTCAGCCAAGAGGGACGGTTCTGAACTCAAAGCTAACCTGTCCCCGCATTGAGGGGGCAGGTTTAGTCCAACCCGAGAACCGTCCCTAAAAAGGGAGGTATTTATGTTGAGATTTTTATCTGCAGGTGAATCGCACGGTAAGGGTATCCTCTCGATACTGGAGGGCATGCCTGCGGGCTTACGGCTGGACGAGGGTTTCATTAACATGGAATTAAAGCGCCGCCAGGCTGGATTCGGCCGCGGCAGGCGCATGAAGATTGAGAACGACCGCGCTGAAATCCTATCGGGCCTTAAAAACAATATTACCCTCGCAAGCCCCCTGGCAATACTTGTCAAGAATAAGGATTCCAGCATTGAAAAGATGCCCAGGGTTTTTTCCGCCCGGCCAGGGCATGCGGATCTGGCAGGGTTTTTAAAATACGGATTCAGCGATATACGCGAGGTTCTGGAGCGCGCCTCGGCGCGCAACACCGTAGCAACGGTAGCTGTTGGGGCGGCATGCAAGAAACTACTGAAGGAGTTTGATGTCGAGTTTACCAGCAAGGTGCTTTCCATCGGATCCGAGGCAACGCCTGTCGGGATGAAGAGAAAGATCCAAGAGGCGATCAAGAGGAAGGATACCGTAGGCGGAATATTTGAGGTAACAGCCTCCCTTGTCCCGCCGGGTCTTGGCAGTTACGTTCAGCCTGACCGCCGGCTTGATGCAAGGCTGGCTGCGGCAATAATGGCAATCCCCGGGGTCAAGGCAGTCGGTTTTGGCCTGGGGTTCGGTTACGCCAGATACTTTGGCTCCGAGGTGCACGACCCTATTTATTACAGCAGGAAGAAGGGGTATCTGCGCAGGACAAACAATGCCGGCGGCATCGAAGGCGGCATATCAAACGGCAGTAGCATAATACTGCGCGCCTGCATGAAGCCCATCTCTACGCTGCTTAGACCCCTGGATTCGGTGAACCTTATCAAGAGGTGCGCCAGCAAGGCCAGTATCGAGCGTTCTGATATCTGTGTGGTTGAGGCAGCGGGAGTGGTGGCAGAGTCTGCTGCGGCCCTGGTATTAGCCGATGCGTTTCTGGAGAAATTCGGAAGCGATTCCTTGAAGGATATAAAGGAAAGCTACCGGCGTTACCTTAAAAGAATACGTTAGAAATCCCCGCCCCCTTCGTCTATTAACGCAGAAGGAGGTGATTCCGGTGGAGGGAACGGATTTAAAGGTAGTGCGGCTTTACCGCCTGGAAGGGGATTCCAAAACCAAGGCCTTTGTGGACATAGCGCTAGGGGATTTTATCGTTAAAGGCCTGAAGGTCTTGGAAGGCAAAAACGGGCTGTTCCTCGGTATGCCGCAGGAAAAGGCTAAAGACGGAAAATGGTACAATGCCTTTTATCCTGCGACAAAAGAGGCGCGTTCCAGTCTTACAGACGCGGTTTTAGCCGTTTACCGGAGTTAGGACAAGCCCCGCCTTAAAAGCGGGGCTTAAAATAACTCCGTAGTCCATTATTGGCGCTCCGGCCGAGTTGGCGAGGCCGGTGGGAGATGATAGGCATGAATAATATTTATTTAGTGGGTTTTATGGCTACCGGTAAAACAGCTGCAGGCAAGGAGCTTGCCCGCAGGAATAAGCTGTGTTTTATCGACCTGGATGAGCTGATTGAACTTAAGGCAGGCAGGACTGTCCGCGATATCTTTGCCCAAAAAGGGGAGCCGTATTTCCGTAAGCTGGAAAAAGAGGTTTTAAAGGAAGTTGCGCGGGAGAATAATTTTGTGGTTGCCTGCGGAGGCGGAATCGTTATAGATAAAGAGAATATCGCCATCATGAAAAACACGGGCAGCGTCATCTGCCTGACTGCCGGGCCCCGCGTGATTTTAAAGAGGACAGCAGGTTTCACCCACCGCCCCCTCTTGGATGTCAAAGATCCCGCAAGACAGATAGAATTATTGCTTAAGCTGCGCGCCCCTTACTATGCCAGGGCAGATAAGACCCTGGATACCTCTGGGTTGACGGTGAAAGGCGTAGCAGAGAAAATCCTGAGGGTGCTTAAGCCGCAGCCCTCCGGCCGCAAGAAAGGGAGCAGGAGTAAAAAACGCAGATGACTGATAAGGAGGCGCTGCTCGCTCTGAATTTAATCGGTAGCATCGGTAGCGTAAGGCTTAACAATCTCTTGCGTTGTTTCGGCTCCGCCAGCCGCATATTCTCTGCCCGGCGCCAGGAGTTAATCCGTGCCTGCGGCATCGGGGAAAACATCGCTTCCAGAATAACCTCTTTTAACAGCGAGGCGCTTTCAAGGGAGTTTTCTTTAGCCAAAAGGTATGGGCTTAGCATTATTACGCAGTCGGAAAGAGACTACCCCGAGAATCTGAAGAATATTCCCGACCCGCCCCTGGTGCTTTACGTAAAAGGTAGCTTAAGCCGGGATGACGATCTTGCCTTTGCTATCGTGGGTTCGCGCCTGGCTTCTGTTTACGGCTTAACCAATTCCGAGCATTTTGCGGGAGAGCTGGCCTGTCTGGGGTTTTCCGTTGTTTCCGGAATGGCGCGCGGCATTGACACTGCAGCCCACCGCGGCGCCCTAAGGGCAGGCGGCCGGACCATTGCGGTCATCGGCAGCGGATTCAACCACATCTATCCGCGGGAAAACAAAGGCCTGGCAGAGAGGATCTCCGAAAACGGAGCCGTAATATCGGAATTCCCCATAGATGCCAGCCCCTTAAAGCAGAACTTTCCGCGGCGTAACCGCATTATCAGCGGATTAAGCCTCGGGGTATTAGTAGCAGAGGCAGCTTTAAACAGCGGGGCCCTTATCACTGCGGATTTTGCCCTTGAGCAGGGCAGGGAGGTTTTTGCCTTACCCGGTAAAATTGATGTCATGACATCTTCCGGCACCAACGGTTTAATCAAGCAGGGCGCAAAGCTGGTTTCGGGCATAGATGATATCCTGGAAGAATTAAAATCCCCTCTCATGGCAAGGGTTTGCCGGAAAGAAAAAGAGGACTCCCCTGAAATAAAGAGGGATTCTATTGACAGGGAAGAGGCGCTGTTATATAACTTGATTCCGAAGGAGCCGGCATCGCTGGATAATATTATAGAGAAGAGCGGGCTTGGCATCCCGCGTTTATCGGCGTTATTGCTGGAGCTCGAGTTTAAAAAATTAATCCGGGAGCTGCCCGGGAAGAATTTTGTCAGGACCTGATATGAAAGATAAAAGTTTAGTGATAGTCGAGTCGCCCACCAAAGCCAAGACCATCGGGAAAATACTGGGAGATGATTTCAGCGTGGTTTCCTCCATGGGGCATCTGGTTGACCTGCCGCAGAAGAAATTAGGAGTGGAGATTGAAGATAAGTTCCAGCCTTCTTATGTAGTAATCCCCGCCAGGAAAAAAACCTTGAGCAGCTTAAAGAAGGAAGCCAAGGGCAAGGGCCTTATCTATGTCGCTACGGACCCGGACCGCGAGGGAGAGGCTATTGGTTGGCACATCAAGGAGCGGCTTTTTCAAGATAGGGATGTCAAGCGGGTTGTTTTCCATGAGATTACCTCCCAGGCGGTAAATGAGGCTTTCGGGCAGCCGCGGGATTTTGATATGAATATGGTGGAGGCGCAGATCAGCCGCCGGGTCCTCGATAGGGTAGTAGGGTATTTCTTAAGTCCCCTTCTTTGGAAGAAGATCGCCCGAGGCTTGAGCGCCGGGAGGGTTCAGTCCGTTGCCTTAAAGCTGATAGTGGAGCGCGAGAAGGAAATCCGCAGGTTCACCCCGCAGGAATACTGGGAGATTGAAGCAGAGCTCCTCAAGAAAAACGGCGCTTCATTTCTCGCTAAACTCGAAAAGGTCGATGGCGAGAAGCCGAAGATAAGCATTAAAGAGGAAGCCGGGGCAGTTGCCTCCGATATCAAGACCAGGACTTTCTCGGTATCGAATGTCGAGAGAAAAGACAAAAGGCGCCATCCCTACGCTCCGTTCATTACCAGTACCCTGCAGCAGGAGGCCTTTAATAAATTACACTTCAACGCCTCCCGCACCATGATGTTGGCGCAGCAGCTTTACGAGGGCATTGATATCGGCGAAAGCGGACCGGCGGGGCTTATCACTTATATGCGCACGGATTCCACGCGCGTGGCTCCGGAGGCAATCACAGAGGTGAGGGGGCTGATAACCGGCCGCTACGGCAAGGATTACCTTCCCGAATCTCTCAATGTCTATAAAGTAAAAAAATTTGCCCAGGAAGCGCACGAGGCAATCCGGCCCAGTATGGTTAACCGCTCACCGGATTCGCTTATTCGTTACCTGACGCCCGATCAATTGAAACTGTATGATTTAATCTACCGCCGTTTTGTGGCGAGTCAGATGGTGCCGGCGCTTTATGCCGTTACCACCGTGGATATCAAGGCTGAGAGGTATTTATTTAGCGTCTCTTCCACCGAGCTTATCTTTGACGGCTTCAGCGCTGTTTATAACTCCGATAATGAGCAAGAGGATAAGAAAAATAAGATACCGCCGCTGGAGAAGGATGAAGCACTGCAATTGCTGAATCTTCTGCCATCCCAGCATTTTACTAAGCCACCTGCGAGGTTTTCCGACAGCTCGCTGGTCAAGGCCCTGGAGGAGGACGGCATCGGCAGGCCTTCTACCTACGCCCCGATTATTTATACCCTTCTTCATCGTGATTACGTGCGCCGGCTCAAAGGATATTTCCACCCTACGGAATTGGGGATTAAGGTCTGCGAGCTTCTGATGGAGTATTTCCCCAAGATCATGGACGAGGGGTTTACCGCAGCAATGGAGGAAGAGCTGGATGAGATTGAGGAAGGCAGGATGGAACGCCTGAAGGTGCTGGAGGATTTCTACCAGCCTTTCAAGGAGAGTCTGGACTTCGCCCAGAATAACATTAAAAAAGAGGTGGTTGAGACCGGAGAGGCATGCCCCCAGTGCGGCAAACCCATAATCATCAAATGGGGAAGGAAGGGAAAATTCCTGAGCTGTTCCGGTTTTCCGGAGTGCAAATACTCAAAGTCCATTACCACCGGCGTCAAATGCCCCGAGGCCGGATGCGGGGGGGAATTGATTGAGAGGCGTTCCAAGAGAGGATTCTTCTACGGCTGCACCAATTATCCCAAGTGCCGGTTTGTTTCAAAGACCCTTCCCGAGCAGAAAAAAGACACATGATGCAAAGGTATATCGAGAAGTTTGTCCGCTATCTGGAGATTGAAAAGAACTATTCCAGCCATACCATTCTCAATTATAAGCTGGACCTCAATGATTTCGGCAACTTCTTGCAAGAGACGCCGCCGGAGAAGATAGATTACCTCCTGCTGCGTAAATACCTGGCTAACCTAAAAGACAAAAACCTCAATGCCCGCAGCGTAGCGCGGCGGCTTTCAACGCTTCGTTCATTCTTCAGGTTTCTTACCCGTGAAGGTCTCCTCAAGGATAACCCCATTTTAAGCCTCTCCAGCCCCAAGATCGATAAACACCTCCCGGAATTCCTGACTGAGGAAGAGGTGGCTAAATTAATATCTTCCGTGATGCTAAGGGGTGAAAATGATGAGAGAGGGTTGCGCGACCGTGCGATACTGGAGATGTTCTACAGCACCGGGATGCGGATTTCCGAACTGGTGGGCTTGTGCCTTGACGACATTGATTTTATCGGAGGCGTGGTAAAGGTAAAAGGCAAGGGTAAGAAAGAACGCATGCTGCCGGTAGGCAACTGCGCCATCTCAGCCATCCGCGGTTACCTTGACAAGAGGAAAAAGCAGTCCGCGGCGCTCTTCCTGAACAAAAACGGCAGCGCCATCAGCGGGCGCGGCGTCAGGAACATCGTAAAAAAATACCTGAGGCTGGCGAGCATCAAACAGGGGGTGTCGGCGCATACCCTGCGGCATTCCTTTGCTACTCACCTTTTAAACCGCGGCGCGGATTTAAGGAGCGTACAGGAATTGCTCGGGCACGCCAACCTTTCCACTACCCAGATCTACACGCATCTTACTACCGAGAGACTGAAGAATATCTATGACAAGGCCCATCCCCGGGCGTAAAAGGAGCAGGCGATGCGCCTCGTGTATAATTTAATAGCCCTGGCAGTAACCCTGGCGTATCTTCCGGCGTATCTGGCGCGCCGTAAGTTCCATCGCGGTTTTCTGAGGCGCCTAGGCATCCTGCCTCAAGACCTAATGATGAAGCGGCCTATCTGGATCCATGCCGTCAGCCTCGGGGAGGCCAAGGCGGTCAGGACGCTGGTGGAGATACTGCGCAGCGTTTATCCCCAAAAGCAGTTTGTATTCTCGACGGTTACCACTACCGGCAATAAAATTGCCCGGGAGATGGCAAGGGAAGGGGATCTGGTAACTTATCTGCCGCTGGATTTTAGTTTTAGCGTAAGAAATACCATTGCCAGGATCAATCCGTGTATTTTTATTATTGCGGAGACCGAGATCTGGCCAAACCTTATTTCCTGTCTTTTCGGCAGAGGCATACCTGTCGTGATAGTCAACGGCAGAATATCGGACCGCTCCTTCAGGGGGTACCGCATCATAAAATTCCTCTTTGAGCCGATACTCAGGAAGGTCAGTCTTTTTTGCGTGCAGAGCGATAGCGATGCCGCCAGGTTTGTTGCCCTGGGAGTGGCCCCGCAGAATATCCGCGTAAGCGGCAATATGAAATTTGATATTGAGGATAACCCGCGCTTGGAAGATGACGCCGCCGGTTACCGCCGGAAACTGGGGCTTGGAGAAGGGGATAGGCTTTTGGTTTGCGGCTCTACCCATCCCGGTGAAGAGGAGCTTCTTCTGGATGTATACCGGCAGTTATCAGGAGATTACCGCCGTCTCCATCTTCTTCTTGCGCCGCGTCACCCTGAAAGGTCGGTGCAGGTAGGAGACCTTATACGCAAAGCGGGTTTCCAGCCTTCGGCGACTAGCCGTTTAGGGCAGGGAGGTTCAAAAGGAGAGAAGGTATTTATCGTTGACAGCATAGGCGAGTTAATGGGGTATTATGCGGCAGCAGACCTGGTTTTCATCGGCGGCAGTCTTATAAAAAAAGGGGGGCACAACATACTGGAGCCGGCAGTGCTGGCAAAGCCGGTTATCTTCGGGCCTTATATGTTTAATTTCAGGGATATCGCCAGGATGTTTTTGGATAATCAGGCTGCGCTTTCAGTGCGCGGCAGCGGGGAATTAAAAACAAGACTTAAGGAATTATTGGATAATCCTGCGAAGGCCCTGCTTCTGGGAGTCCGCGGCAGGCAATTGATACTGGAGAACCGCGGGGCGACCGGAAGGATCCTGAAAGAAATTGAATCTTTTCTCCCTGCCTCCGGATCGCCTCTTCATTAGGGCATAAACCGTTTTTTCTTCTAAACTAAACAGGTTTTTTGCTAATATGGTCAGGATTATAAGAATAAGCTTACCGGTATTAATATTTGCTTTTTTCTCCGGGGGATATTCTTTGGCTGAAAATAAAGCAGAGAATCCGAGTGCCTCTACGCTTACGGAATTTCGGCAGGCCCTTCGCAAGATTGTTGTGGTAAAGGAGGAGAGGTTTGCCGGCGAATTCGATTCTTATGTGCGCTACATGCCTTCCAGCGGCGCTGCCGGGCAATCCGGAAAAGTGGGCGTGGTGGATTCGTTTTCAGAGTATAGCTACGAGACCAAGGCCTTTGGGAAGCTGCCGGTGGAGCTTGTATTGGGAACCGAATATATGGGGATAAAGAATAGTACCGCGGTAAAGCTCCCATCGCATCTGACCTCCGTATCTTTTGGCGCCGAAACCGTAGTTCCATTTTTCAATATCAGTAAGGTTTATTTTTCGGCAGGCCTGGCCTCTTTATTTACCGGAGACGGTTGGAGCTTCCATTCGTCTTCTTTCAGGATACCGCAGCGTTACTTCTTGATTTACCAGCCGAACGAACAATTAACATTAGTATGCGGGATAGGGGTGTGGCCGGATTATAAGGAGACAGTTTGGCCGATTGCAGGATTTATCTATAAGCCTAACGAGAAGCTTGTCTTTAACCTTGTGCCTAAGGAGCCCGAGATCTCCTATGCCGTAGATGAAAGGTTAACTATTTTTGCGCAGGGGGATATGTCGCAGAGCGAATACGAGGTTAAGCAGGGCCAGCGCAAGAATGCGGTATTGGAGTATAACGAGATACGCCTCGGAGCAGGCGCAAGGTATAAATTCAACCGTCACCTTAAATGTTCTGTTTCGGCCGGCAGCATATTTGACCGCTCTATTAAGTACCGTGATGATAGCCTGGGCAAGGTGGCGGTCAAGAACGGCTTCTATACAGAATTCCGGATGGACCTTGGTTTCTGATGCCTCATTGTTACCTGTCATTCAACCCTGCCCACCGCCTTTCCTTAATAATATAGGGTTTTATCTCTAATGCGTTGTGTGTTATAATATTAACCTGGCTAAGATGTTAAAATACAAGAAGATAAAGATTGGCAAAGGGTTTATAGAGACACTCGTAATGGATCTCGCCAAAAAGCGCCTTATAGTTTTAAGAGGCAGGTACGGGTATGTCATGTGCGGTTACCTTAACCTTAAGGCCGCCCGGAATTTTAATGATGCGGCGGCAAAAATCACGGGCGTCTCTAATATTAAAGGGGCCTTAAAGGCAAAGGTATTCGCCAGCACCCCCCGGGCGCGGAGGCTTGGGGTATATCCCGGTCAGCCGATAAGGGAAGCGTTAAAGCTCATGGCCTGATGAAGATTATTAACGAAAAGATCTCCCTTAACACCAAGGGAAACCCCGACCTTCTCGATATTACCGCAGATATCAAGAGGATCCTTGACTCGACCAACCTTAAGCGGGGCAGCGTTACGGTTTTTGCGGTCGGCTCCACCGCAGCCATTACCACCTTTGAATACGAGCCCGGACTCCTTCAGGATATGCAGGATATCTACGAGAAGCTCGTTCCTCGCCGCAAGGGTTATTATCACGATGATACCTGGGGGGATGCCAATGGTTTCAGCCATCTGCGCGCTGCCTTGCAGGGGCCATCTTTGACCATTCCCTTTGACGAAGGGAAACTTCTGCTGGGGACCTGGCAACAGGTAGTGCTGGCCGAATTTGACAATCGGCCGCGTAAACGCCAGGTGTTAATTCAGATTATAGGTGAATAAAATGCGCAATTACCTCTATCGTCTTGCTACGGATTCATCAGGCGGAATCATTGCCGGGTTTATGAAGGCGTTGCTTTGGGTATTATCATGGTTTTATGGGCTGGTGGTGCGGGTTCTGATTTTCATGCGCTCGCGCAGACCTAAAAAAGCGGGATGTCTGGTTGTCAGCGTCGGAAATATTACGGTAGGGGGCACAGGCAAGACAAGCCTGGTGGAGTTCATATGCCGTTACCTTAAGGACAACGGCCGCAAACCAGCAGTGCTCACCCGCGGTTACAAGAAGCCCCGTCTGGCAGGCCGCAGGCCGCAGTGCGCTTATGAAACTATGGGGGACGAGCCGTATATGCTGCAGAGGAACCTCAAGGATGTCTTGGTGATAGTTGACGCCGATCGCTTGCGCGGGGCCAGGCAGGCGCACGATTACTACGGGGTTGATACGGTAGTGCTGGATGACGGCTTCCAACAATGGGGAATCAAGAAGGATCTGGATATAGTCGCTATCGACGCAACAGACCCTTTCGGTAATCGTAATATGCTTCCCCGTGGAATCCTGCGCGAACCGCTTTCTTCCCTCAGGCGCGCGGATATACTAGTATTGACCAAGACGAACCTTAACCCCGATAACCAGGATATCAAGGATTTTTTAAGCGGCATAAATCCCCGCGCCTTCATCGCAGAGAGTATTCATCAGCCGCTAGGGTGTTATCTCCTGGGTAGAGAGAACGATATGCTGGGGGCGGATTTTCTTAAGGGCAAGACGCTGGCTTTATTTTCAGGTATTGCCGACCCCGATTCATTCGAAAACCTGGTTTTAAGCCTGGGCGCCCAGGTGGGGCTCGCCTTTACTTTTGACGACCATCACCGTTATACCAAGAGCGACATCGATGGCATAATGGCTGCAAGCCGCCAGAAAGGCATCTCTACCATCGTTACCACCGAGAAGGATGCCGTGAGGCTGCGGCAGGTTTGCGCCGGTCCAGGCAATACGCAGATACTGGTGTTACGTATCGGATTGAAGATTACGCATAATGAAAAAGGACTACTGGATAGATTACTTGGGATATACCGCCCTTAAGCTGCTGGGGCCGTTGATCCGCGCTCTCCCCGTGTTTTTTAGTTTTTTTATCGGCCGGCGGCTCGGAGATTTGTTTTACTGCCTGGACAGCCGCCACCGCGCCCTAGTCTATTCAAATATCAAAAGGGCTTTGGGGGATAGCCTACCTTGCTGCCGCATAAAAAAGATTACCCGCGAGTTCTATCAGGCCTACGGACAGAATTTCATTGAGATATTCCTGATACCGCGCATCGACCATGCCTACATCGATAAGTACGTCAGTTTCGAAGGGCTCTCTTTTATCAAGGATGCCGTTGCGCGCGGCAAGGGGCAGATATTTCTCGGCGTTCACGCCGGCAGCTGGGAATTATCCTCGTTGTTCTGCATGAGGTTCGGGATTGCCTACAACATCTTTGTGCGTAACCAGAGATATCCGCGCCTTGGGCAGCTGCTGGATTCTTACCGCACCCAAAAAGGGGCGCGCATGATTAAGAAGGAAAACGAGCTGCGCCAGCTCATCCGCGTATTTGGGGATAACGAGGCGGTAGGGATGAGCCTGGACCAGGGGGGCAGGGAAGGGATGCTTTTGGATTTTTTCGGCAGGGACGCTTCTTTTGCCACCGGAGCCGTAAGGCTGGCGCTTAAATATAATCTAGCTATTGTCCCTACGTTTAATACTAGGGTTAAGGGGCCCTACCTAAAGTTTATGCTGGGTCCGATATTTGAGGTCCAAAGGAGTGGAGATATTGAGAATGATGTCCGGCATAACCTTAAGCGCTTAGTTGCCTTCTACGAGGACTACATACGCAAATACCCCAAGGATTATCTTTGGTCCTATAAGGTATGGAAATATAGCTTAAAGAGAGAAATCATTATTTTGAGCGACGGCAAAACAGGCCACCTCAGGCAATCCCAGGCGCTGGCGCGGATTGCCGGGAATTTCCTGGCATCCCGCGGGTTTACGGCAAGCATCGTTATCAGAGAGGTAAAATTCAGAAGCCCCCGGCACATCCTTTTTTTAAAGCTTAAAACCATGTTTTCGGGCAGGTACAGCTGCCAGGGGAGCTTATGCCGCTTAAAGAATGCGCTTACCTCCGATGCCTACCAGGGGTTAATGATGCAGTCTCCGGATATTGTTGTATCCTGCGGTTCGTCGCTGGCTGCGCTTAACTGGCATATTGCGCGGGAAAACCTTGCCAGGTCCATCGTGATTATGAGGCCGTCGTTGGTGAGTCCCAGGAAATTTGATTTGACGGTTGTACCGCAGCACGACCTTCCAAGGCCCGCTAAAAATCTGGTAATAACCCGGGGCGCCCTGAATATGGTTGACGCTGATTATTTACGGATGCAAGGCGGCATGCTAAGGCAGTATCTTAGGGATAAGGCGGTTTCTGAGCCATGTATCGGCGTCTTCTTCGGCGGCGACAGCAAGGGTTTTTCTCTTGACGCAACGCTGGTATCCGAGGTTATCCGTCAGCTCAAGGATGCGGTAGCGGGCTTGGGCGCCGACATACTCGTGACTACCTCCAGGCGCACCTCGCCCGAGATCGAAGGGTTAGTCAAAAACGAATTTAAGGATTATCCTCCCTGTAAATTCCTGGTGATTGCAGGCGAGGAAAACCACGATTTGGCTGTCGGCGGCATATTGTCTTTGAGTTCGCTTTTGGTAGTTTCTCCGGAGAGCATCTCCATGATATCGGAGGCGGTCAACAGCGGCAAATACGTCGTGGTCTTTGATGCCCGCGGTTTAAGCTTAAGGCACCGCAGGTTTCTTGATTCCGCATCAGCCCGTAGGCATATTTACCTTTCCGGCGCATCTTCCCTGGCCAGCTTTATCGGCAGCCTCTGGAAGGATAAGCCGGGGGTTTGTGTCTGGAATGATAAAGATCTCGTAAGAGAAGCCCTGGAGAGGGTTTTATAATCATGAATATACTGCAGGTATTGCCGGAACTTAATGTCGGCGGCGTGGAGAGCGGGACCCTGGATCTAGCCAGGCACTTGGTGAAGACCGGGCATAAGGCAGTGGTGGTTTCCCACGGCGGCGGATTAGTGAAAAACATAGAAGCAGCCGGAGCCATCCATTATACCCTGCCGGTACACAAGAAATCTCTTTTTTCAATGATGAAGATGGTTTTGAGGCTTGCCGAGATTATCAGGAAGGAAAAGATTGATATCGTGCACGCCCGTTCGCGCGTGCCGGCCTGGATTGCATATTTTGCCTGCCGCCGCACCAGGACCGTCTTCATTACTACCTGCCACGGTTATTATAAAAGGCATCCTTTTAGCTATGTGATGGGTTGGGGCAAGAGGGTGATTGTTTTAAGCAATGTCATAGGCAGGCACATGATTGACGATTTCGCAGTGCCCCACGAAAGAATCAGGTTCATACCGCGCAGCGTAGATCTCCAGAGATTTAAGTATATAAGCCCCGATACTAAAAGGAAGCAGGATTTTAACGTCGGCATTATCGGCAGGATTACTCCTCTCAAGGGCCACCTTCATTTTATCAAGGCGATGAGTAAGGTTGCCCGCCAGATTCCCCGCCTGCGCATCTGGATTGTCGGCGATGCCCCGGCATCCAAGGAGACCTACCGTGAGGAGGTGCAGGTCCTGGTGCGGCGGCTCGGGCTCTGGCACTGCACTGAATTTCTCGGCATCCAGAGGGATATCCCGGCAATTATGGCGCAACTGGATACGCTGGTCTTGGCTACCACTACGCACGAGGCCTTCGGTAGGGTGATCGTGGAAGCGCAGGCAGCAGGGGTGCCGGTAGTAGCGACAAAGGTCGGGGGGGTAGTGGATATCATCGAAGATAACAAGACCGGTTTACTGGTGGCACCGGCTGAAGATGATGATATGGCGGAGGCGGTCCTAAAGATTTACCGTGACCCGGAATTAGCTGCGGGACTGGCCGAGCGCGCCTACCGCAAGATTGAAGAGAAATACCGGGTAGAATTGATGGTAAAAAACACCATGGATGTTTACATGGAAGCCCTCGATAGTTTTAAGGCGCTGGTTATGAAGTTCAGTTCGGTGGGAGACGTAATCCTTTCGGTTCCGGCAATCCGCGCCATCAAAGAAAAGTTCGGCAGGCATTATAAACTCAGCTGTTTGGTAGGGGAGCCTTCGAAGGACGTATTGATGCGATGCCCTTACATTGACGAATTACTGGTGTGCGATTTCAAGAACCGCGACGCGGGGGCAAGGGGTCTGGCGGGATTGGGGCGCATGTTGAGAAAGAGGAGTTTCGATATGGTAGTAGACCTGCAGAATAACCGCAAGAGCCATATCCTGGCGGCGTTGAGTATGAGCCCGGACCGCTATGGTTGGGATAACAGGAAGTTGGGTTTTCTTCTAAACCACCGCCTTAAGGATAAGAGGACCTTGACGGAACCGATAAGGCATCAGTTTATGGTTTTGAATATGTTAGGCATTGAATTAGAAGATGCGCATCTAGAATTGTGGCCGTCTGAAGAGGACCGGCGTTACGTAGATGAGTTTTTGGACTCGCAGTGGCTAAGCGCAAAACAGGCGCTGGTAGGGGTGAATATTAGTGCCAGCAGCCGCTGGCTTACCAAGGACTGGCCGCTGGAGCATATTGCCGGGTTATGCGAGGAATTAAAAAAACAGGATACACGCGTAGTAGTAACGGGGACGTCCGAGGATATCCCCCAGGCGATGGTGCTTTTGGGGATGACGCGGGATGCCAGGCCCATCAATGCCTGCGGTAAGACTACCATAAACCAGCTCGCCTGCCTCATAAAGAGATGCAGCGTTTACATATCTTCTGATTCCGCTCCGCTGCATGTGGCAGCCGCAGCCGGCACCCCCTTCATTGCGCTCTTCGGCCCGACTGACCCCAGGAGGCACCTCCCGCCGGCTGAGAATTTTGTCGTGATACGAAAAGAATTGAGTTGCGGCCCCTGCTATAAATCGAAATGCCGCAGGCCCAGATGCATGCAGTTGATACGGCCCGAAGAGGTACTGGAGGCCGCCGGGGAATTTTTAAAATGAGAATAATCTATCTTGCCAACCATCTCAATATCGGAGGCATTACCAGCTATGTCTTTTCCCTGGCCTCCGGCATGAAAGAGAGGGGACACGGCGTTTATGTCGCTTCCGGAGGAGGCAGGATGGAGGATGATTTCAGGCGCGAAGGTATTGTCTGCGTCAGGGCGCCGCTTGAGACCAAATCCGAAGTAAGTCCGCGCCTGGCAGTGAGTTTTTTTAGGCTGTTGCCGTATATCAAAAAAAACAGGATTGACGTCATCCATTGCAATACCAGGGTAACGCAGGTGTTAGGGTGTCTCCTGGAGCGCGCCAGCGGCATAGCGCATATTTCCACCTGCCACGGATTTTTCAAAAGGAGGGTTTCGCGCCTGCTTTTTCCCTGCTGGGGCAGGAAGGTTATCGCTGTCAGCGAGGCGGTGCGTGAGCACCTGATCGGGGATTTTGGGATTAACCCCTCGGATATCGTCGTAATCCATAACGGTATTGATACGGAGAGGTTTGCGGTTAGAATTAAAAAAGATTTAGACTTAGGAGAGGGGCCGGTGGTCGGCATTATCGCGCGGCTTTCCGATGTAAAAGGGCATGCCTATCTTATCCGGGCGATGCATGAGGTTACGGCGAGATTCCCATCGGTCAAGCTTTTAATTGTTGGCGACGGTAAAATAAAAAATGAGCTTCTGAGGTTGACTAATGAGCTGGGCCTGGGTAAGAACGTCTCTTTCCTGCCGGCCGCAGTTGACACGCGGGAAGCGTTATCGGCGATGGACGTATTTGTTTTGCCTTCTCTGGCAGAGGGGTTGGGTTTGAGCCTGATGGAGGCGATGGCAGCAGGACTGGCGGTAATTGGCTCCGATATCGGAGGTATTAGGAGCCTGATTCAGAATGGCCATAACGGCATCCTGGTTGAAAGCCGCAATGTAGACGCATTGAGCCGGGAGATTTCAGCTTTATTGCAGGATAAACAGAGGAGACAGCGGCTGGGAGATAACGCCGCAAGATTCATCAGGGAGAATTTTTCTCTCTCCCGGATGACTGAAAAGACGGAAGAGGTCTATAAAATATGCTTTGGCGCAGGTTAACAATCATTGTTTTGGTAATTATCTTGATTCTCGGAGGTGGCGTATATCTTTGGTTTAATAAGCTGATGCAGGAACATTACGTGGTGCCGATACTGATGTATCATTCCATAAGCCCCAAGATTGACGAACGCATCAAGCGGCTGATAGTAAGCCCCCGCTCCTTTGAGCGCCAGATGCGTTTTTTAAAGAAATATAACTATAATGTAATACCTCTGGAATCCCTGGCTGAATTAATCCGCGATAAAAAACCCATACCGCCGAAAACCGTTGCCATTACGTTTGACGACGGCTATAGGGATTTTTACACCTATGCCTTCTCCGCGCTTGAGAAATATGGGCTCCCCGCCACGATGTTTATCATTGTGGATGAGGTTGGCCGGCCGCAAGGGGACAGGCTCGGCTGGCAGGAGATCCTCCGGATGCAGGGGTCAGGACTGATTACCTTTGGCAGTCATACCATGGGACCGGAGCCCCTGATAAAGATTAAATCCCCGGCAGAGCTGAAAAGGCAGATATTTTTATCCAAAAAGATACTAGAGGAAAAACTGGGGCAGCCGGTAAGGGCGTTTAGTTATCCCGAAGGGATGTTTAACCCCTTTATCCGTCAGATGGTTATTGATGCCGGCTATAAGCTCGCGGTATCTACCCATCCCGGCAGGGGGTATCCCGATGACGATGTCTTCGCCCTGAAACGGCTTAGGATATCTTACAGCTCCGACAATCTTTTGGTGTTTTGGTTTGAGACGTCCGGCGTATATAACTTTATTCGCGAGTGTGACAAAGACAACTAAAAGCCAAAAATGCCCAAGCGCATACTTATTTTTAACGTAAACTGGCTGGGTGACGTGCTTTTTTCTACCGCCGTAATACGCAACCTGCGGCGCAATTTCAGGGAGAGTTATCTGGCCTGCATAATCCCCAGCCGCTGTTATGCCGTCTTGAAGGATAACCCTTACCTGGACGAAATCATTATTTACGACGAAAAGGACAGGCACAGAGGGGTTTTGGCAAAGCTGAGCTTTATCGGTTACTTAAAAAGCAAAAGGTTTGACACCGCTTTTCTGCTGCACCGTTCCGCCAGCAGGGCCTTGATCTGCTGGATGGCCGGGATACCCGAGCGCATAGGTTATTACACCCCAAAGCGCGGCTTCCTCCTTACCAAGAAGATTGCCCCCATACCTCAGGATAGCCTTCACCGCATCGATTATTATCTCAACATCATAGAAAAAGCAGGCGTGAGGGTCGAGGACAGGTTCAGCGATTTTTTTGTCAGTGACAATGACCGCGAGGCCGCCGTACGTTTCCTGCAGGATAACGGTATAAACAACGGCGATTTCCTGGTGGGGATAAATCCCGGAGGCAACTGGATGCCTAAGCGTTGGCCAAAGGAGTATTGGGCTCGCCTGGCTGATATGCTGATTGAAAAGCTCGATGCTAGGGTTGTTATCACCGGCAGCCCCTCTGATATTGCTCTTGCCGGTGATATCCGGCTTTTGATGAAGGAGAGGCCGTTGGTTGCCTGCGGTAACACCAATCTTAAGCAATTTGCCGCCCTGGCTATAAGGATGGACCTGTTTATCTCAGCCGACAGCGGGCCGCTGCACATTGCCAATGCCGCGGGATGCAAAAATATCATTGCCATCTTCGGCCCCACGTCCCTTAAGGTCACCTCGCCGTATCCATTAAAGAACGTAAGGATAATGCAGAAGGAGATTGGTTGCGTTATCCCCTGTTATAGCAATGATTGCCGGGAGAACCGCTGCATGCTTGCGGTTATCCCCGATGACGTTTTCCGGCAGGCCTCCGAGATTAAAGGCAAGACATGAAGATTTTATTTATTACCTTAAGCAATATCGGAGACGCCATCTTTACCTTACCGGTGTTGGATGTCCTGCGCGGCAATTTAGCTTCACCGCGCATAACAGTAGTGGCTAGCGGTTGCACCAGAGAGATATTCCAGGATAGCCCTGGAGTCGAAAGCGTGGTAGTTTACGACAAGCATGCTCCCCTGAAAGAGAAGATCGCGCTTTTAAGGAGACTGCGGAGGGAGAGGTTTGAGGTGGTAGTGGACCTGCGCAACAGTCTTACGGGGGTTTTAATCCCGGCCAGGCAGAAGACCTCGCCTTTTCTGCATCCGCCGGCCGCAATAAAGCACATGAAGGAAAGGCACCTTTATAAAATCCGCCGTATTATTGGCAAATTAAAAAACAGCAATGCCGCCAACTGCGAAAGGGCATTAGCAGGGAGGCCGGAGGACGAGGCATATATCAATAGGCTCTTGGCCAGCCGAGGCATTACTTCTAAGGATGCCATTGCCATTATCGGCGCAGGAACCAGGAGCAATACCAAGAGGTGGCCGGGCGATAAATTCCTGGAGCTTGCCGTAGAGCTTATCAGGGAGTTGCATCTGGCGGTTATCCTTACCGGAGATAAGGAGGACGTCCCGGCCAACAGTTATATCAGCCGGCGCATCGGAGACGGCATCCTTGACCTTTCCGGAATGACTACCATACCGCAGCTGGCATGCCTTATTAATAAAGCAAGGGTCGTTGTCACTAACGACAGCGCCCTGCTGTATCTGGCAAGCTATCTTAATGCGCCTGTGGTTGCCGTATTCGGGCCTACCGATGAGAATAAATACGGTCCCTGGTCGCAGAATAGCGCGGTAGTAAAGAAAGACATCTTCTGTCGTCCATGCGAGAAGGCGCAGTGCCGTTTTTCTTCTCTCAAATGCCTGCAGATTATAACCGTAGAGGATGTTATGCGGCAGGTAAAGAGGATTCTTAATCCACAGGATAAAACGGTAGTATTGCGTCCCTATGTTGCGGTTCCCGATAGGGATTTCCAGCGTATCTTGGTGGTGCGCACGGACAGGATAGGGGACGTGCTCCTTTCTACCCCGGTTATCAAGGCGCTGAGGGATAATTACCCACATGCCTACATCGCGATGATGGTTTCCCCGTATGCCAAGGATGTGGTGGAAGGCAACCCCTACCTTGACGAGGTGATTATCTACGACAAGGAAGCCAAGCATAAGGGCTGGCGCCGCAGTTTTAAATTCGCCAGGAACCTTAGGAAGAGAAGGTTTGATCTAGCATTGATACTGCATCCTACCAACCGGGTGCATCTGGTGTCTTTTATTGCCGGGATACCCATGCGCGTAGGCTATGACCGTAAATTAGGATTCCTTCTCAGCGATAAGCTCAAGCACCTCAAGCAACTGGGCCAGAAGCACGAGTTGGAGTATAACCTTGACCTTTTGCGTTACCTGGGAATCGAGGCAGAGGATAAAAAAACATTTATGCCTATCATGGCGGAGTCGGAACGTTGGGTTGAGAGCAAATTAGCGGAAGAAGGGGTAGGGGCAGACGATAAACTTCTGGCTTTGCATCCAGGCGCCAGCTGTCCTTCCAAGACCTGGCCTTCAGGAAGATTCGCAGAGGTCGCGGATAAATTATCGCTTAAGCATGGTTTCAAGGTTATCATCCTTGCCGGTCCTAAGGATAAGGTTTTGGCCGGAAGGCTTGCAGCTCAGATGCGCACGAAAGCCCTCAACCTGGCAGGGAAGACTTCGGTCAGCCAGCTGGCGAGTATCATCAGGCGCTGCAGGCTTTTTATTTCCAATGATTCCGGTCCGGTACATATTGCTTCGGCAGTAGGCACTCCGGTAATATCGATATTCGGCCGTTCGCAGGATGGTTTGAGCCCGAGGCGCTGGGGGCCATTGGGGTTAAAAGATAGAATCCTGCACAGGAAGGTTGGCTGTATTGAATGCCTGGCACATAATTGCAGGAAAGACTTAGCTTGCCTTAAGGCAATCGGCGTAAATGACGTGTTGGCTGCCGCAGATTCTATTCTTAAAGAAGAAAGGGCAAATAAATAAATTATGCCGGAATCCGGAGTAGGCCTTAAAAAAGAAAAGATGCTGCATGATAGGATGCGCGAGCTTGGGGTGAGGGAAGAGGATATTGTCGAAAAATTCAGCCGTTCCCAAGGGCCGGGTGGGCAGAACGTTAATAAGACCTCTACTTCCGTGTGGCTTAAGCATGTCCCTACCGGTATACAGGTAAAGTGCCAGCAGGAACGTTCCCAGGCGCTCAACCGTTATATAGGGCGCAGGACCCTTTTGAATAAGATTGAAAATATGATATTAGGGAGATTTTCCGAAGAGAGGAGGCGCATCGAGAAGATCCGCAGGCAGAAGCGCCGGCGTTCCCGCAGGGCGAAGATAAAAATCCTGGAGGCCAAGCGCCGCCAGGCAGAAAAGAAGGTCTTTCGGCAGAAGGTGCTAGGCCCTGATTATTAGAAACACTTTCCCGTTCAGGTTGGAAGGTGTTTCCCGATTGCCTCGGAAAGTGTTTCTGTTTAGGGAGGTTAAAAAGGTTGATTTAGCGGTATTTTATGATAAAATTATAGCCTCGTATGCTTAATATAAATAAGGTAAAGAGATATTCCATAAGAAAAAGGTATAGCAAGGTGGATAAGAGCAGTTTTGCCCATCCTCCTGCCAAGGGCAGGAGTTTTCTCGGGTTTTATCGTTGCCTTCCGCGGATCCTAAAGGCCCGTGATTTGCATGATGTGGTGGATGCGCTGGTAAAAGCCAAGCGTTCCAATAAAGGCGTAATATTTATGGCCGGCGCGCACGTGATTAAATGCGGCTTAAATCCGGTGCTGATTGAGTTAATCAAGAAAGGCGTCGTTACCTGTCTTTGCCTTAACGGCGCAGGCATGATTCATGACTTTGAGATTGCCTTCCAGGGAAAGACCTCGGAGGACGTAGCCAGCAACCTCAAAACCGGCAGGTTCGGGATGGGCCGCGAAACAGCCGATTTTATCAACGGCGCAGCTAAAGAAGGGGTAGCAGCCGGCTTAGGGCTGGGAGCTTCCCTGGGTTCTAAGATATCATTTTCCAAATTGCCTTACCGCCAAAACAGCGTCATCTCTCAGGCGTATAAACATAAAGTCCCGGTGTGTGTCTTTATAGCAATCGGCACCGATATCATCCATCAGCATCCTTCGTTCGATCCCGCCCTGACCGCAGAAGGAAGCTTCAGGGATTTTCATCTTTTAGCAGAAGAGGTATCCGGACTTAACAGCGGGGGCGTGGTTTTAAATTTCGGCTCCGCCGTAATATTGCCGGAGGTATTCCTTAAGGCATTGAACCTGGCGCGTAATCTGGGGATGAAGGTACGTAATTTTACGAGCGCAAATTTCGATATGAGTTACCATTACCGCCCGCATCAGAACGTAGTATCAAGACCGGTTTCCTCCGGAGGGAAAGGTTATTATATCGTCGGCCACCACGAGATTATGCTGCCGCTTTTGGCACAGGCAGTGCTGGAAGAACTATGAATGCCAAGCGCCTAAAGGAAATCGTCTCTAGATTCCACCGGAGCAGGATACTGGTAATCGGGGATTTGATACTGGATGAATATATCTGGGGAGATGTGCAGAGGATTTCCCCCGAGGCCCCTGTCCCGGTGGTCTGGGCCAATAAGAGGACATTCGTGCCGGGCGGCTCCGCCAACGTCGCCAATAACATCTCTGCCCTGGACGGCAAGGTCTGGCTGCTGGGTGTCACGGGCAGCGATAAGAATTCCACTATCCTGCGCAGCGAATTAAAAAAAAGGGGTATAAATACCAAAGCGGTATTTACGGAGCCGAGGCGTCATACCACGGTTAAGACCCGCATAGTGGCCGGCCACCAGCAGATGGTAAGGGTGGATTGGGAGCATACCGATTCCCTCCCCAGCGCCTTAAACCGCAAAATCGCATCATTTATCAAGAACAATATCGGCGACTTTGACGCGGTGATTATCGAGGATTACGGAAAGGGAGTGATCAACGCCCATCTTTTACAGGAGCTGTCGGATATCTGCCTCCGCAATAAAAAAATTATTACCGTTGACCCCAAGGAGGAAAATTTCCAGTATTATCGCGGGGTTACCGCCATCACCCCCAACCGCAAAGAGTTGGAAAACGCCATCCGCGACCTTAAGGTCAGGGATACCACCAACACTTTCAGGGTGCATAATGACAAGCTCCTTAAGGATAGCGATATTGAGTTGGCAGCCCGCGAGATAATCAAGTATCTTTCGCTGGAATCTCTCCTGGTGACTCTCGGCGAGCATGGAATGCATCTTTTTGAAAAAGGGGGCCGTACCACGCGGATACCCACCGTAGCCCAGGAGGTCTTCGATGTCTCTGGCGCAGGTGATACCGTCATTTCGTGTTTTACGTTGGCGCTTGCATCGGGAGCCTCGAAACTGGAGGCAGCCTTCATAGCTAATTTTGCCGCAGGCATAGTAGTAAGCAAACTCGGCACCGCAGTAACCGACAGAAGGGAATTACTGGCCAGGATACGGTCAGGTTAATTTTTAAGGCAATGAATGTTATCGGAGTAATACCGGCAAGATATTCATCTACCAGGTTTAACGGTAAGGTCCTGGCGGACCTTTGCGGCAGGCCGCTCCTGCAGCACGTTTGGGAGCGGGCAAGGGGGGCCAGGCTTCTGGATGACCTCATAGTTGCCTGTGACGACGAGAGGGTTTTTCAGGCAGCCGGCGGCTTCGGGGCCAAGGCTGTGATGACTGCCAGGGCTCATGTCTCTGGCACGGACAGGATCTCGGAGGTAGTAAACCCCCTGGATGTCAGGATAGTAATCAATATCCAGGCGGATGAGCCGCTGATACATCCTACGATGATAGACGCTTTAGCCCAGACGCTCCTGGATGACAGCTCGCTTTCCATGGCTACCCTGATGCAGAAGATAGACGATACCGCTCTGATTCGCGACCCGCATGCCGTTAAGGTGGTGGTGGATAAGAACGGATTCGCTTTATATTTTTCCCGTGCCCCCATCCCGTTCTGTGCTCCCAACTCGGAGGTCAGGGATCCAGCTTATTATAAGCATATCGGATTATACGGTTACACCAAGGATTTCCTTTTTGTTTATAAAAATCTCCCCGTCTCCAGGTTAGAAGAGATTGAGAGGCTTGAGCAGCTCAGGGTGCTCGAGGGGGGCTATCGCATAAAGGTTATCGAGACCAAACACGACACTATCGGGGTGGATACGCCCGAGGACCTTGAAAGGGTAAGGCAGTATCTGGAGAACAGGAAGGGGCAATGAGATGCGGACGGTAAAGATAGGCAATATCAGAATCGGCAGGGCGAGCCGCCTGGTTTTAATCGCCGGCCCCTGCGTATTGGAGTCGGAACGCATGGCAATAGAGGCGGCCCGCAAGATCAAGGACATCACCCACAGACTCAATATCCCCTATATTTTTAAATCCAGTTTTGATAAAGCCAACCGCCTCTCGGTAGATTCTTATCGCGGGCCGGGGATTAAAAAGGGGCTCGAGATGCTTGCCAAGGTAAAGGAGAAGGTAGGCGTCCCCATCCTAAGTGACATCCATTGCCAGAAGGAGATAAAGGAGGCGGCCGAGGTTTTGGATATTATTCAGATACCGGCTTTCCTCTGCCGTCAGACCGATATAGTGCTGGCAGCGGCGATGACCCAGAGGGTAATCAATATCAAGAAAGGGCAGTTCCTGGCGCCCTGGGATATTATGCCGATTGTGCGTAAGATCGAGTCTACCGGAAACCGCAGGATAATCATTACCGAGCGCGGGGTATCCTTCGGTTACAATAACCTTGTTTCGGACTTCAGGGCCTTAAAGATTATCAGGGATTCCGGATATCCGGTTATCTACGATGCCACCCATAGCGTGCAGTTGCCGGGAGGCAAGGGCGATTGCTCCGGAGGTCAGCGTGAATTCGTTGGTTCGCTTTCGCGCGCCGCAGTGGCTTTCGGCTGCGACGGGCTCTTTCTTGAGGTCCACCCCGACCCCGATAATGCCCCTTGTGACGGTCCGAACATGATAGCGCTCTCAGACCTGGAGAAATTATTGAAACAGATCAAAAGGATAGAAGGTGTGTTATGGCGATAAACGTGTTGAAGCGAGCTAAAGAGGTTCTCAGTATCGAGGCCAAGGCGATCAGCGACCTCAAAAACAGGATTAACCGCGATTTTCAAAAGGCGGTGCAGATTATCATGAATACCAGGGGTAGAGTAGTGGTCAGCGGCATGGGCAAGGCCGGCATTATTGCCCAGAAGCTTTCCGCGACCCTCTCCTCTACCGGTACCCCGAGCTTATTCTTGCATTCAGCCGAGGCTATCCATGGGGACCTGGGACGCGTGGTTTCGGATGACACCGTGATTATACTGTCTAACAGCGGAGAGACGGACGAGGTCAAAAAGTTCCTCCCGCTTCTTAAAAAAATAGGCGTGCCTATCATTTCTCTGACCGGCAACACCCGTTCTGTGCTGGCGCGTTACAGCGACGTGGTTTTAAATAGCGCGGTGGAAAAAGAGGCCTGCCCGTTGGGCCTGGCTCCTACCGCCTCTACTACCGCGATGCTGGCAATGGCTGACGCACTGGCAGTGTGCCTCCTGGAACTGAAGGGTTTCAAGGAGAAGGACTTCGCTTTTTACCACCCCGGCGGCCTGCTCGGCAGGAGGCTCCTTTTGAAAGTAGGAGATATCATGCGCACCGGCAGCTCCCACGCCGTGGTGCCTAAAGACAAAAAGGTCTCCGAGGTTTTATTTAAAATAACCCATTCCCGCGCCGGAAGCGCTACGGTGGTAGACAAAAACGGGAAACTGGCCGGTATTTTTACGGACGGTGACCTGCGCAGGCACCTGGAGGCTGACCCCGACCTTGCCAGGCGTAAGGTCAAGGACGTAATGACCAAAAACCCCATTGCGGTCAAGCCCCAGATGCTGGCGGCGGAGGCAATGCGGATCCTGGAAGGCAGGAATATTGACGAGGTACCGGTAATCGACGATAAAGGCAGGCCCGTCGGGGTTCTGGACGTGCAGGATTTATTGAAAGCGGGACTAGTTTAAATGAACGACGCCAACGCGCTTGATGTCAATATCGCGGCAAAGGCAGCCAAGGTCAAGCTTCTCCTTCTTGACGTAGACGGTGTTTTAACCGACGGCCGCATCATCTATGACTCCAAGGGCCGCGATTCAAAATTCTTCGACGTTCACGACGGGATGGGGGTTTACCTTTTGTACCGCGCCGGCATCCCCACTGTCCTCATTACCGCCAAGAGCTCGCGCTCAATCAGGCCGCGCGCCAGGGATATGCGGGTCTCCGAGGTATTCGCGGACATCTCTCCTAAGAGCGCGGTGCTGGATAGGATCTTGAAGAAATACCGCCTGACTTGCGACCAGATATGCTTTGTGGGCGATGACCTGGTAGACCTTTGCCTGATGAAGAAGGTGGGGTTTGCGGTAGCAGTCTTCAACGCCTCCCCGGAGATAAAACAGGCAGCCTCTTACATTACCATCAGGCACGGAGGAAGAGGCGCGGTGCGCGAGGTCAGCGAGTTGATCCTTAAATCCAAGGGCAGATGGAAAGAAATGGTCCGCCTCTATGATATCTAAATGCCTCATATGGATATCGGCACTCTTTTTATCGTGCGGTGCACCTTTATACGCGTTGGACAGCGGGGCGCTTGAGTCGGCTCAGCAGATTAATGAATTCTCGCTGGCCGGTTATGGCGAGAAAGGCAAGAAGACCTGGGACCTAAGCGCCCACTCCGCGGACATCTTTGATAATATCGTAAAATTAAAAGAAATAACCGGCAACCTCTACGGAGACAGCGAGGATATCGCCTTGAGCGCCAGGAAAGGGGATTTCGATAAAGTAAATTCCCGGGTTCACCTGGAGGACGAGGTAGTTATCACCAGCTCCGGAGGAGCGAGGCTCACTACCGATAGCCTGGATTGGGACCGCAAAAAGCAGGTTGTCTCTACCAAAGAGCTTGTAAATATCGAGAAAGGAAACATGGTTACCAGCGGTCGAGGCGCGACAGGCAATACCGATTTAAAACGCGTCAACCTTAACGAGGACGTCAAGGTGGAGATAACGCAGGAAGAAAAAGCGCCATCGCCGTCCGATAAGAAGGTCGGCGGCGAAAAAATCACCATTACCTGCGACGGGGCGCTTGAGGTGGATTACGAAAAAAATGTTGCAGTGTTCAATAAAAATGTTAAAGTAGTAAGGCATGACCTGGAGATCGACAGCGACACAATGGAGGTTTATTTCATACCTTCCCGCAAAGATGCCGAAGGCGGCTTCTCGGGCACCGGGGAAAAAGCGGCCGGCGCCGGCGATATGAGCGCCGCGGCAATGGGCAATAGCATAGACAGGATTATCGCGCGCGGAAATGTCAGGATTGTGCGCGGGGATAACGTCTCTTATAGTGATGAAGCGATGTATAGCAGCCTGGATAAGAAGATTACGCTCTTGGGCAAACCCAGGCTCATAATTTATTCGGCGGAGGAGCTTAATGCACCTGCTGGAAATTAAGGCCATCACCAAGTCCTACGACGGCAGGCAGGTCGTTAAAGGAATAGACCTTTTAGTCAAGCGCGGGGAGATCGTAGGGCTCTTGGGCCCTAACGGCGCAGGCAAGACTACCACTTTCTATATGGTGGTGGGGATTGTTTCCCCGGATAACGGCAGGATTGTTTTTGATAACCAGGACATCACGAGGCTGCCCATACACGAACGCGCCCGTTACGGCATCGGTTACCTTTCGCAGGAACCGTCGATTTTCAGGAAATTGAGCGTACGCGATAATATCATGGCAATCTTGGAAACCCTGCCGATAACCAGGCATGAGAGGGAGGAGAGGCTGGGGGAGCTTCTTAAGGAGCTCAACATATCGCATCTGGCGAAGAATAAGGCCTATACCTTGTCCGGCGGAGAGAGGAGGCGCCTGGAGATTACCAGGGCGTTGGTGAGCAACCCGTCCTTTATACTGCTGGATGAGCCTTTTTCCGGAATCGACCCTATCGTAGTCAGCGAGGCCCAGGAGATTATCAAGGAACTTAGGACCAAGGGGCTGGGGATTTTATTGACAGACCACAATGTGCGCGAGACCCTTTCCATTACCGACCGGGCATACCTGATAGCCGACGGCAGGATACTTATTTCCGGCACGGCGCAGGATTTGATCGCCGACCCTAAGGCGCGCGAGCTGTATCTGGGCGAAAAGTTCAGCATGTAAGGAGAGTTATCTAAGATATGAAGACAGAGATCAAGAAAATCGACGGTACCAAAAGAGAATTGCACATCGAGGTGGAAGGGGATGTCGTCAACAATAAATTCGACGACGTATTGAAAAAAATAGGCCAGGAAGCAAAGGTAGCGGGTTTCAGGCCGGGGCATGCCCCCCGCGATGTCATCGAGAAACATTATTCCTCCCAGGCCCATGAGCAGGTGCTGAAGGAGCTTATCCCGGATGTCTATAACCAGGCGATAGAGAAGGAGGGGCTTGATGTAATCGAACTGCCGAATATCTACGACGTTAAGCTCACCCGTAGCAATCTCGCTTTCAAGGCGGCGGTAGAGGTTACCCCGGAAATAAAACTCGGTAATTATAAAGGCATAAAGGTCGAATATAAAAATATCGAGGTTACGCCGGAAGAGCTAAAGCGCCGCATAGATTCCTTAAGGGAATCACGCAAGGCCCAGGAGGCCGACGATAGCTTTGCCAGGGGGCTCGGATATCCTGGTCTGGCTGAACTGGAGAAGACGCTATCCCAACAGGTCTTTCTGGAGAAGGAAAAGCAACAGCACCGCAGGATCGAGGAGAACTTAATCGAGGCGCTTACAAAACAGGCAGATTTCAAGCTCCCGGAGTCGATGGTAAAGAGGCAATTGGAGGATTTCCTGCGTAGGGCAAAGCTGGACCTGGCGTTAAAAGGCGTTGCGCGAGAGAAGATTGACGAGAATGAAGGGGAATTGAAAAAAGATTTGGAGCCAGAGGCCCGTTCACAGGTCAGGACCTATCTTGTCCTGGCGGCGGTGGCGCGCAAGGAGAATATCGCTATAAATGACGAGATGCCGGCGAAGGTATTGGAATTCCTTTTAAGAGAGGCCAGTTGGCAGCAGGTAAAATAAGGGAGGCACAGATGAGCACAAAGATGCAGACCTTGGTCCCCATGGTAATCGAGCAGAACCCCCGCGGTTATGAGCGCGCTTACGATATCTTTTCACGGCTTTTAAAGGACCGCATTGTTTTCATCGGAACTCCGATTGACGATGCCGTCGCAAATCTTATCATCGCCCAGATGCTGTTTCTGCAGATGGAGGATTCCCATAAGGAAATCAATGTTTACATCAATTCCCCCGGAGGCTCGGTTACCGCAGGCCTGGCGATATATGATACGATGCAGTTCGTAAAGTGCGAGGTGGCCACTTACTGCGTCGGACAAGCCAGCAGTATGGGGGCATTACTCCTTTGCGCCGGCACCAAAGGCAAGCGTTCTGTCCTGCCGAATTCACGCATTATGATCCATCAGCCATGGGGAGGTATCGAGGGTGCGGCAGAGGATATTTCGCGCCATGCAAAGGAGATACTCAAGATGCGCGACCGCATAAACGAAATCTTAGCCAGGCATACCGGTCAGCCGCTGGAGAAGGTGCAGAAAGATACTGATCGCGATTATTTTATGTCCGCTGAAGAAGCCAAGAACTACGGTTTAGTAGACGAAGTTATCATCAGCCAGAAGATAAAATAAAAGGAGATAGAGTAAATGAGGAAGAGATACCTGCTTACACCGGGGCCTACCCCGTTGCCTTATGAGGTTTCGGAGGCCCAGGCCCGCCCGATAATACATCACCGCACCCCGCAGTTTCAGGCCTTCCTTAAAGAGGCGAGCGAAGGGCTAAAATACGTATTCCAGACGCAAAACGAGGTCTTCATCCTTGCTTCTTCCGGGACAGGTGCAATGGAAGCGGCAGTGGTGAATATTTTATCTGCCGGCGATATTGCCTTGACGGTAGAAGGAGGCAAATTCGGGGAGAGGTGGACCGAGATCTGTTCCTCCTACGGGATTGAAACTGAGTTACTGAAGGTGGAATGGGGTAAAGCGGTTGATCCTAAGGAAATTTCCAGGCGCCTGGCAGCCAACCCCAGGATCAAGGCGGTCTTTACCACCCTCTGCGAGACCTCTACCGGCGTAACGTACGATATTGAGGCCATAGGCAAGGCAGTCAAGGACACCAGCGCTGTTTTGGTGGTGGACGCTATTTCGGGTCTCGGGGCAGTAGATTTAAAGACTGATGCCTGGGGTGTTGATATCTGCGTTTCGGGTTCCCAGAAAGGCCTGATGCTTCCGCCCGGGCTGGGTTTTATTTCGGTCAGCACCAAGGCCTGGAAGAAAATAGAAGAATCCAAGGCGCCCAAGTATTACTTTAGCCTTAAGTTATGCCGTAAGGCCATGGAGAAAACCGATACCCCTTTTACGCCAGCCATTTCTTTGATTGTCGCTCTCATCGAGAGCCTGCGGATTATCCGCCAGGACGGCTTGGATAAGGTTTTTAGCCGGCACAGGAAGATGGCAGATGCTACCCGCTCGGCGGTCAAGGCCCTGGGGTTGGAATTATTCGCGCCTACCGCGGCCTCGGATGCGGTGACTGCAGTCAAGGTTCCTGCCGGTATTGACGGGGAGAAGCTCGTCAAGACGATGCGCGATACCTACGGCGTTACCATCGCCGGGGGGCAGTCGGAATTAAAAGGGAAGGTTTTCCGCATTGCCCATATGGGTTATATCGAGGAGTTCGATATCATTGTCGGCATCTCGTGTCTGGAGAAGGTCCTGCACCAGATGGGATATAAATTCCAGCTCGGCTCAGGGGTAGGGGCTGCACAGGAGATATTCTTAAGCTAAGCGGAGGATTGAATGTATAAGATACTTGTAAGCGATCCCCTTTCCGATAAGGGTTTAAAGATTTTAAGAGAAGTCAAGGAATTCGAGGTAGACGTTAAAATTGATTTAAAAACCGAAGCCCTAAAGGCGGTTATCAAGGATTACGACGCCCTGGTTGTGCGCAGCGCCACCAAGGTCACGCGTGAGATTATCGAGGCTGCCGGGAAACTTAAGGTTATCGGACGGGCAGGGGTCGGCCTGGATAACGTTGACCTTGAAGCAGCTACCCAGAAGGGGATTATAGTGATGAACACCCCTGCCGGCAATACCATCTCTACGGCGGAGCATACCTTTAGCATGGTACTGGCGCTATCCAGGAATATCGCCCAGGCCAACTCCTCCATCAAAAAGGGGGAGTGGAAGCGCTCCAGATTCATCGGGGTGGAGCTTTACGGCAAGACCTTAGGGGTAGTGGGGCTGGGGCGTATCGGAAGCGAGGTCGCCAGGCACGCCTTGTCTTTCGGGATGAAGGTCCTGGCGTATGACCCGTTTCTTTCGCGCGATGTTGCCAAGGGGATGGGTATTGAGCTTGTGGAATTGAAGGATTTATTCAAGCGGGCAGATTATATCAGCGTGCATACCCCGCTTACGGCGGAGACGACGCATATTATCTCAGGCAAGGAATTTTCCCTGATGAAGAAAGGTGTGCGTATCATCAACTGCGCCAGGGGAGGCATCGTTGATGAGGAGGCATTACTCACTGCCATTAAAGAGGGAAAGGTCGCTGGAGCGGCGCTTGATGTTTTTGAAAAAGAGCCTCCGTCGGCTGATAGCGAACTTCTGAAGCTCGAGAATGTGGTCGCTACCCCTCATCTGGGCGCATCCACAGAAGAGGCGCAGGTGAATGTAGCAGTCGAGGTGGCGGAGATTGTGCGCGATGCGCTGCTTGGCTGCGGGATACGCAATGCCGCAAATTACCCCTGTGTTGACGCCGAGGTGTACAAGGTACTTGAACCCTACGTCAATCTCTCCGAGAAACTTGGCGTCTTTGCCAGCCAGCTGGCAGAAGGAAGATTCCAGGAGGTAAGCATTAATTACAGCGGTGATATCATCCAATACGATTTAAGCGCCCTGACTATGGCGCTGGTAAAGGGGCTGCTTTCCCCGATATTGAAGGATACGGTAAATTTTATCAATGCCACCAGTCTCGCAGGAGAGAGAGGTATTCTTATCAAGGAATCCAAGTCTTCCAAGGAAGAGGAATTTGTCACCCTGATAAAGGTGGAGATTAAGACCGATAAGGGCTCGCGCGTAGTCGCCGGTACACTCTCTTCCAACAAACAGCCGCGCATCGTCAAGATTGATGATTATTATGTTGAGGCCACGCCGGCGGGGGAGATGCTTGTGCTGCAGAACTGGGACCGCCCGGGTATCATCGGCTATCTCGGCACACTGATGGGTAAACACAATATCAATATTGCCAGCATGACCTTCGGCCGCGAGAAGCGCAAGGGCAAGGCCATCAGCCTTTTCAATGTTGATAGCCCGGTCTCCGAGGAACTCCTGGCCAAGATTAAAAAGAACGAAGACATCATTGCGGTAAAAACAATCAAAGTTTAAGATTATCGGAGGCTTTAGCGAAGTGAAAATCCGCACCTTTGCTCTGCTGTTTATTTTTCTTACCAGCGGCTGGACAATGGCCCGGGCCAAGGAATTTAATATCCTTTATACCGGCGGAACCCACGCCATGCTCTATCCCTGCAATTGTCCTATTGAGCCTGACGGCGGTATTGCGCGCCGCGGGAGCCTTATCAAAGAACTCAGGAAGAAAAACCCCAATACGCTACTCTTGGATTCCGGCGATTTCTTTGCGGGCGGCTTACAGGACGAATATACCCAGAATAGCGGATTGGACATGCAGCGCACAACCATCGAGTTAGAGGCTATGGTGATAATGGGTTATGACGCGGTCGGCGTGGCCGGCGAAGAGTTTAATTTCACAAAGGATTTTCTGGAAAAAAGCATCAAGGAGGCAAAGTTCACTTTTCTCTCGGCCAATATCAAGTCCCCTCTTATGCGCCCCTACGTGCTCAAGGAAATAGACGGGGTGAAGTTTGGGATTACCTCCGTTATCAGTCCTTCTGTTCTAACCAAGGTCGGAGGGCTGGAGTTGTCAGAGCCGGGGGAGTCTTTGGGAAAAGTGCTTGCGCGCATGAAAAAGGAAGGCGTTGACATAGTAGTGCTCTTGAGCCGGATGGATGAAGCGCGGGACATGAACCTGATAAAAGAGGTGCCGGGAATCGATGTTATTATCGACGGCCAGGGCAGGGGCAAGGACGATATCTTTTTGAAGAGCGGCCCTACGCTCATTGTAAAGACATCCTGGCAGGGGAGGCATTTAGGGAGGTTGATGCTGGATATAGACGCCAGCAAGAAAATCGTCAATTATAAGGCAGAACTCCTTAGGCTTTCGGATGAGATCCCCGATGAGCCGGCGATAACCGCAATCCTGCCGCAGTGCTTTTCCGACGCCAATTGTAAAAAGGGAAGCGTCAGAGGTTCCTGTAATAATCCCGGCACGCCGAAGGCGCGATGCGCATTTGCCAGGTCTGCTACAATCAGGTCGCTGGTTATAACTTCCAAGGGATGCGCTGTCTGCGATGCAGAGAAGGTGATAGGTTACTTAAAGAAGGAATTCCCGGGGCTTAGCGTGTCTTATCTCTATTACGGCAGCCGTAAGGCGGATAGGTTGATTGCCGATTTCGGCATCAAGGGGCTTCCGGCTTATCTATTGGAGAAAGAGATAGAAAAGGAACCTAACTTTAGCAAGCTGGCGGATAAGGCAGTTCTTAAGGGGGATTATTACGTCCTGGAACCCAACTTCAGCGGATTGGCTTATTTGTTGGGCCGCAGGAAACAAAAAGGAAACATAGATGTCTTCCTTAGCCTTTATGATGCAAGTGCCGTCGGCATTCTGGAGAATGTCAGGCAGTATCAGCCGGCGTTGCACTTTCTGGTTACCGAGCAGGGAAGCGATTTTAGCGCTCTCAAGGGCAAGCCCGAGGTGGAAGAGAGCCTGCGCAGCGTCTGCGTCCAAAAATATTACCCTAAGCGTTACTGGGATTACCTTGTCTGCCGCGCCGCTAACATCAGCAGCAGCTGGTGGCAGGAATGCGCTTCCGGTATCGATGTGTCCAAGATTGCCGCGTGCGCCAGGGGCCAAGAGGGGGAGGCGCTTTTAAGAGACAATATCAGGCTGAACAAAGAGTTGGAGATTATGTTCGGCCCGCTATACCTTATTGATAATAATGAGATTTTTGGAATCCGCGGGGTGCCCAGCAAGGAAGAATTCCGCAGGATCTTTAAAAAATAAAGAGGTGAACTCATGAAAAAGAATAACAGGATTTACATCATTGATGTTACTAACCGCGACGGGGTGCAGACCTCGCGTATCTGCCTTTCCAAGCTGGAAAAGACCATGATTAACGTTTACCTTAACGAAATGGGGGTATACCAGTCGGAATTCGGCTTTCCCGTAACGCACCACGAGACCAATTACCTGAGCGCGAACCTCCAGCTGGCCAAGATGGGGGCATTGTCGCCAATACGCCTGGAAGGGTGGGTGCGTGCTATCAGGGGTGACGTAAAAACTACCTTTAAGTTCCTACCCGAGATAAAGCATCTGAATCTGTCGATTTCTACCTCTGACCAGATGATTACGCATAAATTTAAAGGCAGGCTTGATCACCAGGCGGTAATAAAAGAAATGACAGAGGCAGTCAAAGAGGCGCTTAGGCTCGGAGCAGAGGATGTCGGGGTCAATGCCGAGGATGCCTCGCGCAGCCGCATGGACTATCTGGTGGAGTTTTCCCTGGCAGCCAAGGCCGCCGGCGCCAGCCGCCTGAGATATTGCGATACCTTAGGATGCGATACCCCGTTTACCATCTATGATAGGCTTAAGATGCTGGTTGAGGCAATTGGCATGCCGGTAGAGATACACTGCCATAATGATTTGGGTTTGGTAGTGGCTAATTCCATAGCCGGCGCCAAGGCCGTAATTGATGCTGGCCAGGATGCCTACATCAATACCTGCGTAAACGGCATGGGTGAGCGCGCCGGCAACGCCGATCTGGTTTCGGTAATCCTGGCAATAAAATACGGCAACGGCATGCAGGGGTATTCCATAGACGATAAGGTTAATCTCAAGGCGGCCTGGAAGATATGCAAATACGCCTCTTATGCTTTCGGTGTCCCGATTCCCATTAACCAGCCGGGGGTAGGCTCTAACGCCTTTGCCCACGAATCTGGGATACACGCCGACGGTGCCCTTAAGGACAGGCGTAATTACGAGCTCTACGACTACGAGGAATTGGGGCGCGGGGAAGCCGAGATCATCGAAACCGGGCGCAAGATTACCGCCGGGGAATATTCCGGCATCAAAGGGTTCCGCAACGTCTACGACAAGCTCGAGATTGTTTTTAAGGATGATAAGGAAGCTACCCGCATACTGGAGCTGGTGCGTTACGCCAATGTCCATAATCAAAAGCCCCTGGTTGACGACGAGCTCAGGTTTATCGCCAAATACCCGGATATCGCGAAAAAGATATTTACGATGGAGCCTTAATTATATGGCAAATGTAGTAATCGTAGGCACGCAATGGGGAGATGAAGGCAAGGGCAAGATCATCGATATCTTATCCAAAAATGTGGATTATATCGTGCGCTATCAGGGAGGCAGCAATGCCGGTCATACCGTGGTGGTGGACCGGAAAGAATACGTCTTCCACCTTATACCTTCCGGCATCCTGCATCAGGATAAGATCTGCTGTATCGGTAACGGCGTGGTAATAGATGCCGCCGCCCTCGTTAAAGAGATCGAAGGATTGAACTCCTGCGGCATCAAGGTAGGCAGGCGACTTAAGATTTCAGAGCTTGCGCATGTAATATTGCCTTATCACCGTATCCTCGACCAGTTGCGCGAGATGAAGAGGTCGCATAAGATTGGAACGACCGGCAGGGGTATCGGGCCATGCTATTCCGATAAGGTCAATCGTTGCGGCATAAGGGTTATTGACCTTTTGAATCCCGCAGTATTCAGGGAGAAGCTTAAGGATAACCTCAAGGAAAAAAATGAAATCTTCCGGAAGGTTTACGGCCACCGGGGATTTGATTTCAAGCAGATTTACCGCGAGTATCTCGGTTATGGCAGGATATTAAAGCCGTATATCTCGGATACGCATAACCTTATTAATAAGGCTATTAAGGGCCAAAGGGATATCCTCTTTGAGGGCGCGCAGGGCACATTCCTGGACATTGATTTCGGCACATATCCTTTTGTTACGTCATCATCTGCAACCTCCGGCGGCGCCTGTATCGGTACCGGGGTTTCTCCCGTTAAGATAGATAAGGTGGTAGGCGTTGCCAAGGCCTATGCTACCCGTGTAGGGGAAGGCCCTTTCCCTACGGAATTCGACGCCGGTTTTGGTAGCTTTATACGCAATAAAGGCCGCGAGTTCGGAGCCACTACCGGGAGGCCGCGCAGGTGCGGCTGGTTTGATAGCCTGATGGTCAGGGAGGCCGTGCTTTTAAACGGCATCTCGGAGCTCGCGATTATGAAGCTGGACGTATTAGACGGCCTTAGGACTATTAAGGTCTGCACGGGCTATAAATACAAGGGCAAGGTTTTTAGGAATATCCCTTATGACCTTGAGGCCCTTAGTAATGCCAAGCCGTTATACCGGCAAGTGCGGGGATGGCAGGGGAGCGTTGCCCGTGCCAGACGTTATAAAGATTTGGCCCCTGCTGCCCGAACTTACCTTAAGGTGTTGGAGGATATCAGCGGGGTGCGGATATCCATGGTGTCGGTGGGTTCCTCGCGCGAGGAAACAATCTTCGTATAAAGAAACGCGTTTCAGCCCACTCGGAAAACTGCTTCTGCATTGAAAAGGGCTTGACTAAATTTAGGGTATATGTTATAGTTAACCTTATCCTAAAAACAGGAGGTAACATATGAGAGCGGCGTCCGTATTTAAAATGGCATTAATAATATTGACAGTTACATCCCTTTCCGGATGCACCTTTATTTTCCAAAAGGGCAGGCGTTCGGATATCGAAAAGATACAAGACCTCTCCAGGCAGCTGGATGAGCTAGGCCAGACCCAAAAAGTCCTGGAGGCTAGGCTTGCCCAGGAGATTAAGGATAAGCAGATTAAGCTTCAGATGATGGAGAAAGGGCTGGTAATTACCTTTGTGGCGGATGTCCTCTTTGATTCCGGCAAGGCCAAGATCAAACCTTCGGCTTATGCTACGCTGGATAAGGTGGCAGAGGTCCTTAAGGACAATGTCCCCGAATATAATATCGGCATCGAAGGCCATACCGATAATGTCCCGATTAGGTTTTCGGGATGGAAGAGTAACTGGGAGCTTTCCACGGCGCGGGCATTGAGCGTATTGCATTATCTGGTAGGCGAAGAAGGCGTCGCGCCAACCAGGGTGTCTGCTATCGGTTACGGAGAATACAGGCCGGTTGCCTCCAACGATAACTCCGAAGGACGTCAGCTCAACCGCAGGGTAGAGATTGTTATCTTGCCCAAGATTTCCAAGGTGAAGGAAACCGCGAGAGAAGAGGTTCCCGCGCCTGCCGAGAATCTGAAGTAATAATATTATTTTTTGACAGTCCTGCCGAAAATGGAAGAAGGAATGAAAGACCGCCTTATCATTATACTATCGGTCCTGACGGTAATATTTTTTATCGCAGCCATAGGCTCCTGCGGCAGCGTGCGCAGAGAGAAGATCGCCAAGGATAGGGAAATGGCTACCCGCCTGGACCTGGAAGAGAATGCAGGCAAGCTCGAGAGTCAGGTAGCCGGCCTCAGCCAGCAGTTAGAGCAGGAGAAAGCGGCGCACGAGACTACCCGTAAGGCATTATCGCAAGAGCAGATTCTTAACCAGAACCTAAAAGAGGAATTAGAGAAGGTCAGCGAGCTTAAAAAGGCGCTGGAGGAAGATTTAAAGGAAGCGCTGATAAAAGGCAAATCTCCTAGGAGTAAGAGATAGAAGGGTGTTTTTCTACGCCCTGTTTAAATAATAAACCGAAGATGAGATAGAAGGAGCGGCACAAAAAGATACGCGCGCGTATTCTAAAAGGGGATGGTTATCCCCTTTTTTGTTGAGCAATGACGCTTTGAGAAAGAATAGGAGACCTGTAAGGAGGTGGGTATGGCGATATTGCGTAAGGTAGGGGAGAAGTTAAAAAACATCGCCGCCAGGAATAAGAAGAGAGTAGGCAGGGCGATCAGCAGAAAAAAAGCCAAAGAAACCGTTGTCAGGGAGGAGAAACGCGAGACGCTCGGCATTCACGAAACGGCGGTAGTGCAGGCCAAGTTTTCCACCCCGGAGCCCGGCAGGCCTGTGCGCCGCGCGATGGAAGACCTTCCCGCGGGTTATCACGAGAATAAGATAGTCCTGCAGGTGCGGGATCCCTGGTGGTTGCATAGTTACTGGGAACTGACTTCAGACGCCATCGATGCCCTGCGCAGGCGTTTGGGAGAATCCTTCCGCGGTTCGCGGATGGCGCTTCGGGTCTATGACGTAAGTTATATTATTTTCGACGGGAAAAACGCCAACAGTTACTTTGACATCGAGGTTAACCCTCAGGCAACCAGCTGGTATATCGATACCAAGGGGCCGGGCAGGTCCTGGTGCGTGGAATTGGGGTTTAGGCTGGCCAACGGCGATTTTATCGCCATTATCCGTTCCAATACCGTGCACACCCCTATTGACGGGCCATCCTGGATTACCGACGAGGAATGGATGATTCCGGATGACGTGTTTGCGCGGCTCTACGGAATGGGGTTTGGCCTGGGGCAGAGTTCTCCGGTAGGAAAGGCCTGGCAGGAACGCTTGAAGAGAGAGCTTTATTCCGGAGCCCTTTCCTCGGGTGCCAGCCCTGTTAAGAAGCACCTTCAGCAGAAAGGCTTTTGGATGGTGGTAAATACAGAGCTTGTTGTTTACGGGGCAACTGAGCCTGATGCCAAGCTGACCGTCCAGGGCAAGCCCGTGGCCTTGCGTGCCGACGGGACATTCACCCTGCGCTTTGCCCTTCCTGACGGCAGGCAGGTCATACCGGTCGAAGCGGTTTCAGCGGACAGCAGCCAGAGGCGTAGCGTAACGCCGATAGTCAGCAGGGAGACCAGATAGGATTATGCATAAAGGCTACCTCTCCATCGTTTTGCACAGTCATCTTCCCTATGTGCGCCATCCCGATTACGAGGATTTCCTGGAGGAGGATTGGCTCTACGAGGCTATCACCGAAACCTATATTCCTCTGATTGAGGTATTCCAGCGTCTGATTGATGATAAGGTAGATTTCCGTATCAGCCTGGGTTTGTCGCCTACGCTGGTCTCGATGTTCCTGGATCCGCTCCTTGAGGCACGCTACTTAAAGCATATCAATAAATTAATAGAGCTGGCGCATAAAGAGGTTGAGAGGACGCGCTGGCAGCCGGAGTTCCAGCACCTGGCACTGATGTACCTCGATAATTTCTACCGGGCGCGCAGTATATTCGAACGTTACAACGGAAACCTCTCTATACCGTTTAAGGACCTCCAGGATTTAGGAAAGGTCGAGATTGTTACCTGCGGCGCCACCCACGGTTATCTTCCTTTGATGGAGGCGGTGCGGCCTTCGGTGCGGGCGCAGGTTAAGGTTGCGGCAGACCATTACCAGAAGGTTTTCGGCAGGAGGCCCGGAGGGATATGGTTGCCGGAATGCGGCTACTACCCTGGATACGACGAGATATTGAAGGAGGCCGGGATAAGATATTTTTTCAGCGATGCCCACGGCGTGCTGCATGCGACGCCGCGGCCAAAATACGGAGTATTCGCTCCGATATACTGCAAATCCGGAGTGGCCTGTTTCGGCCGGGACCTGGAATCCGCCAAGCAGGTCTGGTCTTCTATCGAGGGATACCCCGGAGATTATGTCTATCGCGAATTTTACCGCGATATCGGATTTGACCTGGATCACGAATACATTAAACCCTATATACATCCCGACGGCATCAGGGTCAACACCGGCATTAAGTATTACCGCATTAGCGGCAGCGAAAACAAACAGCCTTACGACCCTTACCTGGCAAGGGAAAAGGCTGCCGTGCATGCCGGTAATTTCATGTTCAACCGTGAAAGGCAGATAGGGCACCTTTACGGCTTATTAGGCAAGAAACCGCTTGTCGTCTCGCCCTATGACGCGGAGCTCTACGGGCACTGGTGGTATGAGGGGGTTATATGGCTGGAGATGTTTTTACGCAAGATACATTTTGACCAGAAGACCATCCGGCTTATCACTCCTTCGGAATACCTCGCGGAAAACCCGCGTAATCAAGTAGCCACGCCTTCCATGTCGAGCTGGGGATGGAAGGGTTACAGCGAGATGTGGCTGCAGGGTCCCAATGATTGGCTCTACCGGCACCTGCATAAGGCATCGGAGCGCATGACGGAGCTGGCCAGGGGATTCCCGCAAAGCGACGGTTTATTAAGACGCGCGTTAAACCAGGCCTTAAGGGAACTTTTATTAGCTCAAGGCTCAGACTGGGCCTTTATCATGGCTACCGGCACGCATGTGCCGTACGCCACGAAGCGCAGCAAGGAACATCTTTTGAGTTTCACGCGGCTCTACGAGGACATCAAGTCTAATTATATAGATGAAAAGTGGCTGGCGGATATCGAATACCGCGACAACATCTTTCCTGATATCGATTACCGCATACACCAGTAAAACCCGTATAATCCCGGCAGAGTTCTATTATGACTCTAAGCGTAGAAGGCAATATCCCGCGCCATGTAGCGATTATCATGGACGGTAACGGTCGCTGGGCAAATGAGAGGGGCCTGGCGCGCAGCGCCGGTCACCGCGCCGGTATCAAAGCCGTAAAAGAGGCGGTTTCGGCAGCAGGCGAGCTAGGCGTCGAGGTGGTTACATTATTTGCGTTTTCTACCGAGAACTGGTCGCGGCCCAAAAAGGAAATAAAGATGCTTATGCGTGCCTTGGATGATTTTTTGAAGCGTCAGCTCAAGGACCTCAAAAAGAACAATATCCGTCTTGTCGTTATCGGCAGGGATGAACCTTTACCCGCTTATCTGCGAAGGAAGCTGAAAGATGCCCAGGAGCGGACCGGAGACAATACCGGTTTAACCGTGGTGCTGGCGTTGAATTACGGCGGGAGGCAGGAGATTGTTGATGCTGCCAGGAGGTTTGCCAGAGCGGCAGCCCGGGGCGAGGTCAGGCCCGAAGCGTTAAACGAAGATTCCTTCGGCAATTATCTTTATACCAGCGGCCTGCCTGATCCGGATATGCTTATCCGCACCAGCGGAGAGATGCGTATCAGCAATTTCTTGCTTTGGCAGCTTTCTTATGCCGAATTTTATTTTCTCGGGAAATACTGGCCGGACTTTAAGAAAGAGGATTTTTACAGGGCGGTCAAGGTATATCAGGAAAGGGAGCGCCGTTTCGGCAGGGTCAGGAGGTGAACCTTTGTTGTTAAAAAGGATATTAACTTCAGCAGTGCTTATCGTGATAATTGCTGTGGTGGTATCGTTTGACTGGCTGGTAGGCCTGGCAGTAACCGCTTTTATCGTTGCAGGGCTATACGAATTCTTCACGATGCTGGAGAAGAAAGGCATTATCATCTATAAATATTTCGGTATCGCCGTAGGGACGGTTATTCCGCTTTCCATAATGCTGCGGTTTGAGCTTACCAGGGGGTGGGAGCTTTTATTCGTGACCCTGGGGTTATTGTTCCTGATCGTAATGCAGTTCAGGAGGAGCCAGAGCTCAGGGGTTATCGTGGGGATATCCACCACTATCTTCGGTATAATCTATGTCTCGTGGTTTTTGAGTTTTCTTATTAAAATACGTTACCTTCCCCGCGGGCTGGAGCTGTTGGTGGCGGTGCTCGCCATTACCAAGCTTGGGGATATCGGCGCGTATCTGGTTGGTTCACGTTTCGGTAAGACTCCTCTTATGCCGCGCATCAGCCCGCACAAATCAGTAGAAGGTGCGGTAGGGGGACTGGTTTTTAGCGTTATCGCAGCATTGCTAAGCAGAGGATTAATAAAGATTGCCTGGCCGCAATTGGTGCTGTTGGGTATCTTCATCGGCTTGCTTGGTCAGATAGGCGATTTATCAGAATCATTAATGAAAAGGGATTGCGCGGTCAAGGATTCCGGCAGGCTATTGCCGGGTATGGGCGGGGTTCTGGATGTGATAGACAGCCTGCTTTTTACCGCCCCGGTATTTTATTTCCTCTCCAGCTACGCAGTCATTTAGCTGTCAGGGTATCGAAAGGCTATGAAGCGCATTACTGTTTTGGGCTCAACCGGCTCCGTAGGGGTTAATACCCTTAAGGTGGTGCGGGATTTTCCGGAGCACTTTAAGGTAACGGGGTTAAGCAGCAACGCAAACAGCTCCCTTTTATATCAGCAGATTAAGGGTTTTGCGCCTGAGGCGGTTGCGGTTGTAGATCACCGGGCCGCCATGAAATTAAAGGCAAAATTAAAGGGGCAAAAGGTTAAGGTTCTTGTAGGCGAGGATGGGCTATCGGAGCTGGCAGGCTACCGCAATGCCGATAAGGTAGTTTTGGCGATCAGCGGCTCATCAGCGCTTAGGCCTCTCCTGAGCGCTATTGATAACGGCAGGGTTATTGCTTTAGCCAATAAGGAAGCCCTGGTTATGGCAGGAGAGATTATTATGCCGCGCCTGCTGGGAAGGAAATCCCGTCTTATCCCTATTGACAGCGAGCAATCGGCTATCTGGCAATGCCTTGAGGGCGAGGAGAAAACGAAATTAAAGCGTATTTACCTGACTGCTTCCGGCGGGCCATTAAGAAAGAGGGGGTTAAGTTCTTTGAAGACGGCCTGCGTGAAGGAGGTCTTAAGGCATCCCCGCTGGGATATGGGCAGAAAGATAAGCGTGGATTCCGCCACCCTCATGAATAAGGGGCTGGAGGTATTGGAGGCAATGTATCTTTTCGGCATAGCAGCCAAAAATATTAAGGTGCTGGTGCATCCGGAGGCGATTATCCATTCCATGGTTGAGTTTACGGATGGGGTGATCCTAGCCCAACTTTCCGCCACTGATATGCGTATTCCCATACAGTATGCCCTTTCTTATCCCGAAAGGCTAAGCAATGCTGCGTTTCCGGAGGTGGATTTCTTGAGGTTGAGGAGGCTTAATTTTGAGAGGCCGGATTTACGCCGTTTCCCGGCTTTAGGCCTGGCATACCTGGCAGCCGAGGAGAGAGGCACGATGCCGGCAGTTTTGAACGCCGCTAATGAGGTAGCAGTGGAGGCGTTCCTAAAAAACAGGATCGCTTTTACCGGTATTGCCCAAACTGTGGAATCCGTGATGTATAGCCATAAAAATACAAAAAAGCCCAGCCTTGCCGATATCCTGGCTGCGGATGAATGGGCCAGAGGCAAGGCGCGCGTTTTAACAGCCGATTAGAGATGGTTTCCTTGGTTACCTTTATACTTGTTATCGGTATTCTTATCATCGTGCACGAATTCGGGCATTTTATGACAGCCAAGATGATAGGGGTGCGGGTAGAGAAGTTTTACGTGGGGTTCGGGCCCCAGCTTTGGAAGAAGAAAAGGGGGGATACTGAATATGGCCTGGCTGCCATTCCGCTCGGAGGCTACGTGAAGCTTGCAGGCGACAACCCCGAGGAGGCGAAGGGCGAACCTTACGAGTATTTTTCGCGCAAACCCGGCGAGCGCGCCCTGATTGTATTCTGCGGCCCGCTTTTGAATTACATCCTGGGTTTTTTATGTTTATGGCTGGTTTTCTCAAGCGGTTATCCTATGCTTACCGCCAAGGTCGGCGGACTTCTTGCCGGGATGGGCGCGGAACAGGCGGGTGTCAGGCCGGGAGACAGGATTATTGCGATTGACGGGGAGGATATAAAATACTGGGACCAAATGCAGCAGGTTATACGCTCCAAAAAGAAAGCCTCTTGCGTTAAGATAGAGTTGTTGCGTGACGGCAAGAAATACGGCTTCGATGTCAGGCTGCAGCAGAAAGAACTTAGGGATATTTCGGGTCAGAGGCATATGGTGGGGCTCCTGGGGATAACGCCCGAAGGCGAAGCGGTTAACGTCAGGCACGGCCCCCTGGAGGCTTTTTCCCTGGGGTTAAAGAGGACTTGCGATATCACCGTTATTACCTGCCGCGGGCTTTGGCAGATTATCGCGGGGAGATTATCCCTGCGCGATTCGGTCACCGGACCGCTGGGGATATTCTATATTACGGGTAAAGCTGCCGAGGCCGGGATAAGCGCGGTAATACAGCTGGTGGCGGTATTGAGCATAAGCCTGGCGATATTCAACCTCCTGCCGCTTCCGGTTCTAGACGGCGGGCACATATTCTTTTTGGCACTGGAGAGGATCAGGGGGAAACGCTTAAGCGCCAGGGCCGATAATATCATTACGAGGGCGGGGTTGTTTTTTATTATTTCCCTGGCAGTAGTGGTTACCTATCTCGATGTCTGGAGGCTTTTTAGCGATAAGATCGCGGCGTTATTTAAATGATGCAGTTTAAGAGACGTAAAACCAGGGTTGTCAGGATAGGCAGGATTGTAATCGGAGGAGATAACCCCATTGCCATCCAGTCAATGGCAAAGGTCAAGACATCCGAGACGGACGCGGTCTTGAGGCAGGCGCAGGATTTAGCATCGGCCGGCTGCGAGATCCTGCGCGTAGCGGTAAAGGATGAGGCGGACGCCCGCGCCGTAAAAACAATCAAAAAATCCATCAGTATGCCGCTGGTGGCAGATATACATTTTTCGCAGCGGCTGGCATTGCTGGCGATTGAGAGCGGCGCAGACAAGATACGTCTCAACCCCGGAAATATCCATAAGAGAAAAGAGGTTATGGAGATCGCCCGAGCCTGCCGTTTGCACCGCATACCGGTAAGGGTGGGCTTGAATTCTGGTTCCTTAAAGACGTTAAAGAGAGGGGCGGGAGGGCGCAGGTCATCCAGAGATAATGGCCTTGCAGATATTATGGTAAAGGAGGCCTTAAGTTACCTTAGGATTTTTGAGAGGGAAGGATTTTACGATATTGTCGTGTCGCTTAAGGGTTCGCATCTGGTTGATACTATTTGGGCTTACCGCAAGATGAGCAGGCATTGCGATTATCCTTTTCATCTGGGCGTGACGGCAAGCGGCTTGCCCGAATGGGGGACTGTCAAATCCAGCATCGCAATTGGGGCTTTACTATTAGAGGGTATCGGTGATACAATAAGGGTGTCGCTTTCCGCACCTCCTGCCGAGGAGGTGCAGGTTGCCCGTTCTATCCTGCAGTCGCTGGGTTTGCGCAATTTCGGATACGAAATAGTAAGCTGTCCTACCTGCGGCAGGTGCGAGGTGGACCTTATCTCCAAGGCAAGAGAACTCCAGGCAGGATTGAAGAATTTAGGAATAAAGGGGTCCGGTCGCCCCATGAGCATAGCGTTGATGGGGTGCGTGGTTAACGGCCCGGGAGAGGCGCGCGAGGCGGATATCGGAGTAGCCTTCGCAGCAAAGGAAGGATTATTGTTTAAAAGAGGCAAGCCGCTGCGCAAGGTTTCCTTTAGAGACAGCGTAACGGTTCTATTAAAAGAACTCAAGGCAACAGGATGCTGTGGTCTAAGACGTTAATACCTACTTTAAGAGAGGTTCCGCAGGAAGCGGAATCGGTGAGCCATCAATTGATGCTGCGCGCAGGATTGGTGCGCATGCTCTTTGCCGGCGTTTATTCCTATTTGCCTCTGGGTTGGAGGGTTTTGAGGAATATCGAAGAGGTTGTCCGTCAGGAGATGGAGGCTGCCGGCGCCTCCGAATTGCTGCTGCCGGCCTTACAGCCTCTGGAGCTCTGGCAGCGTTCAGGCCGGGATAAGGATATGGGGGATGTAATGGTGCGTTTTACGGACCGCAGAGGAAGAAACCTTTGCCTTGGGCCCACCCATGAAGAGGTCATTACGGAGCTCGCAAAGAATCATATTTCTTCCTATCGCCAATTGCCGCTGGTGTTATACCAGATCCAGACTAAATTCCGCGACGAGATACGGCCGCGCTTCGGTCTGGTGCGGGCCTGCGAGTTTATTATGAAGGACGCCTATAGTTTTGACAAGGATGAAGCGGGACTGGATAAGAATTACCAGGCGATGTATGAGGCCTATCAGCGTATCTTCAGGAGGTGCGGTTTGGATTGCCTGGCGGTTGAGGCAGACTCCGGGGTTATGGGAGGAAAGGTCTCGCACGAATTTATGGTTACGGCCCGGGACGGAGAGGATGCGGTATCGGTCTGCCCTCAATGCCGCAGGGCATACCCCTTTAATGAAGGCGTAGATTCCGCCTGCCGCGATTGCGGTTTTAACCTAAGCAAGGTTAATGCCATAGAAATAGGCCATATCTTTAAATTAGGAACCAAATACACCAAGACCTTGAAGGCCGATTTTCTTGATGAAGCAGGCAGGCTTAACCCTATTGTGATGGGTTGTTACGGTATCGGGGTCTCCCGCCTTATCTCTGCCGTTATTGAGCAGAATAACGACAAAGACGGGATTATCTGGCCGCTTGAGATTAGCCCTTATAGAGTGCTTATCCTGCCGCTGGACGTTACCGACGGAGTCATTATGCAGAAGGCCCGTGAGGTTTACGAAGAGCTGGGCAGATTGGGCGTTTCCGTGTTGCTCGATGACCGCGATGAGCGCGCTGGGGTTAAATTCAAGGATGCGGATTTGTTGGGGGTATCCCTACAGGTAATTATCGGCAAGGAATCTTTGACGAAGGAGATGCTGGAGTTTAAGGAGCGCCGCGGAAATAAAAAGAGCTCCGATACCAAGGCAGCAGTTATAAAACGCATCAAGGATACCATTAATGTATAGAGATAGCGTTATACTTGAGCTGCGGGGCTTAATCGAAGAGCATCTTAAGGGGCAGGGGCTGTTTCTGGTGGATCTTATCTGCCGCCGCGAAGGCAGAAATCTTATGCTGCGCGTATTGGTGGATTACCCCCTGGGAGGCATTGACATTGATACCTGCGCCCGCCTGAATAATGAATTAGGGGCGATCCTCGAGGAAAAGGATATTATCGGGGAGAGTTATATCCTGGAGGTTTCTTCTCCCGGTCTAGACCGCTCCCTCAAGAGCAGGGAGGATTTTCGGCGTTGCCTGGGGAGGGAAGCGGTATTTTACCTTTCCGGGTCAGTCAAGGAAAGGATTGAATGGCGGGGCGTAATCAAGGAGATAGGAGAAGATGGTATTTTAATAGAAAGCTCCGGGGACGAAATAAGCATTCCCCTGGCGTTAATAAACAAGGCAAGACAGATAGTCTAAAGGGGCCTAACAGGAGATTTGTATGAGCAAGGAACTATTGGCGATTATCGAACAGATAGAGAGGGAAAAAGGGATTAAGAAAGAGGTCCTGGTTTCGGCAGTAGAGAGCGCGCTTCTGAGCGCTGCGCGCAAGGTGGTGGATGCTGTGGATGAGGATGAGCTTAAGGTAGTGTTAGACCAAGAGACAGGGGACGTCAGGGCATATAAGAACAATAAAGAGATTACCTCTATAGATTTCGGTCGTATCGCAGCCTCTACCGCCAGGCAGGTGATTATCCAGAAGATACGCGAGGCGGAAAAGGAGGTAGTCTTTAGTGAATTCCAAGGAAAGGTAGGCGAGATCGTATCCGGCACGGTCTATCGTTTCGAGAAAGGCAACATCGTAGTCGATCTCCTCGGAAAGGCCGAAGGGCTCCTGCCGAAACGGGAGCAGTCTGCGCGCGAGGACTTCAGGCAGGGGCAGCGTATCCGGGCATTTGTGCTGGATGTCAAAAAGGATGCCCGGGGAGCGCAGATTATACTTTCGCGCACCCACCCCAATCTGGTCAAGGAGTTATTTGAGCTGGAAGTCCCCGAGATCTACGACGGGGTAGTAGAGATAAAGGCCATTTCGCGCGAGGCGGGAGAGCGCACCAAGATTGCAGTCTGGTCCAAGAACGAAAAGGTGGATTCGGTAGGGGCCTGCGTCGGGATGCGCGGGAACCGTGTCAGGAACATCGTCAACGAGCTAAACGGAGAGAAGATAGACATCGTACGTTACAATGAAGATATCCGCGAGTACATTAAGGCTGCGCTTGCGCCAGCCAAGATAAACGAGATAAAGCTTGATAAGGATAATATGAAGGCCGAGGTCGTCGTGGATGATGACCAGCTTTCCCTGGCGATAGGCAAGCACGGCCAGAACGTGCGCCTGGCTTCCCGCCTGGTAGGCTGGGAGCTGGATATACGCACCAAGGAGATGCTCGCCAGGGCAGCGATGGAGGCCATCGGCCGGGAAAAAACGCCTGACGCCGGCGAGCCCAAAGAAGCAGGAGAAAAGACAGGCGAGGGATTAGAGGATTTAAGCGGAGTGGGAGAGAAGACCGTAGCTAAGCTTGAGGCAGCAGGGTTTAAGACGATCGGCGATATCTCAAAGGCCGGCCCCGAAGACTTGATGCAGGTGGAAGGCATCGGAGAGAAAAAGGCTAAAAAGTTGATTGCCGAAGCCAAGAAATTGGGGCATAATAAGAAGCCAAATGCTAAAACCAAAGACTAAAAAGGAAAAAGAGGGTACCGGCGCCAAAAAAAAGGTCGCCAAGAGCGCGCATAAGCCCGCGGCCAAGGCGGCAAGGAAGCCGCAGGTCAAGGCCCCTAAGGCGGCCCGTCCTAAAAAGGATGTTTCTCATCACCGGCCAGCCGAGAAACCAGAGGCAGTGCTTCAGCATAAAGAAAAGATAACTCAGGCGCCCCCGAAGAAAGAGCCTTCCGTTATCGTCCAAGAGGCCCCGGCAATAAAGCCGCCGCAGAAAGAGCGCCACGCCCTTCCCGTGTCTGCAGTTGAACCTGTCGTATCAAAGGTTGTTCCTAAGCCCGAACCCGCGGTTGCCGCTCCGAAACCCGAATTCAAGGAGATAGAATTAAAGCTCCCCGTCAGCATTAAGGACCTGGCGATAAAGTTACAAGAGAAGTCCTCGGTGCTGCTGAAGGTTCTTTTAGACAAGGGGATTATGTCCGGCATTAATCAAAATCTTGATAATGCCGTGGCAGAAGAGATCTGCGCTAAATTCGGTTTTAAGATTATCAGCGCCCCAGACGAAGAGGAGCTGGCCCTGCGCGTCCACAAGGAGCCCGACAGCAAAGATGATTTAAGGCCGCGTTCCCCAATAGTTACTTTTATGGGACATGTTGACCACGGCAAAACATCGCTGTTGGATGCCATCCGCAAGACCAAGGTTGCAGATTCCGAACACGGTGGCATTACCCAGCATATCGGGGCCTACCGGGTTTCGCTGGAGCGCGGGGATATCACATTTCTTGATACCCCCGGCCATGAAGCGTTCACCGCTATGCGCGCGCGGGGCGCAAGCCTTACCGATATCGTGGTGCTGGTGGTGGCGGCGGACGACGGCATTATGCCTCAGACTAGAGAGGCCATCGACCACAGCCGGGCTGCCGGGGTTTCGATAATCGTCGCTATCAATAAAATTGATAAGCCCCAGGCTGACGTTGACCGCGTTAAGAAGCAGTTGGGTGAATTAAACCTCCTGGCTGAAGACTGGGGAGGAAAGACTATCACCGTCCCGGTATCGGCCAAAACCGGCGAAGGCATTGATAATCTCCTGGAGATGATCATACTGGAATCGCAGATGCTGGAATTAAAAGCTAATCCCGCGAGACTTGCGCGGGGGGTAGTAGTAGAGGCGAGGATCAGCAAGGGCAAAGGCCCTGTAGCAACGCTTCTGGTAGAGAACGGCACGCTGCATCTTAACGATACGATAATCGTGGGCAATGACTACGGGAAGATCCGCGCCATGTTTAATTACCGCGGCCAGCACGTTAATTCCGCGGGGCCTGCAGAACCGGTAGAGGTCTTGGGGATATCGGGGGTGCCGCAGTCCGGGGAGCAGTTCTTTGTGATGGAAGACGAGAAGGTATGCCGCGATATATCCGCCAAGAGGCAGGAGCAGGAAAAACAGCAACAGGTTAAGACCGTCAAGAGGATAAGCCTGGAAGACCTGCATTCTCAGATAAAGGAGGGTAAGCTCAAGGAGCTTAAGCTTATCCTTAAGGCCGATGTCAACGGTTCCCTCGAAGCGATCAAAGATACCCTCGGCAAACTAGATACCCCGGAGATAAAGATGGAGGTTATCCACGAAGCTACGGGTAATATCAATTCTTCCGATGTAATATTGGCGGTAGCTTCCAATGCGCTGATCCTGGGCTTTAATGTCAACGCCGACGAACGGGCAAGGGAGGCGATTGAAAAGGAAGGCGTTGACGTGCGCACCTACAATATCATCTATGAGCTTACCAACGATATCAAGGCAGCGCTGGAGGGTATGCTGGAGCCTAAGATCAAAAAGGTTTTTATGGGTAAGGTTGAGATACGCAAGGTATTCAAGCTTTCGCGTTCCGGTTCCATCGCAGGTTGTTTTGTAACCAAGGGCAGGATTAGCCGCAGCGCCCAGGTGACCCTGACCAGAAACGGGGAGGCAGTCTTTGATGGCAAGATTTCATCCCTGAAGCGTTTTAAGGACGATGTCCGCGAGGTTACAGAGGGTTTTGAATGCGGCATCGCTATCGGAGGCTTTGAAGATTATCAGGCGGGAGATGTCATTGAGGCCTATGAAATAGAGAAGATCGCCAGAAAACTATGAAGAAGCGCATCTTGAGCGGCATGCGGCCCACCGGTAAACTCCACCTGGGGCATTTGGTAGGAGCACTTGAGAACTGGGTTAAACTCCAGGAGCAATACGAGTGCTTCTTTATGGTTGCAGACTGGCATGCCCTGATGGGCGAGTATGAGAATCCCGCCGGCCTGCGGGAATACGCCATTGATAATGTAGTCGATTGGCTCAGCGCCGGCATCAGCCCTAAGAACTCCACCCTCTTTGTGCAATCCAGCGTTCCAGGGCACCTGGAGCTGGCGATGATATTTTCCTGTTTTGTGCCGTTGGGATGGCTGGAGCGCTGCCCTACCTATAAGGAACAATTACGCGAGGTGAAAACCCGCGATTTACACACTTACGGATTTTTAGGTTACCCGGTGTTGCAGGCCGCCGACATCCTGCTTTATAAGGCGGATGCCGTACCGGTAGGCGAGGACCAGTTGCCACATCTGGAGCTTACGCGCCAGATCGGCCGGCGTTTTAACGGCCTTTACCAGAAGGATTTCTTCCCGGAACCCAAGGCTATCCTCACAACGATGCCGCGCCTCTTGGGAATAGACGGCAGGAAGATGAGCAAGAGCTATGATAATGCCATAAACCTTTCAGATTCCGCGGAGGTTATCGCCAAGAAGGTCGCAGCCATGTTTACCGACCCCAAGCGGATAAAATTCAGCGATAAAGGCCATCCCGACACCTGCAATGTTTTCTCATATTACCAGATGTTTTCCCCTTTGATGTTGGATGATGTACGCGATTGGTGCATGCACGCCAAGGTAGGCTGCACTGAGTGCAAAAAGAGGTTATCTCTGGCATTGATTGAGAGGTTAGAGCCTTTCCATAAGAATAGGCAGGAGCTTCTTGAAGATAAGGCGATGATTGTTAAGATCCTGGAGGAGGGGGGCAGGCGCGCCGCTGATTTTGCCTCCAGAACCATCAGGGAAGCCCGTCAGGCAATGAAGATATGAGCTATAAGGTAAGGTTAGAGATATTCGAAGGGCCGCTGGACCTTTTGCTTTACCTGGTTAAAAAAGACCACCTCAATATCTACGATATCCCGATTGCCCAGATTAGCGAGCAGTATCTTAAATATCTGGAGTTGATGCGGATGTTGGACCTCAATATCGCCGGAGAATTCCTGGTGATGGCCGCTACCCTTATGCAGATTAAGTCCAAGATGCTCCTTCCGGCTGAAGAGACACAGCCTGCCGAAGAAGAGGAGGATCCGCGCGCAGAGCTCGTGCGCCGGCTCCTGGAATACGAAAAATACAAAGAGGTCGCAGAGTCTTTAAGGCAGCGCGAGGCAGCCCAGCAGGATGTCTTTAAGCGCCCCCGCTCCGAGCTGAATAAGGTTGAAACAACCGCGGGGGGTGAGGTTTATTTCGAGGCAAGCATCTTTGACCTTATCAATGCCTTTACCAAGGCGTTGGACGAGGTTCCCAAGGAATTATTCTACCAGGTCATCAAGGACGAATTTACCATCGAGGGAAAGGTGCACGAGATGCTGCACCTGATGATGGTAGAATCGCACAAGCGCGTAGCGGAGTTATTCGTCAAGTGCAATGGCAAGATAGAGATTATTGTGACATTTCTGGCAATCCTGGAGTTGATACGGCTCAAAGAGATCGTTATTATACAGAAGGGGTTGTTCGGAGAAATCGAAATCATGCGCAACGACGAAAACATCATTCCCTATGACCAAAGAAACAAGGCAGAAATTAATTAAGGGTACTCCGGAGGCGCCCCGGCACAACGAACTCGTCGCGGCGGAGCGCGAATCCGAAGAAGACGTCATACTCAATATATCTCTGAGGCCGGAACGCCTCTCTAATTTCGTAGGACAGAAGGAGACGGTCGAAAACCTCAAGGTCTGCCTTACTGCCGCCAAGCAGCGCAAGGAGCCTCTGGAGCACATTCTTTTTTCCGGTCCTCCTGGATTAGGCAAGACCTCCCTTGCGCATGTTATTGCCCATGAGATGAACACCAAGATTACCGCTACCTCGGGCCCTGCGATTGAGCGGGCAGGCGATCTTATCGGCATACTCACGAATCTGGAGAAAGGGGATATCCTTTTTATAGATGAGATTCACCGTTTATCAAAGGTAGTGGAGGAGTTCCTCTACCCTGCGATGGAGACCTTTCAGATTGATTTTGTCATCGACAAAGGGCCCTATGCCAAGACCATCAAATTTAATCTCAAGCCCTTTACCCTGGTAGGCGCCACCACCAGGTCCGGGCTGTTATCCTCTCCGCTGCGCGGAAGGTTCGGTATATTCTACCACCTGGATTTTTATCCGGTAGAGGACCTCGCAAGGATAATCAAGCATTCCGCCAAGATTATAGCCATGGACATAGACGAGGAAGCGGCGGAAGAGATTGCGCGCCGCAGCCGCGGGACGCCCCGCATTGCCAACCGCCTTCTGCGCCGGGTGAGGGATTATGCCCAGGTGTTGAAAATAGGAAAGATTAACCTTGAGATTGTCTGCCGCACCCTGGATGACCTGGGGATTGACAGGGCCGGGTTAGACGACATTGACCGTAAGGTTCTGCGGGTAATGCTGGAGTCTTACGGGGGGGGGCCGGTCGGCGTGGAGGCCCTGGCAGCCAGCCTTAACGAAGAGGTCGACACCATCGTGGATACTGTCGAGCCGTATCTGCTGAAGGTCGGGTATTTGAAGCGGACGCCGCGGGGAAGGGTTGCCACCAGAGTTGCCTTCGAACACTTCGGGAAAAAATACGAAAACCAGCAGGAACTCTTCGATAAATAACCATAACCAGAAACGTTTTCCTAGCCAAAGCTAAAACACTTTCCAGCACAATCGGGAAAGTGTTTTAGCATTTCTCGCTGGATTATGAAATTACTATTGCATGTCTGCTGCGCGCCGTGCCTGATATATCCGTTGGAGAAGCTTAGGGAAGGGGGTTTTGAGGTTACCGGATTTTTCTATAACCCCAATATTCATCCCTTTGCGGAATACCGGAGCCGCAGGCAGGCAGTGGAGGGCTACGCCAAGGATATAGGCGTTGAGGTCTGGTACCCAGAATATCAACCGGAGGAATTCTTCCGGTTGGTGAATTTAAAAGAGGCCAATCCGGGAAGATGCAGGATATGCTGGAGGCTGCGGCTGGGTGAGACTGCAAAGACAGCCGAGGAGAAAGGCTTTAGCCATTTTTCAACCACCTTGCTTGTCAGCCCTTATCAGGATCAGGAGCCACTGAAGAAGATCGGCAGCGAAGCGACAGGGGAATCCGCAGTAGAGTTTTACTACGAGGATTTTCGCCAGGGGTTTCGCAAGGCGCACGATGAAGCGCGCGCTAAAGGCATTTACTGCCAGAAATACTGCGGTTGTATTTATTCGGAGATGGAACGATGCAGGAAGTCGGCAAAACCTTAATTATTTTCGGTGTTATCATATTAGGCCTCGGTTTGCTTTTGACATTTATGAATAAGGTTCCTTTTCTGGGAAAGCTGCCGGGGGATGTATATATCCACAGAAAAAATTTTACTTTTTATTTTCCGATCGCTACTTCGATATTAATAAGCATCGTGCTTTCGCTGATATTTTGGTTATGGTCAAAGCGATAAGGTTAATCATAGTGTTGTCTATGTTTACTGCATGGAACGCTTGCAGAGCTGAGACATCGCGCCAGGTAAGGGTGGCGATTCTCAAGGATGTCAGCTCCTTCAGGCTCAAGGTCAGGGGATCTTACGAGGTTATTGAGCCCCGCGGCGGCAAGGTTTTGTCAAAGGGCAGAAACATCAGGACTACGGTTACGGTTTATAAGGACGGGATACTCCTGGCAGGGGGAGGCTCTGGGGCAGACAGGATCCTGATTAAGGGCAATGACCCGGAGGCCTTTCTTATTAATGACCGAAGTTTCCGGGGCGATATCGAGATTATCAAGGATGCCTCCGGTCATCTCATGGTAGTTAATTACATCGGTCTGGAGGATTATGTTAAAGGTATCCTTTATCATGAGGCCTCGCATTACTGGCCCGAGGATGCGCTTAAGGCTCAGGCAGTGGCATGCCGCACCTATGCTATTTACCAGATGCAGGAGAATGCTGGCTCAGTTTATGACCTTACCAGCGATATATATTCTCAGGTTTACGGCGGCAAGGTCTCGGAACGATACCGCACCAACAGGGCAGTTGACGATACAAAAGGGGAGACGCTTTTTTATAAAGGAAAGATCTTTCCTGCCTATTACCACGCTACCTGCGCCGGGCACACCGAGGACGCCTCGGAGCTCTGGAAGATTAATCTTGTGCCTTTAAAAGGCGTGGTCTGCGGTTATTGCAAGGATGCTCCGCATTACAGCTGGCATAACGTGCTTACGAGAGAAGAGGTGAAGGCCAAATTGAGGGATGCCGGATATGGGGTCGGAGACATTGATGAGATCGTAATGCTGGATAAGACTAACTCCGGCCGGCTCAGGACGCTGGAGATTGTCTCGGGAGGCAGTAAGATAAAAATCCCGGCCAAGGATTTCCGCAATGCCATAGGCCCTAACGTCATCAAGAGTACGATGTTTGATGTAAAGGTGATAGGAGGGGATATCGTATTCGAAGGTCTGGGTTGGGGCCACGGCGTTGGCATGTGTCAGTGGGGAGCGTATTTTATGGCCAAGCAAGGTTATAACTACCGGGAGATCCTCAAATATTACTACCCCGAAAGCTATGTTAAAACTCTCGGATTTTGATTATTTCCTCCCCAAAGAATTGATCGCGCAATACCCCTTGAAGGAAAGAGAGACCGCACGGCTGTTGGTGGCAGAACGCAAGAGCGGGAGGATCGAACACCGCATCTTTAAGGATATCGGGGATTATTTCAGCAAGCCCGACCTGTTGGTTTTAAACGATACCAGGGTCCTGCCGGGCAGGCTTATCGGCCGCCGTGTCACCGGAGGCAGGGTTGAGGTTTTGCTTCTGGAGCATAAGTCCGGGATGCGTTTCAAGGTGATGTTTAAGCCCGCCCGCCTTAAGGCCGGAGAGCAGATATCATTCAGCGGAGGAGAAATCAGGGCCCGGATTGAGTCCAGGGAGGAGCTTACATTTTTAGGCAATGACATGGCTGAGGTTTATGGGGCAGGGGTAATGCCTCTTCCTCCCTACATCAAGAGAGAAGCTGAGCCGCTGGATAATATTTATTACCAGACTGTTTACGCCAGGGAGGATGGGGCAGTGGCTTCTCCTACCGCGGGTTTGCATTTTACTGATAAGATGCTTGGGGATATCAAAGCGCGGGGCATGGATATTGCCTATCTTACCCTGCACGTGGGTCCGGGGACGTTTAGGTCTGTAAAGTCAGATGATATCACCGAACACAAGATGGAGGCAGAGTATTTCAAGATACCGCAGGATTCCTGCGAGCTCATCCGTAAAAAGCAGGCGGTCAAAGAGCGCATCGTTGCCGTCGGGACCACCAGTTTAAGGGCGCTTGAAACCTATGCCCTTGGCAGGAGCCAGGGGTTGACCGACCTATTCGTTTATCCGGGATATGCATTCAAGCTTACCGGGGCGCTCCTTACTAATTTTCATCTGCCGCGCACTACGCTTTTCATGCTGGTGGCGGCTTTTGCAGGAGAGGGGTTGATTAAGGAAGCGTACCGGCAGGCCATCGATAGGAAGTATAGATTTTACAGTTACGGGGATGCCATGTTGATTCTATAAGATGCTGGAACTAATCCATCGGGATAAAAACTCCAGGGCC
>Ga0265297_10000938_pt1 | contig 76133 bp, 72 predicted proteins | sample Munlanlwell13791_FD_192502 | JGI IMG/M metagenome (GOLD analysis project Ga0265297, IMG submission 192502) | Leachate microbial communities from a municipal landfill in Southern Ontario, Canada - Leachate well 137-91 | ecosystem: Engineered > Solid waste > Landfill > Unclassified | place...
AGACAATGGGGGCAGAGCGGCTTCACACGGACTATCACCATGGTGGCACTTATGCTGCTTGTTCCGACCATACAGCACGACCCCATCGTCGATTACAAAGCGCAGGCGGCCTTCTACTCAAATGACCGGGAGGCAGCACAATCCGTCGCCGACCAAATCGATGGCATTCTCGACCGCTGCGGCATGAAACGGTACTTGTTCATTGGAGGCAATGGCGGACAGCCGTATGGCTTCACGCGCCACTCCCCATTGGGGCCGCTGTTCTTCCAATTCGATCATCTGCTCGACGATCGACATGAAAAATTCCGCGAGGAATTCATGCAATCCCTCCATCAGGCACGACTGATTGTGCTCAATAATTTCGATCTCAATGTCCTCACGGAGGATACGAGAACATATCTCAAAGAGGAGTTTACGGAACGGCCGTGGCTCTGCGCCAACCCTGTCGCCTCTAACGAACCATATACATTCTATTACCGGAAACCCTGGAGAGTATGGAACCTGTTGCCTGAGTAACCTGCCGTTATTCCGTAACAGTAAGCGAAACGGAATCTTCGGTGGTTTTACCGGTAAGATCCGTCGCCACGGCACGAAGACGATAGGTGCCCGGGCTGACGGTTACTCCATACATGAGCGCAAAAGGCTCCTTGGGTTTGGTGGTGAGCAAAAGATCATCAAGAGAGAACTGCACATACTTCAGCACGCCGTCTTGATCCCGCACGTCCGCACGCATGGAGAGCGTTTCGCCGACGGAGATCGTCGTGTCGCCACTGGGTTCCAGGAAGGAAACGGAGACGCCCGATCCTCCCTCGCCGAACCGGAAAGACACTGTTGCGGTGACAGAGTTGAAATACTCATCTACGAGTGTGACTTCAAGCCGGTGCAGACCTGCCTCATCGATCGACCGCGGAACGCGCAACGGTTCGTCGAAAGGCTCGGCTGTCCGCACGGCCACGCGCTTGCCGTCAATGACGAAACGGATCTCTTGGATCTTCGACGCGACACGATAGCTCAATTTTGGCCGGAAGACCGGATACGTCACAGAGCCGTTCGCATCGGGCGAGAGGATTTGCAGTGTCGGCTGTTCGAGGCGCCCGGGCGTGAGAGAGGGATCGCATTTCTCAGTGGGTGCGACGGGCAGGGGCAGGATGGATCCCGAATGATCGGGAGTGGCATACCAGAGTGTCATCTGCTCTTTGACCCACCGTTGCACGCCTTCGTCCCATGTGGGCCAGCGATCGGCCAGGATGCTCTTGGCCACGAGGAAACTCCCGGATTCCTGCGCCGCCTGCGGGCACGCATCCGAAGCGAGAAGGTGCGTAACCTTGTCCACCATGAGTTGCGCGCAGGCGGGATCCTGCAGCAGTGGGGGACGTTCCTCGAGGAACACATCCGCCCGTCTGAACTGAATGGGGGTGCACGGCGTGGGCAGCTCGCCGGAGAGCGTGGAAATTTGCGGCTGGATGATGCCCGGAGGCGGCGTGAATGTCGTCTTGGGAGCCGTGAGCACGCGATGCCCGCGCTCCATGAATTCCTTCCAAAGCGGGCTCGATGTATTGAGTCCGTCCCCTTTGTCGTACATCGCGGCGCTGTCGGCGTTGCCGGACCACACGCCCGCCACCAGATTGGGGGTGTACCCCAGTACCCACGCGTTATCCGGCTTGCGGAGAGCGCAGGTATTCTTGTCTTTCCACTCGAGACACTTGTTGCTCGTGCCGGTCTTCGCAGCCGCTTCGTAGCCCGAAACGGTAAGTTGTGATTTCCAGTAATCCGTCGGACGCACGGAAGCATCACTCAGAATCGACGTGATCTGGTACGCGATGCGCGGATCCAAGACCTGTCGCTCGTCCTTGTCGCGCTCCGGCGCGAACAGAAGCGCTCCCTTGCGATCCTCCACCTTGAGGATGCTCGTCACGGGCTTGTACATGCCTCCGTCACCGATTGAAGCGTATGCCTCCACCATCTCGAGGAGTGGCGTTTCGGCTGCTCCGAGCGCGAGCGGCCACCCGTACTCATACAGATTCCCCGCCGGAAGATCCGTCTGACTTCCGGAACCCGTAGTGGGCCGGAGAGCGGCACGCTTTGCGAGCGGTGTCGGCGCCCCGAGATCGCGCGCGAGATCCAGAATGGGCTGCTCCCCTCCCGCAAGGAAGAATGCCTTGGCGGCAGGGATGTTGCGAGAAGCGCCGAGTGCCTGGCGGATCGTCACGAGCCCCATCTCTTTGCCGTCGAAATCCTGCGGCTGATCATCACCGATCTTGGTCGTCACGTCGTAGAGAATCGTCGCCGGCGTGTATCCTTGCTGGAATGCCGCTGCGTACACGATTGGCTTGAAACTCGAACCGGGCTGCCGGGGCGCCTGTACCATGTCGATCTTGCCGCCGTGCTCCTCGTCGGAGTAATCGCTGTTGCCGATGTACGCCAGAACGTCACGCGTGGCAGGATCGAGCGCGACGAGGGAAATGTTATGCGCACCGAAACGGTTCAGGATGTCTTCGCGGTGATTGGTCACGATCTTTTCGGCAATTTCCTGAAGCCGCCAGTCAAGTGTCGTCGTCACCTTCAGGCCGCCACGCTCCAGAATACCTTTCTCTGCCGATTCCCCGCCGAGAAGTTTCTCGACCTGATCCTTTACCCAGAGAACGAAATGCGGGGCACGAATGGTGTCGCGCATCGGCTGGAACGTGAGCGTCTCCAGCTCATCCAGAGCCTGCAGCCGCTGTTGCTCCGTAATCATTTCCAGTTCTTCCATGCGCTTAAGAACGGCATCCGCGCGACCGCCCACGTAGACCGTGGTCGCTCCCGTGCCGACGTTTGCGCCGAGCAACCCGAGCGTGACGTCGTCGTCGGAAATACCCGCAGCGGAGGTGATTTGACCACGCAAAACTTTGCGGACGACTTCATCACTCACCTTCGTACGCACATGATATCCGTACGGATTGAAGTAGGACGGTCGCTGCGGGAGTGCAGCCAGCACGGCGGATTGCGCCAATGTGAGCCCCGAGGCGGAACGTGCGAAGTACGTGCGACTGGCCTGCTCAATGCCATAAGCATTCTGCCCGAAGGGAATCCAGTTCAAGTAGAGCTCCAGAAGCTCATCCTTGCTGAACTTGGTCTCCAGCTGGCAACCCAGAATCACTTCTTTGAATTTGCGGCTGACGATGTTCTCACCTTTCAGATCCAACGCATTGCGCGCAAGCTGCCTCGTGAGCGTGGACCCTCCACCCGCCTGACCCAGCAGGATAACGACGCGCATCATGGCACGAATGTCGAGGCAACCACGGTCGTAGAAGCGCTGATCCTCAATCGCGATGATCGCGTTCTTCATGGAATCGGGAATCTGCGCGCCGGGAACGAACGTACGGTCCTCCTCATTGAAAAGCCGGTAGAGCTCGATGCCATTTCTGTCCGTGATCACCGTGCTCTGCGGAGCGAAGAGGCTCTTCGGATCACTGATATCAGGAAGCGTAAACCAGAGGAACACACAGTAGAGTGCTCCCGCCGCAACGAGGAACGTACCGAAGCGGAGGAAGAACTTCTTGAAGCGCTTTTCCGTCCCCGGGGATGGCAGGAAAAAACGCGCGATCTTGCGCACGATGCGCAGGAGGGTACCGAACAATCCTCCGCCGCTCACAGACGGCATACGACGCACCGAACGTCGGGAAGCCATCCGTCCATTCGAAAGCGGCCGGAGCTCAAACTCAGGAGCCATGAGAGATTGAGTGTAAAGCTCTCTCTCCGGCATCGCAAATGAGTCTGCAGAAGACTGGATTCTGTGCTATAATGGACAGATGCCCATCTTCAGAGCTATCGGCGATTGGCTGATCCCGGTCGTGCGTGCCCAAGGACAGGCTTTCGGATCATTCACCGTCACGTCGTGGGGCTACGGAGATCGCACGTGGCAGAGCATCCTCGGAAGCATCGTAAATATGCTCAAGAGCACGATCACCATAGCTTCAGTGGCTGTTTTCGTAACTGGAGCTTTTCTCTTCGCCATCTCTGCGGGGGATGAGAAGCGCAAATCCAATGGAAAGAACATGATGATCGGCGCACTCTGGGCCCTGGGGATTGTCCTGGGAGCACAGGCGATCCTGCGCACCGCATCGTACTTCGTGTGGGGTTAAGACGAAATGGACTGTCCTGGCCATTCAACTCGAGCAAAAGCCAAATAGTATAGGGAAAGTTCATCAGATGAGAACTAAACCGGACTTATTTTCTCCTCTGTTTTCAAAAAAAGTCCGGAAAAATTGAGCGTCTCATGGCGACATGTACAATGGCGTCCTCTTATGCACGCATCCCACTCTTCCGACACCCTGGAACGACTCGAGTGCGCAGAGCAGCTGAAGCTCACGGGCAAGCATGAAGAAGCCCTGAAGATCCTGGAAGAGCTGCTCATGGAAGATCCGGAGAATGTTCCCGCGCTCGAAGAAGTGGCGGATAACGAATTGAGCTTGGGGCATTTCGCACGCGCGGAACGTGCCGCGAAGCGAGCTGTCGCCATCGGGAACAAGAGCTACACCGGGCACTACATCCTGGGCTTTGTGCACTCCCACGAGGAAAAATGGGATCTCTCTCTCAAAGAACTCAAGGTGGCCAATACCTTAAGCCCGAACAACGCCGAAATCCTGCGCTGCCTGGGATGGGCACTCTTCAACGCGGGCCAACGAGCGCAGGGCATTGTCACACTGGAACGGGCACTCAACCTGGATCAGGAAAATCCTCTCACACTCTGCGATCTTGGCTCCGGGTACCTGCAGGTGCAGAACCTGCGCAAGGCGCGGGCTCTCTTCCAGCGGGCACTGGAGATCGATCCGGAGAACGAACGGGCGAAGGAATGCGTACTCATGGCAGAGCGATTGCTCAAAGCAGTGGAGAAATGACGGATGACATCGTATACTCCTGAATAGTCCTCCGCGTGTTTCCATGCACTTGATTGTCTTTCGCTTAAGTTTCCGCCGCGCACTCTTAAGCCTTCGGCGCGAAGGTGGCTGGCGCACAAGTTTCGGCTCCCTACTCGGCATCTGCATGCTTTTTCAGTTCCTGCTCCTGGGACTCTTGGCTGCAGCAGCCATGCGGTCGCTCCTGCTGTCGAATTCCGACCTCAAGCTCGAGATCCGGCCCGAAGCCCCCCGTGGAGAAGTCCAGCAGTTTTTGACCACTCTGCAGCAATTGCCGTACGTCGAACGGGCCGTGTACATCACCCGCGAACAGGCGCTCGCCCGTATCAAGACGGAGGACCCCTCCCTCGCCGCGTTCTTCGAGAAATTCCAGGTGGACAATCCCTTCCCCGATACCATCGGCGTCACGCTTTTGTCCCTCGCCGATTATCCGGCATTCTCGACATTTCTCTCAGATACGCGCTGGCAACAATTGATTGATCCCTCTCTCCTCTCGACGATCACGCACCAGGAAGAACGAGTGCATGAGCTTTTGCGCGTCGCGAACGGCGGTCAGAATCTCGCCACCATCCTGCTCCTGCTCGCTTGCGCCATCCTGCTCTCCACGGTCATTGAATTCACACGCAGGAACGCTCTCAGCCGTTCCGCCGAAGTGCTTGTGGAACAGCTGATGGGCGCCGACAGCTCTCTGCTCGTGTTCCCATTCGTTTGGGAAGCCACCTTGTTACTCTGGGGCAGCATCGTCATGAGTGCCATCGTGCTCTCTCTCTTCCTCCTCATCCTGCCCACGCTCGTTCCGGCCTTGAGCAACGGCGGCGCACTGGCCTCCCTCTACTTAACCGCAGTGCCCATTGTTTCATTCGCGCTACCCGTTTCTCTCATCTTTGAACTTCTCTGCGCGCCTCTGCTGGCTCTGTTCGGCGTCTGGCTAGGAATCCGTCCATCCCTGAGAGAAGCATCACTCTGACCTCGGTGATCCTTGTATTCCTGAATTCCTGTAATCCTGTATTCTTTTCTCGTGCCCCACTCCCGGACGTTCGACTGCATCGTGCTCGCTTCCTATGACATTGGGGAGGCGGACCGATTCGTGATCCTGCTCACCCGCGAGGAAGGGAGATTAGCGGCACGCGTACCCGGTGCCCGGCGCGTCAAGAGCCGTCTAGCTTCGCTCCTGCCGCTCACCCACTGCTCCGTCGAGCTGAAGGAATCGCGAAACAGCTACCTGGTGAGCGGGCTTTCGGTGCAGCCCCATACAGCTGACCACGCATGCCTGCAGAATTTCCTCGTGCGCACGCAGATGAGCGAACTCCTGCTCACGCTCCTGTCGGATGGCGAACCTGTGCCCGAGATTTTTGAGGCACTGTCTCTGCTGCTGCAAAAGGAACAATGTTCCCCCTTGGATCTCCTCACGTTCACCTTTCGCGTACTGGCTCTGCTGGGAGTGTTGCCGGAAATAACGAATCGTCTCTTTGCCGCACTCACCCCGGAAGAACGTTCCTTCGTCCACGCGAGCATGCACGGGGCGCCTGTGGACAAAACCGTATCTTGCATCCGCCTAAGAACCCTCTGCACGCAACTGGTACGAGAACATTGCTCGCGTCCTCTGCGCTCCATGGATGTGGCTGCGGCATGCAACGCCTAGTGCTTCGAGGAAACACTGGCAGCCGACGCGCTGCTGGAAGAAGTGGTGAGGAGAGATGATGTCGCCTCAATTCCGATTTGATCGTAACGCGGACGTGCCTCGTAGACGGAGTAGACCGACTCCTCTTGTTCGGCACTTCCGCGGGAGGTTAAGCGCCACCACAGGGCTTTCATGCCCGGTACACGCTCTCCCACCTTGCGCGTCGTCCCGACAGGAATCTCGGTGGTGTACTCGATCTTGTCGGGTGGTGGCGCCGTAAAGCCCCACGTGTACGGCCCGACCACCTCGCTGACGCGATCATCACGAGTGCCGTAGTAAATGTAGTATGCATGATTGCTCTCAATGAAGGTCTGGATGAGAAGAGCTCCAGGAGAATCATTGAGGAACTTGATATCCGTGTTCGGCGGATAGATGGTGGCATCCGTTCCCTGTGGACTGTAATAGTGTACGGCATAACTGTGATTCCGGCGTTCAAGGATCGGGAAACCGTACTCCCAGAGTCCCCGGTAAAACGTCGTCCCCACCTGGCAGAGTCCTCCGCCGTAATCCGGGAGCGTCTTGTCGCCCATGATCACGAGTTCTTTAAAGTAGCCGGTTCTCGCATTCACCGGACCAAGGGTCTGATCGAAGGAAAAATTGGCTCCCTGCGGGATGAGAACGCCGTTGAATTTGGCAAGCCCGACCTGAATATTGTGACGTCTTGCCCCGGTCGAACCGCTGAAATCGGATTCTCCGACACTCACGACTTCCCGGATGCCCTGCGCGCTGAGCGCGGGATCTTCAACGGAAATCTGGGGCTGCGTCTCGATGACGGGAAGCGTGATATCCGTGATCCCTGTCTCGAGAGCACTCACGGTGAGCGTTACGGCGCGCTCCAGATCGACGCGGCGCCCCAGCATGCCCACACCCTCAAACGTAATCGATCCTGTGCCGCGACGGATAATCACCGATCCTGCGCCGCGATCGAACGTCGAGGCGATCTGGCGCTTGAGCGCCGCACGGATGGTATCGCGGTTCCATGTGACCTCTTCCGCACGCTGAAAACCGACGGGTAAGGTGGGGACGCGGTCACCATCCACGCGAAACGCCGCGGGAATTTTCACCAGTTGCCCCTCATAGGTCCACACCTCCTTCAATTCCTGCCACTCCTTGCCGACCGCGATGGTGAAGAGGTGATGCTGATAGCGGTACGTCAGCGAAGAAGCACCGGCACCTGCTGGTAGAAACCAGAGAAAGGCGGTGAGGCCGATGAGAGGAAGGCGCCATCGCACAAATGAATGGTAACGATTGATCGGGAAATAGGGAAATCTGACGGCAAAGTGAAGGAGAACATTCCAATTGTCCCGTTCGCTAGTTCCCTATCCCCCGGAATTTCGGAGAGGGATGCTCGTCGAGTGCCTTGTTCACCAGCGCATCGGCCCGAAAGTTGTCGGAACGGGGAATGTGCTTGAACGTGATGGAATGGAAGGAATGCGCGAGTGCCTGGATTTCCTCCACGAAGGCCTTTAAATGCGCCATGCGCACCTGATACTCGCCGTTGAGCTGACGGACGATGAGCTCGGAATCAAGATGGCAGATCAGACGATTGGGTTGGTAACGCTTTGCGATCTTGAGCCCCTCGATCAGCGCCCTGTACTCCGCGACATTGTTCGTCTCGATGCCGATGCGTTCCATGTGCTCCCGAAGCGTCATCCCGCGCGCCGGATCTTCGAGAATGCAACCGATGGCCGCCTGTCCCGGGTTCCCGCGCGAGCCGCCGTCGGTGAAGAGGTGGAGCGTTCCCCCGACGGATTCCGGTTGATCCTCCAGTGGAAGTTTGAGGGGGCCATTGAGCTCGCGCGTAATGAGATCTGCCACGAACTGTTCCCGCTCCCTAACGCGGGGGAAGAGTTGCTGGAGTCTGCGCTCGAGAGCTGCAGGAATGCGCGTCACACGTTAATCATACCCCATTCGCCAATCCGTCATTCTTAATTCTACATTCTACATTTTAAATTCTACATTCTTAATCGCTCCCTTCCGGAACAAACTTGTGTATCATGCCCGGGTCACCGTATGAAGCGTGCTTTCCGCATCGGCATCGTCGTTCTGCTGCCCCTCATTACGCTCTCGCTGGGTTGGGGGCTGGGCATGCGCTACGCGCAGCAACAGGTCGCCGACACGATGAGTCAGCTGGAATTCCTGTATCAGGGCAAGACCGCGAGCGGGACGCTGGTACACGATCCGGAAAAGGAGGTGAATCTGGCGTTGCTCTGGGGAGTGTGGAGGCTGCTGCAGCAGCACTACATCGCTCCTGAAAAGCTGGAAACCACCAACATGCTCTTCGGCGCCACCGCGGGGCTTGTGCACGCACTCGACGACCCCTACACCACCTTCATGACCCCGCGCGAGAATACCGATTTCAAAGAGGGCCTGGGAGGCAAATTGCACGGCATCGGTGCCGAACTCACCATGAAAGACGGTGGTATCGTCGTGGTAGCGCCCCTGAAAGGTTCCCCGGCGCAGGAAGCAGGCTTGCTTCCGGAAGACACGATCATCGAAGTGGATGGAACGGATATCACCGATGAAACGCTCACGAATGTGGTCCAGCGTATCCGCGGCCCCAAGGGCACACCCGTGAAGCTGACCATCCTGCGCAAGACTCAAACGGAGCCAATCGAACTGACGATCAGGCGCGATGACATCACCATTCCCAGTGTCGAGGCCGAGGTGAAGAAGACCGCAAGCGGCACCGTAGGCGTCATCGCCCTGAATCAATTCGGCGATGAGACCATTGGTGAAGTGGAATCGGCCCTGCGGGACTTCCAGAAAGAGAAAGAGCCCGTCCGCGGCATCATCATTGATTTGCGCTACAACGGTGGCGGCTACCTCGACGGTGCCGTAGAGCTGGCTTCGCTCTTCCTCAAACAAGGTAAAGTCGTCACGGTGCAGCGTCGCGAAGGGGAACCGGTTTCCAACTACGTGAATGGCCGCCCGCTGGATCCGGATCTGCCACTGGCCGTGATCATCAACGAAGGATCCGCATCGGCCTCCGAGATCTTTGCGGGAGCAATACAGGATCACAAACGCGGCATCATCATCGGCAAGACGAGCTTCGGCAAGGGAACGGTGCAGGAGGTCTTCGACCTGCCGGGAGGCAGTAGCCTGCGCGTGACTGTCGCCCGCTGGCTCACGCCGGAAGGAAAAGACCTGAGCAAGGAAGGCATCCATCCGGATATCGAAGTGGATCGCACGCCGGAGGACACTGTTGCCAAAGTAGACCCGCAAATGGACACGGCCATTGGGTGGCTCCTGAGCCATAAAGAACCGGGCGTTCCCGTGGTCAAACCAACTGCTCAGCCACCACTCAAGCAGAAAGTTGGCAAGGAAATTGACATGGAGGAATGATTATTGCATCGTAGCGCACAGCTGCAAATGACCTATGGAAAATAACGACACGCAGGCCGGCAACACTCTCACGCAGAACGCTCCATTAACATGCCTCGATCATGGGATCCTCGAAAGACTCGACCCTGACTCCGGGGTGGTAATGAGCACTGTATTCGACGAATGCGTCATCCTGCGCTGCAAAATCGGGGAGAGCATGTACGCGCGAGGGGAAGAAGGGAACGTCCATACATCCCCCGTTGCCGCGCGCCACGACACTCCCCAGGGATTCGAAATCCACACCGGGAAGAAGCATGTGTATCGATTCACGCGGTTTGAAACGCCTGCGCCCAGACAAGCCATTCTCACGCCGAGAAATCTTCTGCACGGCGTAATGCAACTGTGGCATCGTCTGCGGAAAACCGACTAGTACTCAAACAGTTCGCCCTTGTCGAAGAACCGATTCACCTCTTTTTCCGCTGTCTCCGGACTGTCGGAGGCGTGGGCAACATTCACCATCTGATCCTTTCCGTACTCCGCGCGGATGGTGCCGGGTGCCGCTTTGCGGCTGTCGGTGACCCCGAGCATCTCGCGTACCTTCGCGACGGCTTCCTCGCCCTCCAGCACCATGGCGATCACGGGGACAGATGCCATAAATTCCTCGACTTCGGGATAGAAAGGCTTGTCGGCGATGTGCGCATAGTGCTCTCGAAGCAGGTCCGGCTGCAGATGGATCATCTTGATGCCGCGGATCACAAGACCTGCTTCTTCAAAACGAGAGATCACCTTGCCACAGATCTTCTGTGAGACGGCGTCGGGTTTGAGGAGAATGAGGGTACGCATAGGAATGTAGAATGAAGAATTTAGAATGTAGAATTATAAATTATTTCGACTGGATTTGATGATGGATGTGAGAAGACGAATAAGTTCGTCCACATCCTTAAGAAGCGATGAGGATTCTGCAACTGCCAAATAACCCCCATCACGGAGAAGACAAACCCAATAATCTGATTCGTGAGCTTCTTTAAGTGCAATGTTGAGCTTGGCAATGAATTCTTTTTTGCTCTGCGCATATACAGCCTCGCGCACATTTGCGCCAATGCTCGTTCCCGAACGTAGAACTTGTTTGCTGAGAACCCACTCACGTTTCTCTTCAGTTAAATGTTGAAAAACTTTCACCACCCGGAGAGCGAATTGATAACTTTTGTCCAGCACGGGATTTTCACGATCTTGCTTCATTGCGTTTTCATTCTACATTCTACATTCTACATTCTCAATTATTTGGTGAGTTCTTCAAGCTTTCCTTTATTCTCCTCCTGCCCGATCACGACGAGCCGGAGCGCCTTGTGCGTCAGGAGCCGCTTGGCGAGCGCATTCACCTGCGCCTTTGTCACGGCATGAATCTCTTTGAAATACTGCCCAAGGTCACGCACTTTGGGATACAGCAGCTGCTGCTTGCCGTAGAAGTGCGCCCGCTCCTCGGTATCCTCCAGCGAGAGCGTCACGCGGCCGGTGAAGTAATCCTTGGCACGAACAAGCTCGTCATCGGTGATCCCGTTCTTCGCACATTCGTCGTACTCGTGAATGATGAGTGAGATCGCCTCATGCAGACGCAATTGATCCACGCCCGCGCGCGTGGAGAGGGAACCGGCATCCAGGTAGCTGTCCACCTCCGTCGAAATGTAGTAGCAGAGTCCCTTCGCTTCGCGAATATTCAGGAACATGCGCGAGCTCATGTTGCCGCCGAGGATGATGGCCAGCAATTTGTGGACGAAATGATCTTTGTCGAGCGCGGACACGCCGGGCACGCCCAGCACCAGATGTGCCTGCTCCGTTTTCTTGGTCCGCAAGTACACCCGATCGGAACCGAAGGTATCGAACGCATCGAATTTGTTCTTCTTCTTGCCGGCAATGCCTTTGAAAAACTTCTCGGCAAGACCGCGTGCCTGCGCCTGATCCACCTTTCCGGCGAATGCGAGCACGAGGTTATCGGGCGTGTAGAGCGCCTCTTTGTGATGCAGGAAATCTTTGGTCATCACCGACCGGATCACCTTCTCCGTGCCGATGGTATCCCATCCCAGCGGATGATCGCCGTACAAAAGCTGCTCAAAATCCCAACCAGCGCGGTACATGGGCGTGTCCTGATACATGCGCTCCTCTTCCATGATCACGCCGCGTTCCTTTTCGATCTCCTCCTGCGGGAACTTGGCATGCAGGAGCATGTCACTGAGCACATCACAGGAAAGATCGAGGTGCTTGGCAGCGGCCTTCACATAGTACCCTGCATATTCTTTGCCGGTGAACGCGTTGAAGTCGCCTCCGACCCCCTCGATGGCCGCACTCACGTCCTTGGTCGTCAGGTACTTGTCGCCGCCTTTGAAGAACATGTGCTCCAGAAAGTGGCTGATGCCGCGATCCTGATTGCGCTCGTAGCGCGATCCCGCCCCTGCAAAGACCATGACCGTGGCGGATTCCACCCCGTCACTGGGAGCCGTGAGAATAGGAAGGCCGGAAGGAAGACGTTCGAGGGTGTACATCGAAGAAGAGTCTAGGGACGAACTGCGCCAAAGGGAAGGAATGGAAAAACACAAAAAAACCAACAGAAACACGGACAGAACAGAAACAAACAAAATATCGGAAACCCGCCTATGTGGCGGCGATAGCGGAGGGGGTCATAGGCGGAGCGCTTTCTTTGGTACTTTCTTTGTCGCCCTGACAAAGAAAGAACAAATGCACCGAACAAGGTGCCCTAGCCCCCACGAAAGAAAAACTCAAATATTCCCCACAACCAAGCGATGATATTTCTTGACCGCCCTTTACACGCTCTGTAGGCTTGGCTCCGCTTCAAATCTCCCATGCAAGGAAAACTCAAATGGCGTCGGCGTATGCGCAAGCACGGCTTCCTCAAGCGGATGCAGAAGCGCGATGGTCAAAAGGTTCTCGCCCGCCGCAGGCGCAAGGGGCGCAAGCAAATCGTGGTGCAGCGGAAAGGAAAGAAATGAGGTTTGAGAAGTTGTAGAAGTTAGAGAAGCGGGAGAGGTTTTTCTCCGAAAATCCCTATTTGAGGAAAACCGCTGAACTCTTTCAGATTTCTCTAACCTTTCAAACCTCTACAGCCTTTCAGGCTTCTCTAACTTCTCAAACCTCTACGACCAGCAATGTCCACCGCTCTTTGCTACTATGGAAACATGAGCCGCTTCCTTCACAGAATATCGGCCATCCTCTTCTACCTCCTCGCCGGGAGTTTCTTTGTGAGTTACCTGCTTCTCAGAAATTCCATCGGCCTCCCCTGGTCGCAGTGGTGGATGAATGTTGCCGATCTTCCGCTGGCGCTCGTCGCCGTCCTGTACGGAGGCACCAGCCTGTACCGCAGCGTAAAACGGACCGAAGGAGTTTCAATACCGCTTCTGATTGTGATCGGCGTGCCGCTCCTCGCGTTCTTCACCTTTCTCATTGTCCTCAATTTCTGGAATGTGCTGGGGTTACCAACAGGCAATGTATGAACATTACTGAGGTAGTAACAGAAACAATCCACATCTACAGAAACAAACAACACACAATATACGGGATGGGGCGCGACACCAGCCTTCGCTCCTTTGGAGCTACGGACGGGCAGGCGGGAGGTAGTGCTATGCAAAAATGCGCGAAGCGCGGGTCTCGGTCTTCGACAAGCTCGGACCGCCCTGAGCGTAGTCGCAAGAAACCGCGGAACGAGATGACATTTGAACGAAACCCCTCTCCCTGCCCCTCTCCCTTTGGGAGAGGGGAGACTCTGCGACTCTCCAGTGGCCGGTATTCAAGATGAGCAAGACAGTACGCCGATACTTCCCTCCCCCGACGGGGGAGGGCTAGGGAGAGGGAAACACGAACCAGCACACCACCTATACCTCCACTTCCTCTCGTGTTTCTTCGCGATTGGCCATGCGCGCAGCGAGAAAGAGACAATCGCTGAGACGATTCAGGTACACCCGCACTTCTGGGTTCACCCGTTCTTCCTGTGAAGTCCCCACCACCCACCGCTCGGCACGGCGGCAGACGGCCCGTGCCTGATGGAGCAGGGCGGCAATCTTGGACCCGCCGGGAAGGATGAAATTCCCGAGCGATGGCAGTGCTTGCTCCATGGCAGCCCCCCACTGTTCTAATTCGCCGATGGACATGGCAGAGAGCCTCGAACCGCCTGAAACCGATGCAAGGTCTGCACCCACGCTGAAGAGGGCTTTCTGCACGCGTTCGAGCGGCGTGCGGAGAATCTCTGGGAACCCGCCTTTGGCGAGGCTCGCCTCTGGCGGCCATTCTTCGGAGAGCACGACACCGAGGATGGCATTGAGTTCATCCACCGTCCCGATGGCATGCACACGCATGGCCGACTTGGGTACGCGCTCGCCCCTGAGGAGCCCGGTCATCCCGTCATCGCCCGTGCCGGTGGAAATGATGGGGCGAGACATAAGACGTAAGATATAAGCTCGCGTAGGTCAGAACTTGCATCTTACATCTTACATCTTCGTACTTTCCACTTTCGTATGTTCCCGCTTCACCTCCTCCTCCGTAAGCGTGCGGTCAGGAGCACGATATGTGCAGCGCACCGTCAGGTTGTACTGCCCCTTCGCAAGCGGAGCGCCCTCGTAGAGATCCACAACCGATACGTCGGCGAGGAGCGGGGAGCTCTTGCGCACTTTTGCGATGAAGTCGGCACTCTTCTGCGTAGCATCCAGCGTCACCGTGAGATCGTAGGTGATAGAGGGGTACTGCGGAATCGGTGCAAAGATCACTGGCTGCAACGGGAGAATCAGTAGCTGTGTGAGATCGAGAAGTACGACGGCTGCACGTCCGGGAAGACCGAATGATGCAGTGACGGACGGCTTGAGCTCACAGACCACGCCGGCTTTCTTTCCTTCTACGAGCAGCTCCGCACTGCGGCCGGGATGCGCAAACGGGGGTGTCTTCGTGGCTTCCCGTACCTCAAGCACGATGCCGCTGCCCGTCAGCTGATCGCTGATGAGTTGCTTGAGGGAAAGGAATGGCGTCGCGGAGAGCGGCAATGCCCGGCGCTCCGCCATCAGGATCCCGCATTCGAACCATTCGCCTTCGCGCTGATTGAATGCATGTGCACAGGAGAATGTGCGAACGGCATCCTGTACCAAAAGGAAATTCTGGGAGGCATGCTCCAGAAGGCGCGGAAGGATGGAAGTCTGCATGACACTTAATTCCTCTCCGAGCGCATTGAGCACCGGCACGGCATCGACGAACTCCATGCCGCATTTTTTGAGCAATGCCGGGCCGATGAGCGAGAGCGGCACGACCTCGGTGAAGCCCTGCTCCTTCAGGCTGTCACGGAGCTGATGGACACGGCGTTCCCGCGGAGGAAGGCTGACAGATGCGAGAGGGAGCGAAGGAGTGACACGGTCATAGCCCATGATCCTGCCCACTTCTTCGGAAAGATCGTGCGGACCCGTGATGTCTTTGACGCGCCAGAGCGGCGGCGTGACCGTGCCGCGGCCGACTGAAAAGCCAAGATCGGTGAGAATCTTCTTCGCCGTCTTCTCGACGATCTCCATGCCAAGCAGGCGCGAGGCATCCTTCGCAGAGAACCGGACCGGCTTGGGTGCGCCGTCCGTGCCCCACGACTGCAACTTGGAAGTGATCACGGCACCGGGCGCCAGAGAGAGGAAAAGCTCCAGAGCACGCATCAGGCCTGCCCGCGCCAGAACGGGCGGAACACTCTTCTCGTAAATGGTGGCTGCATCCGTGCGATGTCCCGTTGCGATCACCGCGTTGCGGATGGCAACAGGATCCACTACGGGACTGTGCAGGTAGATCTCGCGCGTCTTGTCGGTCGTGGAGCTGCGCCTCCCCCCCATGATCCCCATGAGATCGAAGATTCCGGCATCATCGCTCATGACCACGGCTCCTGCAGGCAGGACGCGTTCGACATGATCGAGCGTCTCAATTTTCTCCCCTTCTTTCGAGGAACGAATGTGAACAGCCCCTTTGAAATCCTTCAGATCAAAACTATGAAGGGGCATGCCCAGCTCCACTGTGACGTAGTTCGTAATGTCGATCGGCAGATTGATCGGCCGAAACCCCGTCGCAAGCAGGCGCCGTTTCATCCATGCGGGTGATTCGCCAAGGCCTGCGACTTTCAGCGTGCAGCCGCAGTAACGCGGAACCAGCTTCTTCTGCTCCACGACAACATCAAAAGGAAGTGCGGTCCTTGGGAAAACAGGCTCTTTGGCCTTCTTCAACTTCTTCCAAGTAGCCAGCCCCAGTGCGACACACTCCCGCGCGAACCCCAGCTGCGAGAAAAGGTCGGGCCGGTGCGTGATGGCGTGGTTGTCGATGTGCAGAACGGTGTCCGTGAGACACAGATACTCCTTAAGCGCACTTCCCACGCCGCTGTCCCCGTCCCCCAAATCGATGATCTCGTGGCCAGTGGCTTCGGGGAACAGCGACTCGAGCTGAAGTTCCTCCGCCGCGCAAATCATTCCTTCGCTCTCCTCTCCTCGGATTTTTGTCTTCTCAAGGGTCACCATCCCCTCCCCATGCCACTTTACGCGCGCGCCGACGTGCGCGAACGCCACACGCATCCCCACGCGCAAATTCGTCCCGCCACAGACCACATGCTTCTTTCCTTGATCAGTGGAAACGTCACAGAGCGAGAGACGATCGGCATTGGGGTGTTTGGCGAGGGTAAGGACTTTTCCGACGCAGCATTTCTCGAGCTGGGCACCCTGTTCTTCGATCTCCTCCATTTCACCGGTAGACGCCGTCAGGCGCTCCGCAATCACACGCGGGTTTTTTTCTTTCCAGATAATGAAATCAGAGAGCCAATCAAGGGAGATCTTCATAAGAGCAGCATACCGCAAGAGGGAAGCCCAACGAGAGGAAAATACTATGCGAACAGAAAGGAGGGTCCCCTGTCATTGTGAACAGAACCGGACACTCCTACGCTCATCTCGGCCTTTTTCCTCACCCCCCTGCCCTATGAAAAGCTACTCATGCTGCGGCGCATGCACCGCAGTGAACTGGATCATCTGCCTCCTGCTGTTCCTTGCCTCTATCACTTCTCTCGTCGGGGTATACCGTACGCACTTCAGCGTCGGCGGCATGGTATTCGGGAGCACCGCGAGTTCGCTGGCGCTACTGGCCTTCGTCGTATCGCTCACCCTGTGGTCCAAATGGATGTGCCGGTGTTTGTGCTCGAAGGAATAATTCTTGTGTCACCCTGCCTGCCCGCCGGAGCTTCAGCGAAGGCGGGAGCGTAGTCGAAGGGCGACACACCACGATTCATGGTTCGACTACGCTCACCATGACACATGGTTTCCCAGTGAATTCTTCTTCCATCTGCCTATCCTCCGTTGCTAGAGTAACGTTTGTGGAGAGGTCGCATAGTGGCCCCCGCCCGTACCGAACGTCGGTACGTTCGGGCGGGTAGTGCGTTGCTAAGCGTGAAAGGCGAACCTACGGTTTTCCTTTCACGAGCTATCCTTTCCCTATAGGGTATCGCTCCAGCGCGGGAACCCGCGAGACCCGCGCTTCGCGATTCACTTTTACTCTTGTACAATACGTTTCACGTGGAGAGGTCGCATAGTGGCCTAGTGCGCGCGCTTGGAAAGCGCGTAGACCTGAAAGGGTCTCGGGGGTTCGAATCCCCCCCTCTCCGCCATGTAGTAGAGCTCACTTCGTTCGCTCACTACATGGCAAGCCACTTGGATTCAATCACAAGCAGCGATAAGCTCTTACTACATGGTCCGCCACAGGTGAATTGGAGCCGAGCACAAGCACGAAGTGCGCCGTGCGAGACCCAAGATCCTGCCCGCCCGTCCGAAGCCCCAAGCATAGTCGAGGGGCGAAGGCGGGTGTCCCGCACCGAAACAAAGCGTAGCGAAGTTTCTGGTGCGGGGCAGCCCACTTCTCACGCCCTCAATCTCTCGCTGACATCGAAGGGCACACCATCTTTTTCCCCCTCCTCCCCATGAAACGCCTCACACTTCTCGCTCTCGCCCTCCTGCTCACGGCCTGTTCCCTGTCTTCGTCTACAACAAAGGAACCGACTCCCGCCGCCGTCGGCGCGGATCGCGACGCACACGGCTGTATCCCCTCGGCCGGGTATACGTGGTGCGAGCCGAAGCAGAAGTGTCTGCGCGCGTGGGAAGAGGCGTGTTTCTCATCCGCCTTTGAGGCGATTGCATGGGAATTGGCCCAACGGCACGGAGATACACAGGACAAGATTTCCCTCACCATGGAAAAGCAAACGGAAACCCATGCGAGAGCCAGCGTTCGTTTCGGCCCCAAGGGCTCACCAGGAGGCATCGTCCTCGCCGCCAACAAGGATAACAGTTGGCACATCGTGTACGAAGGGAACGGATCGGTAGATTGCCCCGCACTCAAGGCCGATGCTTTCCCGCAGGAAATGCTCGTTGGGATTTGTGACTGAGTAGGATAGTATCCTTTCCATGAAGAGCCTCATCAATCTTCGGGTCACTATCCTCGCAATCATTGTTGCAGGAGTGATCGGCGTCGCCCTGTGGCTCAAGGCCGTTTCCGGTGAAGACTCATGGCTCTGCGTAAACGGGGAGTGGATCAAACATGGGAATCCTTCGGCAGCCATGCCGCAAATCCCCTGCACATTAGCCACCATACCCACATCCAAACGTTCCGAAACCCCTCCACTCGTACCTGCTGACCAGCCGATGACATCGTTTACGAGTTCTGATTTCGCCTTCTTCTATCCGGATTGGCCCGTGATGAGTAGGAATATGATCCTGGAACCGGAGAGAACCGCAATCGCCGTGAGTAACGCGGGATGTGCGTTGGTGGTGACCGTACGCCAGTTGCCCTCCAATGCGGATTTTCAGGCCTCCATTGAACAACTCCTGAGTGAGCAGATCGCGCAGGCCAACGTGCGCATCCTTCAGAAGGACATTCTGAAGAAATCGAGTCACGTCGAAGGGGAATTCACCATCGAGAACCGATCTATCCATTCGGACCAGTACGGCTACGTCACGAGTAAAAATCAGTTCTACTCCATTGTCTTTGCTTCGGAGAAAGATACGTTTGACGCAGCCTGCAAACCGGTGATCGCGCCTTTGGTGAAGAGCGTGAAGGTACAGTGATGGATAGGGACTGGGAAATAGGGAATAGAATAATGGAGAAACAAAATGCACGTCCTCTGCGAGAGGTACACCGTAGTATCCCCAATACTCTAATCCCCACTCCCTAATCCCTCATCTGAACGCTCTTTGGGCTTCCTGTACTCAACACCAAGTGCTCTGTAGATATCCTCCTCCTCGCGGGAGGCAATAACTTTTTCGCCCGCAAAGAGCCCGTACTCATTCAGTTTCCACCCACGTTGGATCGCACGCCTGCGCAGTGCGATGTTGTGTTCTTTCGATCCGGTGAAGTAGAGCAGTGCCGCTCCCCACTGATCGCGTTTCACGAAACGGATATCCACTCTGATCCCGGATTTGAGATCGAATGAGAGTTTTTTGTCTCCATGTGCCACGACATCCCGGACCATCGGCAGCTCTGCGATGGCATCACTCACATTTTTCGCTGACTTGGTGACGACCAACACGTCAATATCCCCCACCGTTTCCTTTGCGCGGCGAAACGAACCGGCAACCTCGCACTGCCCCACTCCGCTCACGCTCCTGATTTTCTTGAGGAGGGCAACCACATCATCTTTAAGCTCCTCCCGGGGAAACCTGCGCACACGTTCCTTCACCCGCTTCGCGTTCTCGAGCAGTTTTGCCTGCATCGTTTCGGAAAAACCGGGCAGCCCGTTAAGTTTGCCCTGCTCGGCCGCTCTGGCGAGATCGGCAACTGTCTGGATGCCAAGAGCCATTTGAAGCTGGCGGGCACGCTTGGGACCGAGGCCCTCCACTTCCATGAGCGCGGGAGGGATGCCGCCCTGCATACCGAGGAGTCTGTCGAGCGCCGCGATGCGCTTGGTTTTGATGTACTCCTGAATCTTCTTCGCGATGCTCTCGCCGATACCGGGCAGCGCCTCCAGCTCCTTCAGATCCTTGAACGTGGATACATCACGCTTGAGCTCATCGAGAACCTTCGCCGCACGGCGATACGCCGCAGGTTTGAAATCGACCCCCTGCTCCTCGAGAAGCGCGGCAATCTGACGCAGGAGCACGGCAATGCGCGCGTTGTTCTCCACGAGACCATAGTACCCCCGTCCCCCAGATTCTTCCTCCTTGCACGTAACCTCTATCCCCCCAACCCCTTTCTCCAGAAGAGAAAGGGGCGCACTTCAACGTGGTAACAACCACAAACACAAACATTCCCCCTCTCTGCTGGAGAGGGGGCTAGGGGGAGAGGTTAATTTGAAAAGTAGAAAGTGATCCGCCTCCCCAGTTTTTTGAGATCCCGGGAGCGTGCAAGCACGCTCCCGGGGAATGAATATGGCTCAAGCCGAAGCTTAAGCCGATGAGGTCAGGTCCTACTCCTCGCCGTTGCCGTCATGAGCCGCGGCATCCGTGACGAGCGTCACCGGGACGTGGAAGCGGTTGGAGAGCCTCCGCGACTTGCTACGGAGACCTTTGGCCACACCGCTGAGCACGGGGGAGAAACACCCGCGCTTCCGGGCGCGCTTTGCGCGACGGGTATGGGCATTTGCCCGCGCGGCCACCAGGGTCGCCACGTTGGCACGCGTGCGGTGGACCTTGCGGGTCCGCTGCCGCCGCTGCAGGCGCGTGTCCCGCTTCGTCTCGACCACGCCGTCTCCCTCTTCTTCTTCCTCGACCACGACACCGAGCCCTTCAGACTGGGTCACCATGTCAGCACTACTCCATCAATTGACCTGACAGCCTTCCAAAACACTTACCAAACCTCCAGTCCCGGAGGGCAGCACTCCCAAGGGGGAGCAACGAGTGGCCACAGGAACGTGGCAAGGAAGGCAGATCACTTTCTAAAAAAAACGATGCTGATAAAGACCAATGACGAGAAATCTGCTTCTTTAAGGGGCGGGTCGGACTCGGCGAACCGAGTCCGACCCTAGACGATCCGGGTGACCAAAAGTCACCCATCCGAACCCATCACGAGCGCCAAAATCGCTCCGGGGTTCTGGGCTACGAGGAGGCCCTCCTCTGTGTGAGGCAACTTACAGTCCTCACGGAATCGCCGGGTGGGAGCCGCGCTCTCAGCGAGCGGACAGCGCCCCCGGTCAATGTCAGTGAGGTGTCGGCACCTCGCACTGTTCCTGCACCCCGCACATGCCGGGGATGCAAACTCGATTCGCTTTCCGTTTGGGTCGAGAAACATAGGACCTCCAGGGGGGAAACCAGCCAACGTATTGGCTGCCACGCTACACAGCGAGCCACCTCCAGGTAGCTCCTTTTTGATTCCATCCTCTGTGAGAAGCGGGTTTCTCATCACGTACATCGATGATGTGAAGGAGCAGAGCGACTTCACCCTAAGCCTGTCGAATGGGTGAAAGATCAGGCAAGTACCCGCTCTCTTGGGGAGAGAAAGGTGCGGTGCATTCGGCTTGGATACTCCTCACGCACGCTTCTCTGCCTTGCGAAGGCAGGGAATATAAAACGGGCGAAGGACGTACTGCTGCAACATGACGCAAAGTAATGTAAACATTACATGTCCATCTGTCAAGAATGGCTTGAATATGCCATTCATGTACCTTCCTGCCAGCTCCCCAAGTACTTCACCTGCTCCGGCGTGAGGGTATCGATGGTGAGCCCCATAGCCGTCAGTTGCAGGGCGGCAATTTGCTGATCGATCTCGTCAGGCAGCGTGATCACCTCTTTGGGAAGTTTCCCCCTGTTCTTCACAAGGTACTCACACGCCAGCGCCTGTCCGCAGAAACTCAGGCTCATCACCTCGCTTGGATGCCCCTCGGCGGAAGCCAGATTGACGAGTCTCCCTTCGCCCGCAACGAGCACGACTTTGCCGGATTTGAGCAGGTACTCATCGAGATAATGCCGCACGCGCCTTTTTCGCTTTGCCGCCCTCTCGAGCGCGGCGACATCGATCTCGTGGTCGAAGTGCCCCGAGTTCGCCAGCACCGCCCCATCCTTCATGCGCTCGATGTGCTCCATGCGAATGACGTGGATATCACCCGTGACGGTGATGAAGACATCTCCAAGAGGCGCCGCTTGCGCCATCGGCAGCACCCGGAACCCGTCCATCGCCGCCTGTAGAGCAGGAACCGTCGCAACCTCCGTGACAATCACATTTGATCCCATGGCACGTGCGCGCAGCGCGACACCTTTGCCGCAACTGCCGTACCCCAACACCACCACGGTCTTGCCCGCGTAGAGCAGATTCGTGGAGCGGAGAATGCCATCCAGCGTGGATTGCCCGGTGCCGTAGTAGTTGTCGAAGAGGTGCTTGGTCTTGTTATCGTTCACCGCAATCACCGACATTTTGAGCGCTCCGTCCTGCGCCATGGCGCGAAGCCGGTTCACGCCCGTCGTCGTTTCTTCACAGCTCCCGATCATCTTCTCGAGAAGGTGCGGATGCTCTTTGTGAATGAGTGAAATCAAATCGCATCCGTCATCAACGGTGAGATCGGGTTCCGCTTCGAGCACCGCCTTGAGGAACTTGTAGTAATCCTCGCGACTCTCGCCTTTGTACGCCCACACCAGCACGCCCTCTTCTGCCGCCAGCGCCGCGGCCACGTCGTCTTGCGTGCTCAGAGGATTGCATCCCGTAATGGCGACTTTTGCGCCGCCCGCAACGAACGTGCGGACGAGTACGCCTGTTTCTTTGGTGACATGAAGTGCCATGCCGATCGTGAGCCCTTTGAACGGCTGGGATTTTTTGAAGCGCTCGCGCACAGTTAAGAGCGCACCCATGTTGCGCTCGGCGATTTCAAGGTTGAGCCGTCCTTGGGCGGCCAGAGAGGGATCTTTGACGTGTGACATGGCCCCAGCGTAGCGAAAAATCCCCTTCGCGCGAAGAAAAAAGAGGGGTTGCACGCCAGGCTAGCGTTCGTGCAACCCCATGAGAAAATCCCTTGTTGGAGCAATGAAGAGAAATCAACCACCGGTGCGCGCGATGATGTCCGAGCCGGACCAGAGAGTCCTGAGGGCATCCAGCTCGACGATGTTATTCGGAAGCCCGAGAGCCTCCACGAACTTGCGAGGCAGAAAAAGCGTGCGAGGGCGCTTGAAGCAACGCGTGTTTCGATCCACACGGTCGAGCCAGAGCGAAATTCGCTCCGGCAGCGGAAGGGGCGGATAGACACGCGGCGTTCTTCCTGCGAACACATCGAAGTAGACCATACATCACACTCCTTTCGTAAACGTTTGGCGCTCCAACAGGGGGGACTGGGGACATGAATGGAATCCGCAGACCGCCCTCTTGTAAGGGAGAAAATGTGAAAGAACAAAAAAACGCCTCCGGTTCGGGGAGGCGGAGAGCTTCGAAGGAAAAATCCACGTCAGCTCACAGACCTCCGCATCGACTTACGGACGACGACGTAGAGGACGGCCAGAAACATGGCGGTGCTGATCATGACACTCATACAAACGAAGGAGCTGAGGTTTTGTTACAGTCTTGAAACCAAAAACATACACCTACATCGGCAATGCCTTCCCATACGCCCGCTCCGCTCTCGTTCGGATCTCGTCTCTGTCGAGCGTATCCATCAGCGTCCCTTCCTGTTCGATCACTTTCGACCCCATGGCCGCACCCAGCTCGATGGAGGACTTCATAGCCCACCCGCGCGAGAGTCCGAAGAGAAGCCCACCGCGGAACGCGTCGCCGGCCCCCGTGGGATCGACCACACGATCGGGCTTGCAGGAGGGCAGCGTCACCGTTCCATCTTTGGAAAGCAGCGTAACGCCCTTCTCGCCGTGCGTGATGATGGCGACTGGTGTGAGGGAAAGAATCGTTTGCTCGTCCGCCTTCAGCGCGTCTTTGAGCAGACTCCATTCGTAGTCATTCACGATCACTCCGGCACTCATCTTCGTGAGTCGTTTCAACTCATCGACACTGAAGGCGATGATCTGCTGCCCAGGATCGAAGAACACCGGCACTTTCTGCTGCGCACACCAGAGCATGCCCGCAGTCATCATCCGGGTATCGCGCGCGCTCACAATGCCGTACACAAGGTCATCGCGCTCTTCCTCGAGAACCGGCCACGTGCCATGCGCATCCGCACCGGGATGGAAGAACGTGATCTGGCGCTCGCCCTGATCCGTGCCGATGATCGCCGTGGCGGTGACATGGTTCTTCTGTTCCTCAATATGTGCGACATCAATCCCGCGCTCTGCGAGCAAAGCCTTGTACTCCCCTCCGTCGGAACCGACGGTCCCAACGATCAGCGGATCCCCGCCGAGCAGCTTCAGATTCCATGCAATGTTGGCCGCCGTGCCGCCGTGGTGGCGCGCAAAGTGCGGCGAGAAGAACGAGAGCGAGAGATTCTGGAGAGATTTGGGATCAATGGCATCGACAAAGGAGCCTTCGTACCCGAGGAGCACGTCGTAAGCAATGGAGCCGGTGATGAGGACTCTTGAAGACATAAGATAGAAGATGGAAGATGTAAGTGATCAGACACTTTTCTTTTTCAGAAGCACAAGATAGAAAGACCTGATCATTTTATCGAGCTCTTCAGCATGCGTGAGAAATAAATTCCAATCTGCAGGAGAAAGAAACTCCTGTCGTTTTGTAATCAGCATTTCTGTTCGTAATTCTGCCAGTGATCCTTTCGCAATGAGAATGAAATGAGCAAATTCCTTGGGAGTACTTCGTTGACTGCCCTCGGCAATATTCGCCGGAATCGACACGGCTGCTCGCCGCGTCTGGGACGTTAATCCATAAGATTCTTCCCGAGGAAACTCTCGTGTTACTCGATAGACAAAATCGACGAGATCGACTGCTTTTTGCCAAATTTTCAGCTTCTCAAAGGGCATTTCAATCATGCTTCCATCTTACATCTTCCGTCTTATATCTCTACCTTTTGCCTTACATACCATCTTCCCATTCGCTAAACTGCCTTCACGTGAAAATTACCATCGTCGGTACCGGCTACGTCGGCCTCGTTTCTGCAGCCTGCTTCGCGGAGCTGGGTCACGAAGTGATCGGCGTGGATATCGACGAAGCCAAAGTGAAGAAGTTGAAGGCCGGCCAAAGCCCCATCTACGAACCGGGGCTGGAGGAATTGCTCGTGCGCAATCAGCAGAGCGGCCGCCTGTCGTTTACGACACAACTTGCCGAAGCGTTGCCGGAGTGTCAGGTGCTCTTCTGCGCCGTGGCAACCCCGCCGAACGAGGACCACACCGCCGATTTGCGCGCCGTCTTCAGTGTCTGCGACGCCGTAGCGGAGTTGATCGATCATGACCTGGTCTTCGTCAACAAATCCACGGTTCCCGTGGGCACGGGCCACGAGTGTGAGAAGCGCATCGCCGCCCGACTCACCAAACGGAAAAAGAAGCTTCGCATTCCGGTCATTTCGAATCCTGAATTCCTGCGCGAAGGTTCGGCCGTGGGTGACACCCTTCGACCGGACCGCATCATCGTCGGTATCAACGGCGACGAGAAAGCGCGCGAACTGATGGAGGAACTCTACCAGCCGCTCGTGCGCACCGAGCGTCCGCTCGTCTTCATGAGTCGTGAAAGCGCCGAGATCGTGAAGTACGCCAGCAACGCTTTCCTCGCCACCAAGATTTCATTCATCAACATGCTCTCGGAGCTCTGCGAAGCTACGGGTGGAAGTGTCCGCGATATCGCGAAAGGTATCGGTCTGGACGAACGCATCGGACCGCGCTTTCTGCACGCCGGCATCGGCTACGGGGGCAGCTGTTTCCCCAAGGATGTGAAGGCCATCCTCGCCATCGGAAAGAAACTCGATCTTCCGCTCCCCATCATTCAGGCGACACAGGACGTGAATACGCAGCAGCGCGAGCGATTCTTCCAGAAGTTGCTCAATGCCATTCCCGAAAACGCCTCCATCGGCATCTGGGGTCTCTCGTTCAAACCCAATACCGACGACATGCGCGAAGCGCCGAGTCTGGATCTGATTCCGATGCTCCTCAAAATGAACCATATCGTTCGCGCGTTTGACCCCGTGGCAATGGAGAACGCCGCGAAAGTGCTGCCGAAGGAAGTGGTGTATGTGAATTCACCCCTCGAAGCAGCCAAGGATGCCGACGCGGTGATCCTCCTCACGGAGTGGGATGTCTTCCGCGGAGTCGATCTGAAGGAACTGAAATCCGCCATGCGCGGGCGTAACCTCTTCGACGGCCGCAACGTCTACGACCCGGAAGAGATCCGCGCAGCGGGGTTCACCTATCGCGGAATCGGCGTGAAATGAGATAACAACCAACGAAAACAGTGTTTTGGATTCCAATTTAGTTTTATCATGCCTCCATGCGCATCCTCCTCACCGGTTCCGCCGGCTTCATTGGATTCCACACGGCCCAAGTGCTCCTCGCACGCGGGGACGAAGTCGTTGGTCTGGATAATTTCAATTCCTACTACGACCCGAAGCTGAAGGAGGATCGCAACGCCCAATTGATCAAAGACAAAAAATTCACCCTGATCCGCGGCGATATCTGCGACCGCAGGACCGTTGCCGCGTCCATAAAGGGCTGTGACCGCGTGTGCCACCTGGCCGCGCTCGCCGGCGTGCGCTATGCCTTCGATCACCCCGACGAGTACATCGATATCAATATCCGCGGCTTCTTCAACGTGCTCGACGAAGTGCGCCTGCAAAAGATCCCCGGCATGATTTACGCATCTTCGAGCTCCGTCTACGGCGGCAATACCAAGATGCCGCTGGCGGAAACGGATCGGACGGACAACCAGCTCTCGCTGTACGGCATGAACAAGAAGGACAACGAGTTGATGGCACACACCTACCATTCGCTGTACGGCATCCCCGTGACGGGACTGCGGTTCTTCACCGTGTACGGTCCATGGGGCCGCCCCGACATGGCACTCTTCCTGTTCACGGACAAGATTCTCTCGGGTGAACCGCTTGAAATCTTTGGGAATGGAAAGATGCAGCGCGATTTTACGTTTGTGGAAGACATCGTCACCGGCATCGTGGCCTCGATCGACAAGAACTATCCGGAAGAGGTCTTTAACCTGGGATGCGGCCGCACGGAGGAACTCATGGATTACGTCAAAACCATCGAGCTGGCCTGCGGAAAGGAAGTGGAGAAGAAATTCCTGCCCATGCAGCCGGGCGACGTGGTTCGCACAGAAGCGGATATCACCAAAGCGAAGAAGATGCTCGATTTTGATCCCAAGACGCGGATCACGGAAGGTGTGCCGAAGTTTGTTGAATGGTATCGGGAGTACTACGACCTGTAGGGATTAGTGTATTGGGGACAATGGGTCGATCTTGTTTCGTGAAAAACCCGGACAAACTGTTCCCTAATCCCTAATATTCCCCGTCCGACCGGATGGTCATCCGGGCGGGCAATCCCTCATCCCTACCGTATCGGCCTCACCCATGTCTCCACGGGTACTCCGCTTAATTGCTCCCATCCTTCCCGTCCGCGAATATCCGGACAATCCGCGAGGCACACGGCCACGCGCGCGGAATCGAGAAGCTGTGGATTTGTGATCATCCGCCGCACGGTGTAAGGACCGTACTGCCACTCATGCCCGAAGGGACCGACGATGATCGCCGTGGCGCCAGCGGGGATCTCTGCTTTCTGAACGGCCGCGTATACGGCGGGAACCGGCGATGGCCCGAACCTCGGAAAGGAGATCGGAATGAGAACCAATGCACAGACAAGGGTAACGAGCAGAATCGTCCCCGTCCTGCGCATGAGAGAGGGCGACGAGGCGAGACCGGCGAGCAAGAGCGGAGTGAACAGGATGGAATAGTACGGACGGAACGAGAGGAAGATGAACCCCGCAACAAAGAGAAAACTCAAAATCAGCGGCCACCTGCGTGCAGAGAACATGCCGATCGTTCCAAGGACGCTCAGGACGAGACTGCCTCCGAGCAACCAGAGCCAAGCCACCCCACGCAGAGCAGTGAACACAGTGCCACCACCCAAATTCTGTCCGCTCGCCGTGATCATGCTGGCGAACGCGAGCGGATTCATCGCAGTATAGAGCACGAGGAGCAGGACTGGACCAACCAGTGCAATCAAACGCTGCCAACGGGGCAGCTTCAGGCGCCAGAACACCGCCATGACCACCGGGAGGAACAGAACCGCCTGGTACGCAGTGAAGAGGGAGGCAAGCCACAGAAGCGCCATCCACCCAACCACCCGCTCCCCGCTCGATCCGTACCGCGGATCGGCCAGCCCGACAGAATCGTTCTGGCGGGTACGGGCGGGCAGATCTTCACCCTTGAGATACCAATAGCAGAACACGAGCATCGAAACGGCGGTGATGGGTGCAAGCAGGATCTGACCTGCGGAAACGAAGACTGCGACAGAGAGCACCCAGAGCCCTGCGAGAAGAAATGTGGCTCCCTTCTCGCGTGCAGACGCAAAGGCACGAGCCAGCTCCGCCGCCAGAAGTAGGGCGACGGCAAGGAGGACGCGCCAGAGTATCTCCTGACCGGGGATCCACTGTGTGAACCCGATGATGCCGCGCGCAAGAGGAGGATGTGGATAGGGAATATTCAGCAAATATTTCGCCTCATCCGTCGTAATACCCTGCCACGCATGGAGGGTGGCGAGCACGATGCCAAGGAGCACGAGGCCGAAGAAGGGATGAAGAAAAAAGGGGTTCCTTTTTCCCTCTCCTTTTGGGAGAGGGTGGCGTGAAACGCCGGGTGAGGGGACATGAGGCGAGAAAATCATATGAATAACCGGAATTAGAGGGCGTCGCATGGGATCCAGCCGAAGTAATCGAGATTGACGCGAATGCATTTGGCAGGCGAAGGCGCGCGACCATGAGGATGGTAAATCATCTCCAAGTGCGTTTGGCTCATCGCGCGAAGAGAGAGATCAGAGATGAGCCACCCTTCTGTGTCCGAGAGTGACTCAAACGCCAACTTCGCCCGTTCACGCACCTGTGGATTGAGGACGAGAAGCCTCAAATTCCACGCGCGCACAGAGAGAAATACTCCGAGACCGATGAAGAAGAGCAGAAAGAACGCCCATGCAACCCGTGCCCACCGCTCAAAGAAGAGCGCGAAGAGCGAAAAAATGAAATCCCACTGCACTCGGAGTGATAACTTGCTCACCCCCACCGCACGAGGCGCGAATGTGTACGGAATCTCCGTCACGGGAGTCCCGCGCGGGAACCGCATGAGAAGATCAAACAGGATTTTGAATCCACGCGGATAGAAATGCGGGGCGATCCGCTCGAAGAGAGAACGATCGATGGCAAAAAATCCGCTCATGGGATCATGAACGGACAGGTGGCACAGAAGAGTGGTGATTTTCGTACCCACACGACTCAAAAGCGTGCGCCGCATGTTCCACTGGCCAGTGCTCCCGCCGGAAATGTACCGTGAAGCCACCGCAACGCCACGACGAACCTGTACGGTCTCCACGAATGTCTTTAAGAGTGAGGCATCGTGCTGGCCGTCGGCATCCATCACGGCCAGAATCTCGCCGCGCGCTGCGCGGAACCCCGCGACAACGGCGGAAGAAAGCCCACGCTCGCCGCGCCGCCGGATGACGCGCAAGGTCGGGTAAAACGACTGCATCTCCTCCGCCTTGTGCCACGTCCCGTCGGGAGAATCGTCATCGACGATAATGATTTCGTGTGGGATGCCCCGTAGCGCCTCCTGCAATCGTGGGAGCAGTATCGACAGGCTCTCCGCCTCGTTATACGTTGGGATGACGAGCGATAACATCGGAAAGAGTGTAGCAGTTGAACGGAAAAATGTTGTAGAAGTTTGAGAAGTTAGGAAGGCCTGAAAAGCGATACCTATCAGGCTTCTCTAACCTTTTCCAAACCTCAATTACCTTTGTCAGGTTCAGGATTTACAGGCACACTATCCCCGTATGAAGATCCTCGTCACCGGCTCCTCCGGCACGATTGGAACACGGCTCTGCGAGCGGCTGTTGAAGGAGCAATACGACGTTATCGGAGCGGATTGGGAACCGAATAAGTGGCAACCGGCTGTCGAAGCACTCACGGTTCGCCTTGATTTGCGTGATGAGCAACAGCTACAAGCCAACAGCCAAAAGCTACAAGCCGATATCGTCATCCACCTTGCCGCCAACGCGCGCGTCTACGAGCTTGTGGAAAATCCCGACCGGGCGCGCGATAACTTTCTGACCACATTCAATGCCTTGGAATGGGCGCGCAAAAACGGAGTGAAGCGCTTCATCTTCGCTTCTTCGCGCGAAACGTACGGCAACAGCGGCGCCGACAGGTACCGCGAGGACATGGTGCGCGTGGAAAATTGCGAAAGCCCCTACACTGCCAGCAAGATCGCAGGCGAAGCCCTCGTCGAATCTTACCGGCGCTGCTACGGCATTGAGACCGTGATCGTGCGCTTCTCGAATGTGTACGGCATGTACGACGATTCGCAGCGTGTCGTGCCGCTCTTCATCCGACAGACCAAAAAGAACGAACCGCTCGTCGTCTTCGGCGAGGATAAGAGTTTGGATTTCACCTACATCGATGACGCAGTAAACGGACTGCTTCTGATCCTGAAGAATTTCTCCAAAGTGAACGGGCAGGCCATCAACCTCGCCTTCGGCGAGGCGCACTCCATTATGGAACTCGCGGAACTGATCAAGAAACTGATGAAGAGCACTTCCGCCATCTCGACCGCCTCTTCCCGTACCGGCGAAGTCACGCGCTACACGGCGGATATTTCGAAGGCACGGAAACTCCTCGGCTTCGATCCCAAGGTGCCTTTTGCGGAAGGGGTGAAGAAGTCGGTGGAGTGGTATGGGAAGCAGAAGGGATGAATTGACATATAACTCAAAAATTGATTTAATACTAATATGACGGATGGACAGAAAAGCCCCGGAGAACGTGCTTTTGAAAAAGTCTGCCACGGACAGGAACTGACAACTGCAGAATCTGCAGCCCTCTTTCAGAGCTACGGCATCCGAATGGAGCCGACTGTACAGGACCAGAGAGCGAGTGTGCAAAAAATCCTGCAGACTGATCAGCGAGGAACAGAGATTCGGGGTCTCGATGAACGGACAATCACACAGCCGACTCCCGATACCGTTGATTTGGTGACCGGTGAACGCATTGTGAATATCCCACTCTCTTCAATACCGAATAAGATTGGGGAACGTGTCTACCGCGGATTGGAGGTAGCCTTCGATCGTTCAAAACACGGCGAACAACAAAATATTCAATCCCTCGTGGATACGTGTGATACCCAGGGACCGTTCCGGGGTTTCAAGAGACTCCTCACTCCGGAGCAGCTGCGACGACTGCAACATGCCGATACGGAACTGGCCGAATACTGTTTCAAACAATTTGTCCGTTTGTGCCTTGCAGAGGATACCGAGGACATCATTAAAGGTGTGACACAGGCTCTCCATCAACACATTGATCCGCTTCTTCCCCAGATCAGGACACCGGAAACGAGACAGAGCATTGAAGAGGCACTGCAATTGTGGGAGACCAATCTTGAGAACCCCGTGCGAAATATATACCGCCGTACCGCAAGAGTTGCCAAACCAGGCGAGGAAATCGGACGGCAATACGCCATGCCGCTTTATCTGCAGAATCCCTCATACTTCTCCGTTGGCATCATGGACAGTGGCAATGCTCCCGATAACGTCGGGGGCGGATACGATGCACCCATGCGCGCGGTTCTCTTGCGCAGAAAACCTCCGCACGCATCGTATGATTTCTTAGAAGCGCTGGATGCGCTCCACGAACTCACACACATCTCTCAGCATAATCGTTTTCTTCGTACGCACAGCCGTGGCGATCCGCAGCGCCTCGACGCCTGCCACCAGGCATACATCTGCAACATCATTGAATCCTCACTTCACGTGCACGGCATTCTGGAAGAGGAATGTGAGGCTTTTGCCAACATGATTGAACCGATCATCGCCACGACTGGATTCGGTTCACTTCAAATCCCGGAGGTGATGCGGAAGTTGGGTGCCGATCCGAACGATGAGAGCAAAGGCCGACAGATATATTCCCTGTTACGTTTCGCAGTCGACTATTTCAAAGGAGGATGCCGGAAAGGTTCGCAATTCCCCGCCCAATACATCAATACCATCGAACAGTTCTACACGCGTCTGAACGTGCACCTCATCCGGCTGGCGGATATCCACATCCCTGACTGACCGACAGCGAATCCTTACTTTTCTGCCTTCGTCTCGTGAAAAATCGTCGCGAAGTGGTCAGTGAAGTGGTATTCGAAGAGGTGAGGAAAGTAAGAAAAGGCAGAGATGTACCTTCCTTACCTTCCTTACTTTCCTCACTTCCCCGTCTTCGTCTCGTGATAGACCATTTCCAGATTCACCTCCCAGACATTCGATGAATCCGTGCGTCCCGCGACGATGTTATCAACGGCCGTCATCGCCGTGAGCATGCTGTGATCCTGATTATTGTAACGATGCATGCCGTTACGGCCGATCAGGTAGAGATTGGGAATCTGCTGCACGTACTCGCGCACCACATGAAGCTGGTCGTAGCTGCCGAAGTACGCCGGATACGCCTTGGGGATCCGGAGCACGCAGGCATCGATCACGTCTTCGCTCTTGAGGAAGTGGATCTTCTCCATCTCCCCTATTCCGAACGCTATCAGCTCCTGATCGGGCTTGATCCACAGATCCTCGCCCTCATTCACGAAGTACTCGAGCCCGATCCACACGGTATTCTTGCGATCGGCGACCAGGTACGGGCTCCAGTTGTTGAAGATCTGGACGCGCCCGACGCACACACCCGCCTCCTGAATATAAATCCAGTTATCCGGCACCGTCGCATCGACGTGCCTGCCGTCCTGCACGTGGAGTTTCTTCAAAAGGAGACCGATCGTAATGAAATCACGATACGGCAGGCTTTCCGCCACCTCCACAACCCTAGCGGGAGGATGGGGCGTCATCATGCCCGCAAGATGCTTGATCGGCATGGAGGAGAAGAAGAAGTCACAAGGCAAAGTTTCCTCTGCTCCCGTCTGGGTGTTTTCGAGTGTGACGGAGGTGACACGGCCATCCGTCAGATGCACGCCGGAAACGCGTGTACGCATGCGCACCTCGCCGCCGCAGCAACGCACCTGCGCTGCAACGGTTTCCCACATCTGTCCGGGCCCGAACTTGGGGTAGTAGAAACGCGTGATGAGCGTGGTTTCACGCTCCTGCTGCGCCTTCTTGAAATCAGAGCTCAAAAGATCCTTCAGGGCATGCACGACAGCACGCCGGAGTGAGAGCCCCTGCACACGCTGCGCCCCCCAATCCGCCCGGATCTGGCTGCAGGGAATCCCCCAGACTTTCTCGGTGTAATCCCTGAAAAATGTCTCGTAGAGACGCCTGCCGAAGCGGTTGATGAAAAAGGCATCGAGGTAGGTTTCGTCCTTGCGTTTGAATATCCGCGCCTTGATATAGCTCAGGCCGATCAGAAACGTGTTGAAAATCCCCAGACGCAGGGCAACGCCCAGCGTGATGGCAATGGGATACGGAAAGAAGCGCCGGCGGTGGTAGATGCGGCTCAAACGCGGCCGCTGGAGCATGACCTGGTCGACTTTTTCGGGATCGGGGGCGGGCATCTTCACTTGAACTCCCCCTCCCCCACCAGGGGAGGGGCCAGGGGTGGGGGCGCAAGCACCACACAGATAGTCAACAATCGCCTCTGCCGCATAATCGATTTCATGTTTCTTCTCGGCCGTATCCGCCGAAGGCTTGCCCTGCAGCGGCAGGATAGTGAACCACCACTGCATGATGCGCCTGCTCTTCGAGAAGAAACGGTGGCCTCCGAGGTCGATACGGTTACCTTTGTAGTTGTACGTCTGGGCAATCCCTCCGATGACATCAGTTGCCTCGCACACAATAGGACGGACGTCCGTGCGCTTGAGGAGTTCATACGCCGCGGTGAGGCCTGCGGGACCCGCGCCTGCTATCACTGCAATTTTCATAGCATCATCAGAGAGTGACCGGCAACCTGTCCTCCATAGCCCAACTTGTCCACCGTAGCCTTGGCGGAGGTGAAAGGGCGAAGGAGGATAATGGCGACTTTCGGCACGTCCGTACTCTACTCACATTAAATCGCAGAGCCTAGGCCTGAACCGGATTCCTGTAGACGACGAGCCGCCGGGCGCCGAAATTCCAGAAGAGCACGATGATGGTGGCAATGACCTTTGCCTTCACCTCCCCCAACAAAAACGTGTCGATAAAGAGATAGAGCAGAAGCTCGGTCCACAGGAGCCCGAACATGGTGATGATGAAGACTGCGGTGATCTCACGCACGAATTGATTGGTTTTCTGAAAGACCCAGAGAACGGAGAGGATGTAATTTGTGACGAACCCGACGCAGTACGCAAAAAATTGCGCCACGAGGTAGTGGATGCCAAGCACGCGCACGCAGAAGACGAACACGGCGAAATCGACCACCGTCGAAATCCCGCCCACCCAGAAATACCGGAAGAATTGCACCCGTGTGGAGCGTGCGGGGCCGAAAATCCAGTGACGAAAGCGTTGCATCCAGCCTACGGTAGCACCTGAATTGGCTTAAAACCACGGTCAAATTGCCAATCGAAAAACCCTGCGACTTCGCCCAGGGCAGGTCGCCAATCGCCCTTGATTCGTCTAGACTTTGCCCGATGGAAAAACCGGTGATCTGCATCGTGGGACTGGGCTATGTGGGCCTGCCGCTCGCGTACATCTTCGCAAAAAAGGGATATGACGTGCGGGGATATGACCTGAATGCCGGGCGCATCGCCGAGCTGGAAATCGGGCATGACCGCACGCGGGAGCTCACGGAGAAACAACTGAAGGAAGTGACGATCCGGTACAGCGCCGAGCCGACGGTCATTCAGGAGGCGGATATCGTGATCCTCGCGATCCCGACACCCGTGGATGAGCGGAACAACCCGGATCTCACGCCCGTGGAAAGCGCCAGCTCTACGGTCGGCAAACACATGAAGAAAGGCGCCATCATCGTCTACGAATCCACGGTGTGGCCGGGCACGACGGAGGAAATCTGCGGCCCCATCCTGGAAAAAGAATCGGGTATGAAGTGCGGCGTCGACTTCAAACTGGGCTACTCCCCCGAGCGCGTGAACCCCGGGGACAAGGAGCACACGATCGAGAAGATCAAGAAGATCGTCTCGGGGCAGGATGCGGAAACGCTTGATACGCTGGCGGATCTGTATGGTTCCGTTATTGAAGCGGGTATCCACCGTGCCACGAACATCAAAGTGGCCGAGATGGCCAAGGCCATCGAGAACGCACAGCGGGACCTCAATATAGCCTTCATCAACGAAATCGCGCTCCTCTGCCACAAGGTCGGCATCGAGACGAAAGACGTGATCGATGCCGCCACCACCAAGTGGAACTTCCTCAAATTTGTCCCGGGACTCGTGGGAGGACACTGCATCGGCGTGGATCCGTACTACCTTGTGGAAAAAGCACGCCAACTGGGGATGGAAACGCAGGTCATCACCGCAGGTCGGACCCTCAATGACGAAATGAGCCGCTATGTCGCGGAGCAGGTGGCTGAAGAGCTGAAAGGAACAAAAAATCCGCGTGTGCTGGTGCTGGGATTAACTTTCAAGGAGAACATCCCCGATACCCGCAACAGCAAGTCCGGCGACGTGGTGAAACACCTGTCCAAACTTGGCTGCTCGGTCGAAGTCCACGATCCGTACATGGCGGAGGAAACGATGATCGAGAAAGGTTGGAAACCCGGTTCCCCGCAATCAGGACCCTACGATGCCGTCGTGCTTCTGGTACCACACCGGGAGTACATGGCCGCAGACCTCACGCAAGCACTGAAAACCGGAGGACTCATCTACGACCTCAAGGCACTCCTGCCGCGGAAAGAGATTGAGCAGAATGGAATGCGATATAAGGCTTTGTAACCTCTCCCCCTAACCCCCTCTCCACGAAAGAGGGGGAATGTTTGTGTTTGTAGTTGTATCTCCCCTTCCTCTTGTGGAGGAAGGGGTCGGGGCATGCCTGCCGGCAGGCAGGGATGGAGGTTAGGTACACAACGAACTTAAGGTTTCTTCGCCGCCACGTAATACCCCGAGGTCAGAATATTCTTCTCAGGTTTCTGATGACGGATATCACCGTACTCGCGGCTGAGCAGCCACCCGCACCACCGTGTAATCGCCGCCAGAAGGAACCAGAAAAGTTTGAACGGGCGGAAGCCTAATGTCTCGCACTGGAACCCGATGCGCTGCTCAAGCACGGCAAGCGTTTCCACCGTCGAAGCTTCCTCGGTGAGCTCCAGAATCTCGAAATCTTTCAGCAGGTGCCGAAGCCCGTACTTGGTGAAGCGATAGTAATCTCCGGGAACATCGTGGAGCGGAAAGATGAAACGCGTGGAGAGAAGCAACCGCCCGCCGGGCTTCAAAACACGCCGGAATTCTGCGATGGCCTTTGACGGCGTGTGCAGGTGCTCAAGCACTTCCGTACAGAGCACGATGTCGAACGAGCTGTCGGGAATTTGTGAGAGATCGTGTGCATCGGCGATGATATCGACTTTGGTTCCCTCCCGCGGCGCGATATCGAGCGTGGTCAATTGCGGAAAGAGATCGCGGTATCCCGCAGCCCCGCACCCGACATCGAGCACGCGTCCGCCGCTGGCATGGCGCTGCAAAAACGCTTTCAACCGGGGCCGTGTGATTTTGCGCGTCAGACCGATGGTATCAAGGATTCCCACGGAATCAGCATAGCAAGTCGGCCAGTAGAACCCAATCAGTCTATCGGGAAAGCTGTTTCAGGAGTGCATCGATTGTCTCCGTCACCATGGCCACCGTGGTCATCTCCAGCGCAGCCTGCTGAGCTGTCGTCGGCGTGCGGAGCGTATCGGCAACAAAGGAACTCGGCTCACCGGGAGGAGGCGGCAGGACAAGCGCAACGCGCAGACCTGCGGGAGGCGGCTGCTCCATTGGATCTACCGGACCGATGATATCCACGAGCGGCACGTCGAAGGCATGGGCAATGTAGAGCGGCCCGGTATCCACCGAAACAAACAGGGATGCTCGCTTGATGATCGCGGCGAGGTGGCGAAGGGAAAGACGACAACCACCGGATGCATGTGAAGGATCGGCGAGGAGCGTGAGCGCATGGTCTGTGACTCGCTGGTCCAAATCGAGGAAGAGCACATGCATGGAATGCCGATCAATGATGTGCCGCGCCACGGAAGCGCATCGTTCGATCGGCCACTCTTTGAGCGCATTCCCTGCCCGAAGCGAAATCGCCGCGAAGCGCTGATCCGGTCCGATGCCGTGATCCTTGAGCCAGGCGGAAGCGAATTGCTCTTCGGCGGCGTTCAGATACATCTCGTGTCGGTATGCAACGGGCTTTGCTCCGACGAGATCTGCAAGATACATGTAGTGATCATAGGTCCGCGTATGTCTGCAGTAGCGGGCTTTCAAAGAGTAGAAAAGGCGGAACCACCGCTCCATCAGGCTCATTACTCTGCCCCGCGTGTAGATCCGCACCGGTGAGGCAGTCCACAACCCCATCATGCTGAGGGAAGACGCGGGAAAGAGAATCATGCTCACATCGAAACGGCCTCGGTAAAACTCTCGCCAGAGACGCAGAGCTCCGGCAATTCCACGATACGCGGGATCATCGATATGGATCACGGCATCGACATTGGGATTTCCCGCGAGCACGTCGGCCGTGCGCCTGATACAGAGCACCGTCACGTGGTCTCCGTGCGTATGGAAGGAGCGGAAGAGCGGCGTCATGCAGACGACATCACCGATTTTCGCGGCTTGGATGACAAAGACCCTGCGCTGACGTACGGGAGAACGGGAACGCAGCCATGAAGCAATAAGCAGCCACGGAAGGGCGAGCGTGGTGAGCGTGCCGAGAATGAGTGCCCGGAACATCAGTCGGAGGGAAGCGAGCTTGAGAGGAACTGTGTCGTGGAGCCCAGCTCCTTTTTAACAGGAACGAGGACAAGCTTCGCCCCGATTTGGTCGAGGATCAGCCGCTCCACGCACTGTTCTCCGTAGGTTGCGGCATTCACGTGCACCTGAGGTCTGATCTTGGGCAGCCACGGGCGCGGGTCATCGTCATCGAAAATGAATACGGCATCTGCGAATCGGGCGACCGCGCGGGCGCGGGTCTCTTCGTTCTGCACCGGGCGCCCTTCGCCCTTCGCCCTTCGCACGGAGACATCACTGTTGATTCCGACGATGAGTACATCCCCGTGCTTGCGGGCTTCCTCGAGCAGGAACCGGTGCCCCGCATGGAACAAATCGAATGCGCCGTTGGTGGTGACGACTGTTTTGCCCTGCTTGCGTGCGCGCTCAGCCTCCTTCGCCGCATCGGCGGGGGAGAACAGACGTTCAGCCGGTACGAGCAGCAGATCCGCAAGCTCATCAAGCGAGCGGATAGTGAAAGTGGAGGAAACCGTTTGTGGATATTGGGCTGAAAAAACGCGTGCCGTCTGGCAGCCGATCGCCCGGCCGAGGAGCACATCCTTGTCGCAATCCCCCGCCACGATGGTTTCGTCCGTCGTCAGCTCCGGAAAACGCTTGCGGAGAGCCTCCCACATGCCGGTTTTTGGCTTACGGCAGCTACACGAATCTTCCGAGCGGTGCGGACACCATTCTCTACCCTCGATCGTCACTCCCTGCTCCGCCAGCAACTGCGCCACGCGATCAAGGCAGGTAATCACGACTTCCTCCTTGCAGATCCCCCGGCTGATCTTGGATTGGTTCGTGACGATAAAGAAACGCATGCCGGCATCCCGCAGACGCTGAAGTCCTGAAACAACACCGGGAAGCAACGTCACCGCCGGAGGATCGTACGGAATTCCCCCGTTGTCCGCGATCAACGTCCCATCAAAATCGAGGAGGAGGAATTTCATAGCACGTCGAGGAGCTCTGCGGGAGAGACCGTGGCAGTGCCCGCCTTGCCGACGACGATGCCCGCTGCGCGGTTTGAAAGGTCGACGGCATCCAAGAGCTTTCCCTTGAGTCCGAGAATGAGAGAGAGCACCGCAACGACCGTGTCTCCTGCGCCGGAAACGTCCGCCACTTCGCGCACAAGCGCAGGAAAGCGCTCGTGAGCCTTGCGGAGATGCGCAAGCAGCATGCCGTCCGCTCCCAGCGTGAGTAGGACATCGGTCTTGAGCGCGGTAGCCAGAATCTTTCCGGTCTCTTCGGGAGAAATATTCGCGCGTCCCGAGAGAAGCAGAGCCTCCCTGCGATTGGGCGTCATCAGAGTCACGCCGCGCACAGAGGCGAGGTAGGAGGCATCGAGGGGTTTGGGATCGAGGACAACAGGTTTCTTCTTCCGCCGTGCAAGCGCGATGCAGGCACGGAGCACGGCAGGGGAGAATATCCCCTTCGCATAGTCCGAGAGCAGGAGCACATCATGTTTGGGCAGTTCACGTTCCACGCACTTAAGCAGAGCGCGCACCTGAACATCCGAAGGGGAAGACCGCTCCTCGATATCCAGACGGACGATCTGATGAGATGATCCCGCGACGATGCGCTGCTTCTGCGTGGTGTGACGCTTGGCATCGGTAAGCAGGAGGGAACGAACCTTGTCTTTTTTGACGAGGGCATCGAGCTCCCTTCCCGCATCGTCATCGCCTTTGAATCCGAGCAGCGTGACATATCCCCCGAGAGCCGCAATGTTGCGTGCAGCGTTTGCGGCACCGCCGAGGAAGGATGTCTTCTGCTGAAAGTGTACCACGGGGATCGGCGCCTCGGGCGAGATACGGTCGACGGAGCCCGAGAAGTACGTATCGAGCATCACGTCCCCCACAACCAGCACCGAACACTGCTTGAAGGAACGGATGAGCGCGGCCTGCCGGTCGTAACGTTTCTGCTCCACGTGACCAGAGTACTCCGTGCGGAAACTGTCGTCTTCGCTGTGCGTGGTGGAGAATTCGAAAATCTCGCTGTCCTCAAGCCCGGTGAAACGATGGGGCGATGAGGCCGGGATATGCACGAAATCGCCGGGGGTGAGCGTGCGACTCTCTTTGCCCAACTCAAGAAGCACGCGCCCCTTCTGGATGTAGAAGACTTCGTCCTTTTCTTTGTGCGTATGCAAGCTGCAGCGACGGTCTTTTTTGAGGAGCAGCTTCTTGCCGCAGTACTCCTTGTTCACGATCCAGTGCTCCTCGCCCCACTGTTTCTTTTCTTTGTGGATGGAAGAGCCGGAGAAGAAGGACTGCCGTGACCGCGGATGGACGTAAGAATCTTCCATAACCGTGATGAGCATTTTGCCACGAAAAACGGTCTCTATCCACAAAAAAGCCAAAGGATCCACCTGGTTCAGGCCAGTGCTCCAACCGCTTCCAGATCCGCCCGCATCATGATTTCGACCAGATCAGGGAGTGAAGTCTTCGGCTGCCACCCCAGTTGTTTCCGTGCCTTGGTGGCATCGCCGAGCAGGCAATCCACCTCCGCGGGACGATAGTAGCGCGGATCGATCGATACAATGGTTTTGCCCGACCGCGTATCGCGGTAAATCTCGCTCTCCCCTTTTCCGCTTCGCTCGAAAGGAATGCGTGCCACCCCGAGAGCCAGCTCCAGAAACTCCCGCACAGTCGCGGTCCTGCCCGTGGCGAGGACGAAATCTTCCGGCTCTGCTTCCTGCAGCATCATCCACATCCCTTCCACAAACTCCTTGGCATAGCCCCAGTCACGCTTGGCTTCCAGATTGCCGAGGTGCAGACACTCCTGTTTGCCGGCGATGATATTGGCGATACTCAGGGTGATTTTGCGCGTCACGAAGTTCTCGCTGCGGCGGGGCGACTCGTGATTGAAGAGAATGCCGTTCACGGCGAACATCCCGTAACTCTCGCGGTAATTGCGGGTGAGGTAGAAGGCATACGCCTTCGCACACCCGTAGGGACTGCGCGGATAGAACGGCGTCTCCTCGTTCTGAGGGGCCAGGACGGCCTTGCCGTAGAGCTCGCTCGAGCTCGCCTGGTAGAACCGGGAAGAAAGACCGCTCGTGCGCAGCGCTTCGAGCAGCCGGGTCGTGCCGATGGCCGTAATGTCCCCCGTGTACTCGGGCATATCGAAACTCACGCCCACGTGACTCTGGGCGGCGAGGTTGTAGACCTCATCCGGCTTCGTCAGCATAAGAACGCGCAGCAGCGAATTGGAATCGCCCAGATCGCCGTAGTGCAATTGGAAATTCGGCGCATCCCTCGAGACATCCTTGAACAGATGCTCGATGCGCCCACGGTTGAACGTGGAGGCCCGGCGCACGAGCCCGTGAACTTCGTAGCCTTTCGAGAGGAGGAACTCCGCAAGGTAGGAGCCATCCTGACCCGTGATTCCGGTGATCAATGCTCGCTTTTTGGGCATAGAAACGGAAGAATCTTACGAGTGGAGCCGGGACTGCTGAAAGTACTCCGCAAGGACACCCGCGAGCAGCGTGCGGATCTGCTCTTTGGAAAGGGGCGCGGCATGCGCGGCATCACCGTTTTTCACGGTGCCCTTCTTGGCTGTTTCGCTCCACTTGCCGCCCTCGAGGAGGATCGGCGGACGCACGATGAACATAGCGTTTTCCTCGACGGCATACTGCGCTTCCTCCGCGGTCATGAGAATTTCCTCCGTTTTCTCTCCGGGACGCGCGCCGATCATCTGACGTTTGATCGAAGCGGGAGCATGGCCGAAGCGCGGGGCCAGCTCCTCGATGAGTACGTCGACCATGTCACCCAGACGCAAAACCGGCATTTTGAGGATGAACAGCTCTCCTCCTTCCATGCGCTCCATGGCATGGAAAAGAAGCGAAACGGCCTGCGGGATGGACATGAAGAACCGGATCATCTCGGGGTTCGTGACGGTGACGGGTCCACCCTGTTCAATCTGTCTGCAGAAGAGAGGCAGGACAGAACCGCGTGAAGCAAGAACGTTGCCGAAACGCACGCTCGCAAAACGGATGGGCCGGTCACCGGAGAAATTCATGGCCGAGGTCATCATCTTTTCTGCGAGCAGCTTGGTCGCGCCCATGACATTCGAGGGACTGGCCGCCTTGTCGGTCGAGATGAGCAACACGCGGCTCACTCCCTGCGCGATCGCCGCATCAATCATATTCTGCGTCCCGATCACATTCGTCTTCACCGCCTCGAAGGAGTTGTATTCGCAGAACGGCACATGCTTGTACGCGGCGCAGTGAAAGACGAAGTCCACCCCCTCCATCGCCCGGAGCAGGCGCGCATAGTCACGGATATCTCCGAGCAGGTAACGAACGGTCAGCTGGGTTTCCGGCCCCAGCTCCTGCTGAAACAGGTACTGCTTGTGCTCATCGCGGGAGAGAATGCGAATCGCCTTCGGCTTGAGCGCCAACAGTTGCCGCACCACCTCCGATCCAATGGATCCGGTGCCGCCGGTGACGAGGATGGTTTTGCCCGTAAAGAAAGACATGGATTTACGAGGGGAGATACAAGAGCCCATCTTTCAACGTTTCGCAGACTTTCGCAACGTCCTTCGCCGACATTCGGGACGAAAAGGGAAGGGCAAGTGTGTGTTCCGTGATGTGTTCCGTCATGGGGAAATCCCCTTCCTTGAAACTGTATTCCTCGCGGTAGAAGGGCTGCAGATGAATGCAGGGAAAGTACACGTTGCACCCGATCCCCTGATCCCTGAGATGCTGCTTCAGCGCATCGCGGTCACTTGAAGTGTAGCGATCGGCAAGCCGGATGACGTACACGAACCAGCTTACTTCGACCCCTTTCTGATCCGCAGGAACGTGAATATCTTCAGAAACGTCCGCCAATCCTTCCCTGTACCACCGGACAACCTGTGCGCGGCGGGAGACCATCTCGGGGAGCTTTTTGAGCTGACTGATACCAAGCGCGCAGTTGATGTCACTGATGCGATAGTTGAATCCCAACCGGTGATGGATGAGGAACGCATCTGCGTCGTCGCGCCCCTGATTTCTGAGCGAGCGCGCCATCTTCGCAAGCTCCGGACGATCCGTTACCAGCATCCCGCCTTCCCCGGTCGTCATCTGCTTGTTGGGGTAGAACCCGAAGACGGCGCAGTCGGCGAAGGAGCCTGCACGTTTTCCCGCCCGCTCCGATCCCATGGCCTCGCAGCTGTCTTCGATGAGGAGCAGGTGATGTTTGTCTGCAATCGCCCGAAGGGCTTCCCAATCCGCCAGGTATCCGAATACATCCACCGCGAGAATCGCCTTCGTGCGCGGCGTGATAGCCGCCGAAACTTTGGCGGGATCGATACACATCGTAGAGGACAAAATATCCGCGAACACCGGCTTCGCCCGCTCGAACAGAATGCAATTGGCGGAGGCGATGAAGCTGAAAGGAGTGGTAATCACTTCGTCGCCGTCACGAATTTGAAGCCCGCGCATGACCAGATGGAGCGCGGACGTGCCGCTGTTCACGGCCACCGCCTCCTTCGTGCCGACGAACGCGGCGAACTTCTGTTCAAATTCGCGAAGCTTGGGTCCAAGCGAGAGTTGCGGCGTGCGAAGGACTTGAACCACCGCCTGAATATCCTCCTCGCTCAGATCCGGCATTGAGAGGGGAATCATCTGCTGCATCACCGGACACGATAGCCCAAACGCCATGGATGATGCGAACGTTTACCGGCCTTTCACAACCGCCGGTACCCCCAAAACCGTAACATTGTCGCCGAAATCAGTGACAACCGCCGCCCCCGCTCCGACGATGACGCGACTACCGATGGAACAGTATTCGCGAACGGAACTCCCGATCCCCACGAAGGTCTGCGTGCCGATTTGGACCCCGCCTGCAACGTGCGCCCCCGGCGAAACGTGCGCGTAATCCCCCACCGCGCAATCGTGATCGACCGAGGCGCAGGTATTAACGATGCACCCCTTGCCCAATACTGCGTCCGGACCGACGACCGTCTGCGCCAGAATGGCACTGCCAGATCCGATGCGCGCGCTTTTGGCAATGACCGCGGAGGGATGGATGACCGTCGCCATCTTGAATCCCATTTTTTCCAGCATCTCCTGCGTCTTCGCCCGTCCGGCACAGTCGCCGATGGAAACGATGCAGTGCGCTCCTTCCTTCTTCGACTTTTCCAGTGCGTTCTGGTTGCCGAGAATCGGATATCCGCCATGCTCCCCCGTGCGCGTGTCATCGATGAATCCAAGGACGTGAAATCCGCCGATGGCTGCGGCATCGGCGACGACTTTACCGTGACCTCCGGCACCGAACAGGATGAGGGGAAGAATCGTCATGATCATGCAGTGTAGCCAGAAGCTTCCGGGGACTCCATGAGGAAGGTGTGGAGAATATCGGCAATGCGCTCGCTCGCCTTTCCGTCGCCATAGAGGTTCTTGCACTGTTTGAGCTTCGCGCGGAACGATGCATCGCTCATCGCGATCTGAATGGCGGTGCGGATGCGTTCGGCATCGTATGGAACATCGAGAACGTTTCCTGAGCGGGTTCGACCCTGCTGACGGCCGCCGATGTTCACGACGGGAAGGTGGAACGATGCCGCTTCGATGATGCCGCTGCTGCTATTGCCAACAAGCACATCCGCCGCTGTCATCCATGAAAGATAAACGACATGAGGGAGACTCTGCACGAAACGCACATTCTTTCTCTGCTGTGCGAATTCTCGGAGCATCTCGTTCATCAAAATGCCGCCGGCATCGGCATTTGATCCGATGATCATGACGTTGCCGTCAAAAGACTCCAGTGCCTTGAGTGAAGGTTGTATCTGCTCCACGGGAGAGAGAACGTCGAGCGTATCGGGGTGCTGGAGAAAGAGAAGCAGTGACGAAGCAGGCGGCAATCCGACTCCGCCGAGCAATTCCGACTTCGAAACCGGCGAAAATGAGGCAATGGTATCGAGTGCCGGGGCTCCCGTGCAATGCACCTGTCTGGCTCGATTCCCGAGCATGCGGCGTACGCGCTCTGCATCTTCTTCTGTCGAAGTGCAATGAATGGTCGCAAGTTGCGAGATCGCATGACGCACCACATCGTCCACGGACCCGGAGAGCTCGCCCGCATGCAATTGCGCGACGGGAATGCCGCAGTACGTTGCCGCAACAGTCGCCGCAAGCTGTTCGCCACGGTCTCCCAGCACCAGCACAAGGGAAGGTTTGCGTTCGGAAAAGATGCGCGCGCACTCGGTTGTCGTTCTGCCCACGAACTCCGCCATGGATGCAGGCGTATCTTCGAGAGTGAGCGTATCCACTTCGGCAACGACGTTGAATCCGTCACGGCGGATCTGTTCAACCGTCGATCCGAACTCCGGCTTCAGGTGCATCCCAACCACCGCCACTTCGAGCCCCAGGTCTTTTTGAAGCCCGATGGCCAGGAAGACCGGAACGTAGATTCCATAATCCGCGCGCGTGCCGGTGATGGCGAGGATAGTTTTCATGTCAGCATGTCCCAGATGAGTGGTGTCCCGGACAGAATATCCTTCTTGGCCTTCTTGCCGATGACATCCCGCACAAATTTCGGTGCGATGCCCGTGCCCGGTCTGCGGATGGCGATCATTTCCGCTGTAAGAGACTGGCCTTTCTGCAGATCGCGGGCAGCCACCACGCTCCGGCGCGCGACTGAGCGCACGTTCTCTTCGCACGGCTGACACTTTTTTTCGCCGGTTCCCAGGGCTTCCTGAAGAATGGGTACGTGCTTCAACTCCTCCGGATTCTTAATGATGCGAACCATCTGCGCCATCTCTTCAGGCTCCAGTGATGCCGCGTGATCGGGACCGAGCATCGTGCGATCGAGAGTGAAGTGCTTTTCGAGCACTTGTGCGCCCAGTGCTGCGGCAGTCAAAGCCACGGCAACACCCTCCGTGTGATCGGAATAGCCGACGGGAACATGAAATTCCTGACGCAGAGTTTCCATGGCCCGCAGATTGATTTGGTCGGTGGGTGCCGGGTAGGCGCTGACGCAGTGAAGCAGCGTGAGCGAAACTTTGTTCGCACGGAAGATTTCGACGGCCTCCTTCACCTCCTCGAGGGAACACATGCCCGTGGAAAGAATGACGTCTGCCCCGAGAGCAGCGACATTTTTTAAGAATGGAAGATTCGTGACCTCGCCGGAAGGGATTTTCAATTTCCGGAGCTTAAGAGAGAGCAGGAACTTGGCCGACGCAATGTCGAACGGCGTCACGATGAGCTCGATCTGACGTTCCTTCGCATGGTCGGCGAGCCGCCGGTACGCATCCTTCGGCAGCACAAGAGAGGCGAGCATCTCCTTTTGATCGCGCCAGGAACCCTTGCCCTGCTCCTGATAGGAGGCCAATGGCGCTCCACCGGCAAGTTCCTCCGGATCAAACAGCTGAAATTTGACGGCATCCGCCCCGGCATCGCTTGCGGCATCGACCAGACGCATGGCCAGATCCTCTTTGCCGTTATGATTCACACCGGCCTCGGCGATGACGAACACGGGCGGGCGGTGAGAGGGATCATTGGCCATAGAAAGGGAAATCCGAACAGAAGGCAAATCTATAACCCTTTTCGCGCCTTTTCAATACACTATCCCCGTTGCACAGTGTCCGCGTCATCCCCCGGCTCGACATCAAAGGACCCAATGTGGTAAAGGGTATCCATCTGGAGGGGCTGCGCGTCGTCGGGAACCCCGTTGCGCTCGCCCGCAAGTACTACGAACAGGGAGCCGACGAGCTCATCGCCATGGATAGCGTCGCTTCGCTCTACCAGAGGAGCCCCGACTTTGACCTGATGCGTTCGGTCGCCAATGAACTCTTCATCCCGCTCACCATGGGAGGAGGCATTCAGTCGCTGCATGACATCAATAATTTCCTGCGCGCGGGAGCGGACAAGGTCGCGATCAACACCTACGCAACCCGCAACCCCGCCCTCCTCTCCGAAGCCGTGCACCAGTTCGGCGCGCAGTGCATCGTGCTCTCGGTCGAGGCCAAGCGCAGCGCCCCCGGTCGCTGGGAAGCCTATACCGACGGGGGCCGCGAGCACTCGGGTCTGGACGCCATCGAATGGATCAAGCGGGCGCTTGCGATGGGCGTGGGAGAGATTCTGCTCACCTCCGTAGACTTCGATGGGACGAAGAAAGGATATGATCGGGAGCTCCTTGCCGCTGTGACGGCATTCGCCGATGTCCCGGTGATCATCCATGGCGGGGCCAGAGATGCCGCGTCGCTGACAGAAGCAATCAAAGAGGGCCATACCGACGCGGTATGCCTGGCCTCCATTCTTCACTATGACGAATGGACGATCGGTGCCCTCAAGGAACAATTGATCACCCAAAAAATTCCCATTCGTCACGCATAATGCCCATGGCTCACCTCTGCATCGTCGACTACGGCATCGGAAACATCCATAGCGCCATGAAGGCGCTCAAGCGCTTCACGCAGGACGTCATTTTGAGCGAGGACCCGAAGGAAATTCGTAATGCTGCCGCGCTCGTGCTGCCGGGGCAAGGGGCGTTCGAAGCGGGAATGGAGGGACTGAGGGTGCGCGGGCTGCTCAATGAAGTGAAAACCGCGGCCGCCAACGGAAAACCTATCCTCGGTATCTGCTTAGGCGCCCAACTTTTACTCGAAAAAGGACATGAATTCGGCGAATGGGAGGGACTCGGTTTGCTCCCGGGTGAGGTCGTGCATTTTCCGGCACTTCAGAAGGGCGCCAAGACGCCGCACATGGGCTGGAACTCAATAGAAAGCGCTCTCCTTGTTCCCTCTCCCTACGGGAGAGGGTGGCGTGAAGCGCCAGGAGAGGGGCAGGTGAGGGGAGAGTCATGGAAAGGCACGGTTCTCGAAGGGGTAACGCCCTGCACGGACATCTATTTCATCCATTCCTATTATCTGAAACCGACGCAACGCGAACATGTGCTGGCAGAGACCACATATGGTGGCCTGACATTCGCTTCCGCAATCGGAAAGGGCAACATCATCGGTTGTCAGTTTCACCCGGAAAAGAGTGGAGAAGCGGGACTGAAGATTCTGCAGAATTTCGTCGCGCTCGCGCGGTGACCCGACATCGACTGCTATACTTGCCTCCACCCATGAAGATCACACGCAAGAATATATGGACAGGCTTCCGCGCGCTGATGGGCAACGCGTGGCGACCATCGTTCCTGAAAGCACTGACGGCAAATATTCTCGAGTATTCCGTAACAGACACTCTACGGAGGCATTCTGCCGTGCGTTCCCTGCCGCTCACCGACGCAAGACTTGGATTGGGCACACCGTTTCAGGTGACCTATGAAGCAATGAAGGGAAACACTTCGCTTCTTGAGGAATATGTACTCCTGAGTCTCATCCGATCCTATGGTGCCCGTTCGTTTTTTGAATTTGGAACCTATCAGGGACAGACCTCGTTCATGCTGGCAAAAAATTTTCCGGAACTGGTGATCCATACACTTGATCTTCCGGCAACCGACGTCGACAGGACAGAGATCCCTATCTCTTCGGGAGAACGCCGTTATGTTGAAAAGCCGGTGATCGGCTCAAAATTTCTCGGCACGCCGGAACAGAAACAGATCACACAGCTCTTCGGAGATTCCGCTTCGTTCGATTACATCCCATATGAGAACAAAATGGATTGTGTGTTTGTGGACGGTTGTCACGATTACATGTACGTCAAGAATGACACGGAACATGCTCTGCGCCTGCTGAAAGAAAAAGGGATCATTTTGTGGCACGACTACCTTACCTATGAAAGTGTTAGCCGGTATTTGAATGAATTGGGACAGAACATTCCCCTGTACCACATTCAGGGAACCTCGTTCGTGCTCTTCATGCGCGAGTGAAGTTATGGCGTAGGAAAGGTGAAAAATTGGTCTACGGATCATTGAAAACTTTCTCCGGTGAGCGCAGAATGCCGCGTATCGGTAACCCACCTCCTCCAACATCCAGATGGATAGCCAGTCCAAAATTGCCGCCTCTCTCGTACCTGCTCCGCCTGAATCTGTCGAACGCCAGTACGGACTTCCGTCCACCGTACAATTCTGCAAGAAGTGTGTCATGCCCAATACGCGGCCGTCTTCCTGCAACGAATATCAACACAGTATCCGCCTCAGGCACCGGTACATCGACTTCGATACAGAGGGTGTGTGCAGCGCCTGCCGGTTCTGCGAAGCCAAATACGATGGAACGATCAATTGGCAAGAGCGTGAAAAGGAGCTGCTCGATTTGCTTACGCAGTACAGAAGCAAAGACAATTCGTACGACGTACTCGTGCCGGGGAGCGGCGGAAAAGACAGCTGCTACGCCTCTCATGTCCTCAAATACAAGTACGGCATGCACCCGCTCACCGTCACCTGGGCACCGCACCTGTACACGGACATCGGCTTCCGCAATTTTCAGAACTGGATTCACACCGGGGGATTCGACAACTTCCTCTTCACCCCCAATGGTAAAACACACCGCCTCCTCACCCGTAACGCCTTCCTCCATCTGCTGCACCCGTTTCAGCCATTCATCCTGGGGCAAAAGACATTCGCCGTGAAAATGGCTATCAAATACAACATCCCTCTGATCTTCTACGGCGAGAGTCCGGGGGAGTATGGCGCCAACGTGTCGATCCACCAGAAAAAATTCTCCAGCGACGACAAGAACAATGCCGGTTTCCGTTTCGATTTTCTGCTGGGGAAAAACCTCGACGAGATTTATCTGGGCGGCGTTTCGGTCGCCGAATATCTGGAAAAAGGAGTTCCGAAAGGGGATCTGGAGCCCTACTTTCCGGCGGATCCGTTCGAAATCGAGAAGCAGAAGATTGAATTTCACTATCTGGGCTACTACTTAAACTGGCACCCGCAGGAAGCCTACTACTACGCCGTAAAGCACTGCGGGTTCGAGGCCGCTCCCGAGCGCACACCGGGAACCTACAGCAAATACAACAGCCTGGATGACCGCACAGACGACTTCTTCTACTACACGACACTCATCAAGTTCGGCTACGGACGCGCGACACAGGACGCCGCGCAGGAAATCCGGAACAAAGAAATTACGCGGGAAGAAGGGGTGGCACTGGTACAGCGGTTCGGCGAAGAGTTTCCGCAGCGCTATTTCAAGGATTTCCTCCAGTACATCGATATCGATGAGAAAAAATTCTGGGAGACCATCGATGCATACCGTGATCCTAGCCTGTGGAAAAAAACGGACACAGGCTGGAAGCTGCGCTACATCGTGCAGTGATCAGAGCGACCACCCACCGTCCACGACCAAATTTTGCCCCGTTACATAACGGGCATCATCGGAGAGCAGAAAAACCGCCGCAGGAGCGATGTCCTGCGGAGTAGCCATGCGCCCAAGAGGAGTGTGCGCCTCGTAGCGTTTCACGAAAGAATCCGGCTGGCCATCAAAGATGCCTCCGGGCGAGAGGGCATTCACGCGCACGCCCTGCGGACCGTAGTAGGCCGCCAGATACCGCGTGAAGTTGATGATGCCGCCCTTGATCGCGCTGTATGCGGCGGGCATCGTCATGGTCGTTCCTTCGTACACGGAAAAATCTGGCGCCTCGAAACCATAGATCGATCCGATATTGATCAGCGATCCCCCTTTCGCCTGTTTCATGTGCTCCAACACAACCTGGCAGCAGCGAAAGTACCCGCCAAGGTGCATCGCTACGTTCTCATCCCATGAAGTGGGAGGAATTTTTTCAAATGACAGTCCCCAATCCGCCGTGCGAGGGTAGGCGTTGTTAATCCAGCCGTGCAGGGCACCGAATTTCTTCTGGATTTCCGCAACGCAGGAACGGATGGAATCGCTGTCCGTGATATCCATGCGCACGGTGCCCTTCGCAAGGTCCGTCTCGCAGTGAATATCGGCGGAAATGGCCGTGGCACCGGCCGCCCTGCATTGGGCGACCAGTTCTTTTCCGAGGAGTCCCTCCCCTCCCGTCACGACGATGATGTGATCTTTGAGATTACTCATGAAGGCTGAAGTGTAAAACTTCGCAGGCTTCCTCGGCGGAATTCATCGGCTTCTTATTCGCCTGGATGCACTCGAGAAAATACCGCATCTGGTGACAGTATAGATCCGGCATAGTCAGGGGAGAGGAAAATATCTGCTTTCCCCCCGCATCGATGGTGTACTTGAGCAGATCCACCGACCATGTTTCGTCCTCAAAGACGATTTCGAGTGTCCGCCTGGCGTCCTTGCGGAAGTAATTGAGGGTAATGGTGGCGGTGAAGGAATCGAAACCGAGCACGTAGTGCGCGTAGTCCGGCGCCGGCATGTGCAAGGAAGAATCGTTACGAAGCGTGTGCAAAACAGAAGAGGGCTTGCCGAAGAGCCAGGAGACATAATCCATCTCGTGAATAAGCTCCATGTGCACGCCACCACTCTGGGCGGGATCGAAGCGAAAGCTCTGCTTCCAGTCCTTCCCTTTTACCCACTCGGGCATGGAGGAACCGCAGTACACATTCACCTCATTGATCTGCTGATGGGCTTTGCTCAGGTGCTGGCGGACAAATTGCAGACAGGGATGGTGTCTGAGCACGCACGCCACATACGTCACCGCGTCTTTGGGAAGGAGCGCCGTGAGCTTCTTCGCCTCCTCTTCGGTCAGCACCACCGGTTTTTCGATGAAGAGCGGGCACTGGAGTGGCAGAACCTGCTTGATGGAGGTGAAATGCAGGTTGGTCGGATTGGAAATGATCACAAAATCCGGGCGGGCAGGGAGTTCACTGAGCGCATGAATATTCTGAACACCTGCAAACGTTTCTGCATTATCCGAGGAACGGAGGGCGTAGAGCGTGGCGTCAACTCCAATCGTCCGCAGCGCCGCGATGTGTTTCTTTGCAATAGAGCCGAGGCCGAGGATCAGAATGTTCATAGAGAGAAACCAAGTTGATTCTGCACAATCAGAAATTCCAGAAAGGCGAGATCCTTCGGGGTATCCAGATCGAAGCATCGGTGCGGCATCTCGTAGACGAGAGAACGCTCCGAAATGGCACCCTGACGCTCACTATCGAAAAACGCACGACGGTAGAAGTAGAACGACGCATTCATGTCGTACACCTTCGGCGCGTTCTGGCGGGCCAGCAGGGTCGCTGCGGGCTGCTTGCAGAGATGGAAATACCCGTCCTCGCCGCGCTCCACCATGTTGAAGTACGGACTGCGTCGTGCCAGGCTGACAGAGAAGAGGTTAAACGCCGCTTCGTCCCGTTCCAAGAGTGCAAACCCCTGTTCCAGATCTTCAACCGTACGAAGTGGCGATGTCACATCGAGATCGAGTAGATAGTCGTACCGCTTGCCGCTGCGCTTCTCCTCGTGCAGAAGCAGATCGCGCAACACCGGAATTTTGCCGGCGGCATCCGTGGCAAGTGCAACGGGACGGATGTAATCACTCTTGAGATCAAACTTCTCTGCAACGGCACGGATCTCGTCGCTATCCGTCGAGAGTGCCATATCTGCCCCTGTTTTTTTCGCATACGCCTGCGCATGACGGATCGCGTAGGCAATGAGCGGCACACCGTTAACCAGCCGGATATTCTTGCCCGGAATGCCTTTGGAACCGCCACGGGCGCAGAGAGTGATGAGGAGGGAATCCATAGTGGGATTGTCCTACTCCTGCCGTCTTTTATCAACTTTTCGCTGCAAGGACCAGCCAGATCGGTTATTATCCACCTATGATCACAGTAACCAAAGACGATGCTCATTTCCGAAAATTTTACGGAGCAAGAAGGGAAACGATCAAGCGGTTGAGGGACTTATACGGCAAGACATACTTCGAGGATGCAGAGGCGGCGCAAAAGCGAAAAAAAATGCAGGAAGGAGAATTCGTCCGAATGCAAAAATACTTCAACCTCTCAGCGGGTGGAAACGTGCTGGATATTGGATGCGGGACTGGCGATTTCCTTTTAAGATTTCCAACCAACTGGAAAAAATTTGGTATTGAATTGTCAGATTTCGCCCGCGAAGCGGCGGAAAGGAACGGGGTGATTACTGACGTGCAGTTGGAAGATAGTTTTTTGATCTAATCATTTTCCGAGGGACGATTCAGCATCTCCCTGATCCAATCGAAAAAATCGGAGAAAGCTTTCACTGGCTTAGAAGTCGTGGTGGTATCGTTTTTTTGGCAACCCCAAACATCAACAGTCTCTACTACAAGCTTTTCAATGAGCTACCAATGATTGCAAAGGAGTACAACTTCCTGCTCCCCTCGGATCTCATATTGGAACAAATTCTCGTTAATTTCGGCTTTGAGGTACTCGGATTTGAGTACCCCTATCGTGGAACCCCCTACGCGCGCCCGGCAAGAGACATGGGCTCCTTCGTCTTGAAACTCCTGAGAATCAGGAAAAACATCCGTTTCGCCTTCCCTCGCAATATTCTCGAATGCTATGCCCGCAAACCCTGATTTTAACATGATGCAATGCATCGAGAGTCTCTGGTTCAAAAGACGAGACATTGTTTCGGATGGTTTCGACGAGTCACTCGCGTACCTGAAGAAATTCCTTCCTCTGGAGATTCACGAAATCCCTTCGGGAACACGGTGCTGGACATGGACTGCCCCAGAAAAATGGAATATTAATGAGGCATTTATCGAAGATGCTGATACCGGACAACGAATTCTCGACTGGGCCGATCATCCGCTTCACGTTATCTCTTACTCTCTGCCAATTGATGCCATCGTGTCCAAAGAAGAATTACTCTTACATATTCGGACCGACCCCAAAAGGCCAAATGCCATTCCCTTTGGTTATAAATACTACGAACGGGATTGGGGATTTTGCATGCAACACCAACGACTTAGTAAGCTGACCGGAAGAAAATATAAGGTGGTTATTCGTTCCACCTTCGAAAAAGGTGCACTGAAAGTGGGAGATTGCACTGTACGGGGAGAAACGGATGAAACGATAGTTCTCCTTGCTCATCTCTGCCACCCAGCCATGGTAAATGATGATTTATGTGGGGTCGCCGTGGCCGCGGACATCATGCAAAAACTTCAAAAGAAGAGAAATCATTATACCTATAAGGCCTTATTCGTTCCCGAGACCATCGGCTCCATTGCCTATCTGAGCCAAAATGAGAATATCATTCCTCATGTGAAATATGGTCTGTTCCTCGAAATGCTGGGCAACGACAACACACACGCGCTACAACGAACAAAGCAGGGTAATACGAAACTCGATCGCATGGCACGTTCCATCCTAAAAAACAACACGGATACCTTTAGAGAGGGGGCATTTAGAAAAATTGTCTGTAACGACGAAATGGTTTGGAACGGCCCGGGGGTGAATATTCCAACAATATCTCTCAGCAGATTCCCCTATCCGGAATATCATTCTAGTGACGATAATCCTAGCATTATTTCGGAAAAAAGATTGGTCGAATCGAGGGATCTGATCTTAAAATTGCTCTTCATCATGGATCGTGATTACGTGCCGAAAAGAACATTCAAGGGTCCTGTTTTTCTTTCGGGCTACGACCTCTTCGTCAATCCAGAGACTAATCTGGCACTCAATCGAAATATCGAACAGATGATGTTGCGCCTTGAAGGTCGGCAAAGTGTTTTCGAAATCTCTGACGAATTGGATTTGGATTTCGACCTTGTTTTGAACTACCTCGATCAGTTTCATCACAATGGATTAATCACAAAGATTCCTTCCTAAGTGACTGGACTCCTTTCCGCCTGCCAAATAAACCAGACTTATGGTAGGATCACCCTCGTGACTATCGATCCGAACCTCTCCATCCTGGTGACTGGCGGCACGGGATCCTTCGGCAAGAAATTCGTCGAAATGGTGTTGAAGGGAGCACATCCCCGCAAACTGATCGTCTTCAGCCGCGACGAACTCAAACAGCACGAAATGCGTGCGGAAGGTTTCAATGACAAGTGCATGCGCTACTTTATCGGAGATGTCCGCGACCGCGAGAGACTCAAGCGCGCCATGAACGGCGTCGATACCGTCATCCATGCCGCCGCACTCAAGCACGTCTCCGCTTGCGAATACAATCCGATTGAAGCCATCCAGACCAATATCATCGGCGCACAGAACATCATCAACGCGGCGATTGATGCAGGGGTGAAGCGTGTGGTTGCGCTCTCAACCGACAAAGCCGTGAATCCCGTCAACCTGTACGGTGCAAGTAAGCTCTGCGCCGAGAAACTGTTCGTACAGGGCAACGCCTACTCCGGATCAGGAGGAACGCTCTTCAGCTGCGTGCGGTACGGCAATGTAATCGGAAGCCGCGGCAGTGTCGTTCCGATTTTTCGGGAACAATGCAAAAGCGGCACCGTAACGATCACGGACGAACGCATGACACGCTTCTGGCTTACCTTGGAGCAAGGCGTGAACTTCGTTCTCCGCTGCCTTAAAGACATGCATGGCGGAGAAATCTTTGTTCCCAAAATTCCCAGCGCCCGACTCACCGATCTCGTAGAGGTCGTGGCACCCGGCTGTAAGAAAAATATCACGGGCATCCGGGCGGGCGAAAAACTGCACGAGTGTCTGCTATCGGAGGACGAAGCGCGCCATACGGTGGAGCTTCCCGACATGTTCGTCATCGAACCCGAAGAGGATTCGTGGGGTTTCGACCACTGGAAAGGCTCTCACCCGAAAGAGAACTGGCGCTACAGCAGCGATACCAATACGGAATGGCTCATGCAGAAACAGCTGCGCGCGCTCTTACCAGCCGACACCCGTTGAAATGCCCATATCAGATCTCGCTATCCACGGCGGCCTTCCTGTACGCACGACACTCCTCCCCTACGCACATCAATCCGTGAGCGAAGATGATATTGCAGCGGTAACCGCCGTACTGCGATCGGACTGGTGGACGACGGGGCCCGCAATCGGGGAATTCGAAAAAGCGTTCGCCGCATTTGCGAAAACCAAGGAAGCCGTGGCTGTGAGCAACGGAACCGCCGCCCTTCATGCTGCATTCTACGCGGCAGACATCGGGCCGGGCGACGAGGTGATCGTGCCACCCATGACCTTTGCGGCAACTGCCAACGCCGCAGTCTTTCTGGGGGCAACGCCCGTGTTCGCCGATTGCGATCCTCAAACGCTTCTCATCGATCCCAAACAGGTGGAAAAAGTTATTGCGAAGAAAACAAAAGCCGTCGTCGCTGTGGATTACGCGGGCCAGCCATGTGATTACGATGCCCTGCATGCCATTGTGAAGGAACATAAGCTTTCGCTCATCGCCGATGCCTGCCATGCCCTTGGAGGCAGCGATCACGGTCGACCGGTGGGCTCCCTTGCCGATGTCAGTACCTTCAGTTTCCATCCCGTCAAACCCCTTGCAACAGGTGAGGGAGGCATGATCACTACCGATAACACCGCAATGGCCGAGCGTATGCTCCGGTTTCGGAACCACTGCATGACCACCGATCACCGCGAACGACAGGAGAAGGGATCGTGGTATTACGAGGTGACAGATCTGGGGTACAACTACAGACTGACGGATATCCAGTGCGCACTTGGCAGAAGCCAACTCAAACACGTGCCTGAGTGGACGAAGCATCGACAGGAGATTGCGAAAAAATATGACGAGGCGTTCCAGACGATAGCGGGGGCGAAACCGTTGAACATACGAAAAAATGTGGAGCACGCCTACCATCTGTATGTCATTGAGTTGGAACTGGAGCACCTTTCGGCGGACCGCAATGAAATTTTTCAGGCAATCCGCGCCGAGAACATCGGTGTGAACGTGCACTACATTCCTGTGCATCTGCATCCCTTCTACCGAAAGAAATTTGGAACCAAAGAAGGGCTCTGCCCAGTGGTCGAGCGCGCTTTCGAACGCATCATTTCCCTCCCGGTCTTCGCGGCCATGCAGGAACAGGACGTCGCAGATGTCATACATGCGGTCAAAAAAGTTCTCACCCACTACGCTCTACAGGGGTGATCGTGAAGCCATGAAAACCGTTGCCATCATTCAGGGGCGCATGAGCTCGCGGCGACTGCCGGGGAAGATCCTGAAAGATATCGCAGGATCGTCCCTTTTGGCCCATGTTATTCGGCACACCAAAGCCGCAGAGAGGTTTGATGAAGTGATCGTCGCCACCTCCACCGATTCCTCCGATGATCGTGTACAGGACTTCTGCAAAATGGAAAATATCCCCTGCTTTCGTGGAAGTCTCAACGACGTGCTGGATCGCTACTATCAGGCAGCAAAATCCTCTGGCGCGGATCATATCGTGCGTCTGACTGCCGATTGTCCCCTGCTGGATCCCGTCGTCATCCGCATGGTGATCGATGCGCTCGATGAGCACTATGACTATGTGAGCAATGCGTTGCACAGAACGTATCCTAAAGGTCTCGATACCGAAGCCTTTTCTCTGCAAACCCTCGCCCGCGTGTGGGAGCAGGCTCGTCTTCCTTCGGAACGTGAGCACGTCACGCCCTTCATCTACAAAAACCCCACTCTTTTCCGTGTCAAAGAAATTACACAGCAGACAGATCGCTCCACTCTGCGCTGGACAGTGGATGAACAGCGTGACTTGGATTTCGTCCGGGCGGTATATAAGGAACTCGGCGACGGTGTTTTCAGTCAGGAGGAGATTCTGTCTTTGCTCAAAACTCATCCGGAAATACAAAAGCTGAACGAAGGCATCGATCCCAATGAAGGATACCGCCAGTCATTGGAGAAAGATGCGGTATTCCTTCCTCTTGCGCAGTCATGAAACTTCTCTTTCGTGCCGACGGCAATGCCGCAATCGGCCTCGGGCACGTAATGCGCTGTCTGGCACTGGCGCAAGCGGCGCGTGAAGCCGGGCACTCATCAACATTCGTCATGACACCGAACGAAGAAAAAATCTCAGACCGCTTACAAGAGGAACATTGCGCGGTGATCTCGATGAAGGCGAGACCGGGAAGCAGAGAGGATGCGACTGAAACAGCAAACCTTGCCCGCGAGCACGGGGCGGACTGGATTATCGTGGACGGCTACCAATTCGACGGCGATTATCAAAAAACTATTCGGGAAGGAGGCGTTCACCTTCTGTTTATCGATGACTATGAACATGCTAAGCAATACGCAGCCGACATCATCCTTAACCAGAATTTTTATGCCGAGGAAATGGAGTATCAAAGCGACGGAGTATCGCCACAACTGCTGCTAGGACAGGAGTACGCGCTACTGCGCCAGGAATTTGTGCAGTGGAAGAGGCATGACCGACTTATTACCGAAGAAGCCACCAAGATCCTGATCAGTATGGGTGGAGCCGATTCTGAAAATACAACGGGAAGGATACTGCAGTGTCTGCAGAACCTTGACCGGACAGGGTTGGAAATCACCATCGTCAGTGGTGCCGCCAACCCGCACAAGAAACTGCTGGAAAAAGCGGCAGTAATATCGCGCCACCCCACACATCTTCTTTTCAATGTCACGAATATGGCTGCGCTGATGGCGGAAGCTGATATTGGCATCACGGCAGGAGGCTCAACGTGCTATGAATTGCTGTATATGGGACTGCCGGCCATCGTGTTCATCACGGCTGATAATCAGGAACGTAATGTGCACGCCCTTGAGCAGGCTCATGCGATCGTGAACGCCGGATGGAATACGAAAGCGAATGACCGATCTCTGATTTCCCTGCTGATATCCGTTCTGTCAGATCCATCTCTACGTCGCTCGACGAGCATGAAAGGCCAAGGAATAGTAGATGGGCTGGGATGCTCTCGTGTACTCTCGGTCATGCAACACCTCACGCATGAATCACGCCAATGACCCGCAGGCCAGAAAAGATTTCTGGAACAACAGGGCCCACCTCGGCCTACAGGCAGGCACGCAGGATGTCATCGCCAAAAAACTGGAAATTGAAGCCATTGCCACGCATGTGAAAGACGGCATGACGGTTTTGGATATTGGGTGTGGAAACGGCATTACCGCAATAGAGCTGGCACGACGATACGCTGTGACTGTGACAGGCATCGACAACGCAGAAAAAATGGTGGCCGCAGCCCAAGAGCTTGCTGCAAAGGAAACGCTGAAGGGAAGTACCGAATTCCTGGTGGGAGACGCCACGCAACTGCCAACGGACATGGGAAAATTTGACGTCATCTACACCGAACGCACATTGATCAATCTCTCTGACACGAGCGCACAGCAAGAGGCGATTAAAAACATCACAAAGCTTCTCGCTCCCGGCGGCTGCTATCTCATGTGCGAGAACAGCATGCGGGGCATACAAAGCATCAATGAACTGCGCGCACATATCGGATTGAGCGAAATACCGATCCCCTGGCATAACTGTTACATCGATGATGACGTCATGGAAAAACTTTCTCTACCAGGACTCACACTGGAAGACGTGGAGGATTTTAGCGGCACGTATTACTTCCTTAGTCGGATCATCAATGCACACATTGCCACTTTGAAAGGCGAGGAACCGAAATACGACGATCCCATCAATGCATTGGCACTGAAGCTGCCGGCATTGGTGGAAGGTCTTGGCCAGACGAAACTCTGGGTTTGGCGCTCCCGATGAAAGATATAATTTCCATCAACGGCCGCGCTGTGGGAGAGGGACATCCCGCCTACATCATCGCAGAACTCTCGGCGAACCATGGAGGAAATTTCGATCGCGCCATCGAAACAATCTGCGCCATGAAGGAATCAGGGGCGGATGCTGTGAAGCTGCAAACCTACACCGCTGATACAATGACGATTGAGAGTGATCGTGAAGAATTCAGAATCAAAGGAACGATGTGGGAGGGCAAAACACTGCACCAGCTCTACGGCGAGGCCATGACACCATGGGAGTGGCAGCCCAAGCTCAAGGCAGAAGCAGAACGTCTGGGGCTCGACTGCTTTTCAAGTCCTTTCGACGCCACGGCCATCGAATTTCTGGAAAAGATGAACGTGCCCGCTTACAAGATCGCCTCGTTTGAGATCACCGATCTCCCCCTCATCGCGTTTGCAGCGCGCAAAGGCAAGCCAATGATCATTTCGACGGGCATGGCAAGCGAGCAGGAGATTCAGGAAGCCGTTGCGTGCTCACAATCAGTCGGTAATGACCAGATCATTTTGCTGAAGTGCACAAGCACCTACCCCGCCCCGCCCGAGGAGATGAACCTGCGCACGATTCCGGATATGCGCGAACGCTTCAAGGTTCCTGTCGGCCTCTCGGATCACTCACTCGAACTCGCCATTCCCATAGCTGCAGTGGCATTGGGTACTTGCGCCATCGAAAAACACTTCTGCCTTTCGAGAAAGGAACCGGGACCCGATACTGCTTTCTCACTGGAGCCGCAGGAATTCCGTGCCATGGTGGATGCCGTGCGCATAACGGAACGCGCACTTGGCACAGTGTCATACGAACCGAGTGAGAAAGAGAAAACGAGCAAAAAATTCAGGCGTTCGCTCTATGCCGTTGAACCGATCGCGAAAGGAGAAGTCTTCACAGAGAAAAATATCCGCTCCATCCGCCCTGCAAACGGTTTGCCACCAAAAGAACTCCCGAATGTTCTGAGCAAGCACACCAAAAGCGACATTGAGCGGGGAACCCCTCTCTCGTGGACAATGATTGAAGGGAATGAAGGAACGGCAGGAAATGATTGAATGCGTGCGACTGTTCGGTATGATCGCGCAGATGGAGAAGTTGAATGTCATCCTGAAGGCTTTTGATGGCGACCCATTAGATAAGAAGTATCCACTTGAGCGGGCATTTAAGAACATTCTATTGGGGACATGCATCTCCGTGTGCGATAAAGAAGAAGGACTGCCCGTCCTCAATGCCGAAGAGCACATCTGGATGGAGGCTGCGCCCTTCCGGGAGGGTCGGTACAGCGATGCGGATCTGAATGCCTGTGCGCCAATTGACGAAGCGTTGATCGAAAAAATGCGGCATTACGAAGCGGTGTTCATGGACATGGTGGATCGTTACGCGAACAAGATGGAGAAATTCCTCGTGTCAGGCGACGTGCCCTACTCCGAGCGCAAGCGGATCTACTACGCCAACCTGCGGTACTGGAACGACATGCTCGACTCAAAGAAAATCGACGTGGTCATCATGAACCATGAGCCACATCAGTGCTACGACTACGTGCTCTACGGGCTCTGTAAGGTAAAAAATATTCCTATCCTCTATCTCGCGCGAATCTTCACCATTGATACGTCATTCATCGTAGCGGACTGGGAAGATCCTACACCAGAACTGCGCGAGGCGCTCTTGAGGCTCCGCGAGGAGTACCGGGATCCGAACAAGCCCGTGGAACTCTCGAAAAATTACGAGGCATACTTCGATCTCTTCCGGAATAAGCAGCCGAACCCCTGGTACAAACCGAAGAAAGTGAATCTCAAGCCGCAGAGCTTCGTTTCACGGTGGTGGAAGCAGGTGATCAAGATCCTCAAGCGGGACCCGAAACGCCTTGTCGTCTCCCTGTTCTCAGGGCAGTTCTGGTCGCGCAAACTCCGTCAGCACAAGGCCATTCAATTCTACGACCAACACATCAGGGTGCCGGACATCAACAAGCCCTTCATTTACATCGCTTTACACTACCAACCCGAGGCTACGACGCTTCCACTTGCAGGAGCATATGCGGAACAGGAACGCATCATCCAGCTTCTGGCCCACTACCTCCCCCCGCGCGTGGCCATCTACGTGAAAGAGCACCCCGCGCAGAGCGAACGGTGGCGCAGTGAAGCGTTCTACCAATCCCTTCTCGCCATTCCATCCGTGACATTCATCCCCAGGACAACCGATACGTACGAGCTGGTCGATCGCTGCCTGGCGGTCGCCACCGCAACGGGTTCCGTCGGCTTCGAGGCGATGATGCGCCAAAAACCTGTGCTGATGTTCGGACATTTCGTCTATCAGTACGCGCCCGGCGTCCACCGCATCCGCACGGCAGAAGACTGCGAGCGCGCCATACGGGAGATCATGAGTCAGAAAGAATCGCACGGAGTCCGCGATGTCCGCATGTTCCTCAAGGCGCTCGAACAGTGCGCCACCCCCTTTCCGGGTCCGCCCGATAGCCCCTTCGAAGAATATACGCAGAAGCAGAAATCCGAACTGGTCGGTGCGCTCTTTGAGAAAAAAATCCGTTCTGTGCTTCCCGGACGCGCTTGAGCTTAGGATGTCCGGCCGAACAGGGCGCGGAGTTCCTCCATGATCGCTCTGCTGCAGGACAACGCGTTCTCCTCTTCGGGGAGGCGCGACACGTTGAAGCAGAACGGATCCGTCACGCCATGCACGCACGTTTCCTCCAGGGCATTCAGGTACAGTCGGCACTGGAGGAGCGTGGGAGAACGGCCCTCCATGAACACCGCATGAATCGCCTCGCGGCAATCCTCGCAGGTATGAATGCGATACGCCCCCGGAGCATACTGGTAGTAGCAATGACCGAAGAGCAAGACCGGCTTGCCCCGAAACAAACCCTCGAACCCGGCGGTGCCCGCAGAAGTGACCGTAGCCCTGCAATGCTCGCGCAGGACGAATGTATTGAATGATCTTGGCATGAATCGCACCTTCGGGAGACCGATGAACTTTTTGTAGAATGCGACGCCGCGTTTCTGCGTCGCACTCGGTCGCGGGTGTTCCTTCACATAGATCAGAACATCATCCGGTAGGTACGCATTGAGCATCTGTGCCACCAGTAACTGTTCCGCATACCCTCCCGCCTGCGGCACGGTGGTTGCTTCGGGTTGAAAATGGAGCGGCATGTAGACAAAGGAGCGGCTCAAATCGGGCTTAGTGGCATGTGCGTCGTAGAAGCCGCGCGCGCGGCTTCTCACCCGCCACCGTTTCCATGCGCCAGCGGCGCGTCTGATGCCCGGGGGCGAAAGATAGAGCAGCGCATATCGGAGAAACGAAGCCGGCTTTCGGACGAACAACCGGTAGGCGATCGTTCTGAATGGCACATATACCTCCTGTTCCTCGATGGGCGGCGTTTGGCCGGCGCTACAAGTGAGTGCCTGATACGGCTGCTCGAATCGCTCGTGAAGCGGAATGGTGATCGGATCGGTGGCGCCTGCATAGCGGGCAAGGAGCTCCGTATACCGCTTCTTCGTCTGTATGTTGCCCTCCTCCCAATCATGTTCGATGAAGGAAGTATCGCGAATGGAAGAGATGGCGAAATACACCACAGGGGTATTCCTGAGCTTGCAGAGGTAGTAGATGACGATGTCGGGGATCTCGTGCGGGATCCATGCCGAGAGGTAGAAGTTGATGCGGTTTCGGGTGATGTAGTCATTCCAGAACCTGAGGTGCCTGAAGTACCACTGCTTGCGGGTGTCGTACGAAACACGTTTCTTCCATTCGAGCCGCGTCACCATCTCCATGAATGTCGCCTCGCACTCACGCATGTTTTCGATCAGCTCTTCATCGAGCGGCAACAATTTTTCCCATGCGACGCCGGGATATTCACAGCCTCTGATCTGACTCGAGGCGAACCAGTGCTGATGCTCCGATGGAATCGCCTGAAAGTACCGGGGCTTCACACCACTCGCGATGATGCCGCAATGCTCGAACGGATACTCCTGGAGTACCCCTTCAATCATTCGAAAGGAAAATCTCGCGGAGAACCGCCCTACGATGGCCCGAATGGGTTCGCGCGTGTTCTGCATCGAAAAAAGTATGGCGAGAAATCGCAGCGGCAACAAGCCTCTTAAAGTAAGATCGTGCCGCGAAACTCCCTTTCAAAGAGGCCATCGGTAAAACCGATGGCCCCCTTTGCTCATTCAAAAACTCATCCAACGACATTGCTCACTTCTTCCATAACTCTCTTTCCGTACGCTGACGTGGCTTCCGGATCGAAGGCGAGAGTATGCGCCTCCTGCCTCCGCCGGAGCGCCATCGACTCCGATGAGTTACAATCGAGAAGCGCGGTCAAGGCATCCGGAACATCGTCCAAGTGCTCGACGACATGTGCATACCGCACAGCTCGAGAACAGTCGTAAGACGTTCCACGCCGATTCTCCTCGGTGACGAACTCCATTGGACAGACCATTTGCCTGCGCAGAGCCGCCACGTGGAAGGTGGCGATAGCACCGGGGTGCGCGATGGAGATATCCGATGCTCCAATGAGCCGCGCATTTTGGAAGTCGCTGGGATCCGTGATCTTCGGATTAGCCAGTTCCCACTGCCCGGTAAGGAAGGCATCGCGTACGACGATCGCCTGCGCGAGTTCGGGACAGTGACATTCGCCCGGGTGCGGACGGAAGTGAACGAGTACCGGCCTGCCACCGATCTCATTGATGGAAAGCAGTACACGCAACATGCGTTCCTCCATAACGGGATCTTTGAAGCCCGGGAGATAGACAACGATCTCGTTGGGCAACACGGACACGCATGTGATGGTTCCCCGAAGCCGTTTCACAAGACCGTCCCTTTGCCGGACACCTTCCGCATCAAGGATGTTCGTCATTGCAGAACCCCAGTGATCCGGAATGCCCACAGCATGCACGCCACGGTAGACCGTCCATTCGGGTGCGTCCCGAGGAAGCATTTCAATGCTGCACAGATGTGCGTGCGGGCCGATCTTGCGGTGATCCGGATCCTGAATGCCGGAACTGCCCGGGAAGTCTTCCACAAAGAAAATCTTCCCGCTGAGCGCCGGCTTCCGCTGCAGTGCTTCCAGCGCCAGACGGGCTTCGCTACCCGCCGCCGTATCGGAAGAAATCCCGAAGATGGCTGCATCGCTCTGGTAAAGCTGTTCCTTAAGCCCATCGGACACGGGCACACCGAAGCTCGGGATGCGTACGATGTCCATATCCGCTTCCTCCGATGCGACGCGTACCACAGAATCGAGCACATCATTTGCCCCTCGATCATGTCCATAGAGCGTCATTTTCAACATCGCAACCTCCTTTGTGAATGAGCAGCATCCCGAACAGGAAATGCTGCGTTCCCGTGTTTCATACAATTTCCGCAATCGGAATATGATTCATTTATACTTATTTGCTTATTATGTCAAATGTTAAAACCTCTGTTGCTCCCAGAGAACGAAGAATGCCCCCTTCTTCTCCAGAAGACCCTGTAGCGTCCCCTCTTCCGTGACCCGCCCCTCTTCGAGAACAACGATCTTGTCGGCATGCTTGATCGTGCTTAAGCGGTGCGCGATGACAATGGAAGTACGACCGGTCACGGCGTCATCAATCGCCTCCTGAATGAGAGATTCCGTTTTGCTATCCAGGGAGCTCGTCGCTTCGTCCAGGATGAGAATCTCGGCATCTTTCAGAAGTGCGCGGGCGATGGAAACGCGCTGCTTCTCGCCGCCCGAGAGCCGTACGCCCCTGTCCCCAATGAGGGTATCCAGCCCCAGCGGGAGCTTGCGGATGAAATTCTCCAGACGTGCGCGTTTGATGACCTCGGTAAGCCGCTCCTCCGAAACATTCGTGAGACCGTACGCGATGTTGTTGCGGAGCGAGTCGTGCAGGAGAAGTGTTTCCTGACTCACAAGCGCAACCCTGTGCAGATAAGAACCGAGGCTGAATTCCCGGATATCCATTCCATCGACAAAGAGGGTTGCGGGCGGACAATCGTAGTATCGCATCAGAAGACTGATGAGCGTCGATTTGCCGCCGCCCGTGGGCCCGACAATCGCGGTCATCCGGCCTTTCTCAACCGAGAAGGAAACCGAGTGCAACACTTCGCGATCCGGCAGGTAGCTGAATGCCAGATTATTGAATGTAATGGCGCTCTTGAGCCCCGAAAATTCCTTGCTTCCTCCCCGCACGAAGTACTTGCCCTGCTCATTGAAAATTTCAAGCACGGCATCCAGGGGCCCGCTCGCGTTGGCGATCACTCCGCGGAATCCCGAGACCGTTCCAAACTTACCCGAGGCATTCATGATGATGTAGAAGTACACAAGCAAAGCCGGCGCGGATGCAATCTGTTCACGTCCGAAGAGGTACAGCGATCCGAACATGATGGCGGAAACCACGAGGAGCGTGACGATCTCCTGTATCGGCAGAATCATGCCGAGCAGCAGCCGGACGCGGAAATCGTAAATGGCCTTCTGGTCGCTGATGCGGGTGTAGTGGTCCTGCTCCTTGCGTTCCGTCTGGTAGGACTTTACGAGGGGAATCGTCGAGAGGATCTCGATAGACGTCTTCCCGAGTGCACTTCCCTGTTCTGCGATGGAGCGGGACAAGCGCTTGATACGTGTGATCGTGAACTTAATCGCAAGATGGAGGACAAAGAACAACGGGAGAGCGACAAAAGTGAGCTTCCATGAAATACCGATGAGCACGGTCAGATATACCACAAGAGAGAGAGATGAGCTCACAAACCCATCTAACGCGGACAGGGGATAGAGTGCATTCTGTGAAAACTGCATGAGCAACGTGGAGTGATGCCCCACATTCGTCGTATCGAAGAACAGTTTTCCAAAACTCATGTACTTCGCGAAGAGCGCCTTGCGCAAATGGTGGAGGCATCGCTCTGAAAAGTACCCCATCGTGGCATTTGCAAGGAACCGCAGAATGTTCTTGGTGACATACACGGCAATGAAGCCGCCCAGAAAGATAACAAAGAGCAGACGATCACTCTCAAGAATACTGGAAGGCAACAAACGGAGAGCATGGCCAAGCACGGGAATATCCGTGGCGAACAAGAAGCTCTTGCCGAGAAAACCATTGAGCATGGGAACCAGTAACCCCATGCCGATTCCTTCGAATGCGGCAGCAAGCAGACTGAAAAAGAGCGGAATCAGCAGGTAGGCCGGATGGATGCGGATTCTCTTCAGTAGGTAGAGAGTCTTCCCCACATTCGTGCGTTCGCTCGTTGGCATCCCCTCAAAGCTAGCGGAAGGGCAGCAGGATCACAAGAAACGTCTTCTTTTCTTAACCTCTCCCCCTAGCCCCCTCTCCCGAAGAGAGGGGGAATGTCGATGTTTTGTTGTTGTTTCATACATTGAAGTACTCCCCTTCCTCCTCGGGAGGAAGGGGCTGGGGGATGGAGGTTTGGATAAAAGAGGAAGGGGTTGGGGGGATGGAGGTTATGTTCAGAGAGCAATGACTAGAAAGTGCTGCAAAGCCGTTCATATACCGCCCTGAGTGCATCGGCCGACGCACGGAGGGAATAGCGCTTCAGCACCTCTTCCCTGTACCGGTTACCACGCTTCAGGCGCTCCTCGGCGGAGAGCGCGAGAAACTCCTGCACACGGCGCACGAGCGCTGCACTGTCACGAATCGGAACGACGAGCGAGGGATCAATGGGCGAAAGGACTTCACTCACCGCTCCGGCATCGAAGGCGAAGGCGGGACGCCCGCAGGCGAGCGCCTCGATGAGCGAAAGGCCGAACCCCTCGTAGAGCGAAGTGGAGACGAGAATGGAGGAACGCTGAATGAGCTCTGTGATCTTGTCGTCCGGTACGGTGCCAAAGGACGTGACGCCTGTGAGTTTTTGAAGCTGTCTCCGCTGGGTGGGCGACCGTTTGCCGACATCGGCAATCCGCACACCGTCGCGCGTAAGCGCTCTGTACGTCTCGAAGAGATAACGGAACCCCTTGCGCGGATGCAGAAAGGACCCGACCGCAATGCAGTCAAACTCTGTCTCCCTACCATCTGGGCGTGCTTGCCGGCCGAAGCTTTCCAGAGAAAGCGAAGGCTGGAACCGCTCTCCGTCCACTCCGTTCGGCACGATGGAAATCTTCGCCGGGTCGCAGGTGTAATCATCCTGCAAGCGTGCCGCCACCGTCTGCGAAACGGTCATGATGTGCGGCGCCTCCCTGCAGATCCTGCGTTGCCAACCGATGAGGGAATAATATCGGGCGCGCCAGAGCAGTCCCGTCACGGGCGAACTCTCCCCGAGCGCAGCACCCAGATCCACCGTCACCGGATGATGCACCGCATAGAGGAGGGGGACACCGCTCTCCTGCAGTGTGAGGAGTGAGGGATGGAGGGTCTGGTTGAGATGCAGAACATCGAAATCCTTCCAAAAGGGATGGCCGGCCGGATAGGTGCGCAGCACCTCGCATGCAAATCGCCGGTCGGCAAAGCCGTAGTAGTAGGAAACGAGGCGGCCATCCAGCTTAACCGCGCGTACATTGGCAGGAAGCACGACACCTTTGGGATGCACGCTGCCCGTGAGCACGGTGAACTGCACATCCGGCAACGCACGGAAGAGCGGGAGGTGGTTGCCTCCTTTGTAGACATCCAGGAATGGCATCAGGACACAGACGCGCATGAAGACGAATGTAGAATGTAAAATGTACAATGCAAAATGGACGGATGTCCACGTGTTCATTCTCTTGAATTCATTCTACATTTTTCATTCTACATTATACATTCCCCGCTGTGCCCCTCCTCAGCCGCATCCGCAAACGTGCAAGAAAATCCTTGAACTGGCTCCGCGGCTGGTTCCATGCGCACGTAACGCTCCGCTGGCTCTGCTGGACGCATCAACCCCTGCGCGACCTCACGCTGTTCCAACGGCGCATGCCTTTCATCGAGCGCCGGGAGTACTCGCAGAACGGGGAGGATGGGATCATCGCGGCGATCTTCGCAAAGATTGGAACGACAAACAGGTACTGCGTGGAGTTTGGTGTTGAGGATGGCCTGCAATGCAACTGCCGCTACCTGCTTCAGAAAAAAGGGTGGACGGGTCTCCTCATGGACGGCGGAGAGTGGCCAACGACCATACAAAAACAAAACAATGAACAGCAAACATCCCCTCTCCCGTCGGGAGAGGGACAGGGAGAGGGGGTCTCAGCCATGATGGTTCATCAGGAATTCATCACGGCCGAGAACATCGAACCGCTCTTTCAAAAGTACGGCGTGCCGACGGAATTCGATCTGCTCTCCATCGACATCGACGGCAACGACTACTGGGTATGGAAGGCGATTGCGCATTTCCATCCCCGCGTGGTCATCATGGAGTACAACGCGAACAAGGGGCCGGATGCGAGCGTGACGATTCCGTATGACCCCGCATTCATCTGGGATAAGACGGACTATCAGGGGGCGAGCCTGCGCGCACTGGAAAAACTTGGACGGGAAAAGGGGTACACGCTCGTCGCCACGGACCGGAATGGCGTGAATGCATTCTTCGTTTTGACTGCCCTTGTCGCTGGCAACTTCGCCCCGCCTCCTTTTGCCCAAATCTTCCATCCGGCAGCGTATAAGGGCATTCCGGGGAAGGGACACCCGGCGGATCCGAAGCGGAGAGCGTGGGTGACCATATGAAATTTCATCATTTTCTCTGAAGAGCTGCAAAATTCCTTGACGGAAGAAGTGGGCAGCTTACAATGCCCCTGCTTCCTGTCCCGCCAATAACGGGATGGGAGAGACCTTTCCTTCTTACCCTCCCCATTTGGCTCGCGCCTTTCCGGAGAGGGTGCGGCCGTTTCCATCGTGGAGCCAAAGAAAGGAGCGATGCCACTTGGTCATTCACACCATCGCAGAGTAGAGAAGTATCAACCATCATCTCCCCGTCCCCGGGGACGATGCATGGATTACAATTTAGAAACTAGTTGTTTTTCTTTGAACAACCAGGTCAATGAATTCTTCTTTTTGAAGAGTTTGATCCTGGCTCAGAGTGAACGCTAGCGGTGCGCCTAACACATGCAAGTCGAGTGCCCCGCTCATTCCATCTCTTTATACTGTATGTATGCACTACGTTTACCTGCTCAAAGCCATCGGCAGAAATGACCGCATCTATATCGGCCAGACCTCTGATCTTGAGCGCCGACTCGAGCAGCACAACAACAATCTCAACTCCTCAACGGCCCATAAGGGCCCTTGGGAGATTGTTTACTTCGAGGCATATAAGAATCCGAAAGACGCCCTAGAGCGCGAAAAGATGCTCAAGCAATATGGGACAAGCCTTTCGCATCTGAAGAAACGGATTCAACACAGTTTGGATTGAATGAGCGGGGCACGGCAAACGGCTGCGTAACACGTTGGTACCTGCCCCGAACTCAGGGATAACCCGCCGAAAGGCGGACTAATACCGGATACCCCCCGCACCTTTTTACCTTTTGTTACACTGCAACGTATGCATTACGTCTATCTACTGTATAGCGAAAAGTCGGATCGTTATTACATTGGTTCGACTGGTGATCTCGATCAGAGATTACAATCTCATAACAGCAAGAGTAACCAATCCACCCGGCATGGTGCCCCTTGGAAACTGGTGTACTACGAAGCATACGAACATCGAATTGATGCTCTTAACCGTGAATATCGATTGAAACACCACGGTAAGGGCATTGCAGAAGTGAAGAAGCGTCTATCAATCAGAAGGTAAAAAGGTGCGGGGGAAAGATTTTTCGGTTCGGGAGGGGCCTGCGGCCTATCAGATAGTTGGTGGGGTAACGGCCTACCAAGTCTATGACGGGTAGCTGGATTGAGAGATCGACCAGCCAGAATGGAACTGCGACACGGTCCATACTCCTACGGGAGGCAGCAGTGAGGAATCTTCCGCAATGGGCGAAAGCCTGACGGAGCGACACCGCGTGAAGGATGAAACCCTTTTGGGCGTAAACTTCTGTTCTGAGGGACGAAATTTTTGACGGTACCTCAGGAGAAAGCACCGGCTAATTCTGTGCCAGCAGCCGCGGTAAGACAGAAGGTGCAAGCGTTACTCGGAATTACTGGGCGTAAAGGGTCCGTAGGTGTTCCTGCAAGTCTGGTGTCAAAATGCAAAGCTTAACTTTGCATCCGTGCCGGAAACTATAGGAATCGAGCCATTCAGAGGTATCTGGAATGTCGTGTGTAGGGGTAAAATCCGTTGATCCACGATAGAACGCCAAAAGCGAAGGCAGGATACTAGGAATGTGCTGACACTCAGGGACGAAAGCGTGGGGAGCAAACCGGATTAGATACCCGGGTAGTCCACGCCCTCAACGATGCGTGCTCGGTGTTGGAAGTTCAATCATTTCCAGTGCCTTAGCTTACGCGGTAAGCACGCCGCCTGGGAAGTACGGCCGCAAGGCTAAAACTCAAAGGAATAGACGGGGACCCACACAAGCGGTGGAGCATGGGGTTTAATTCGATAATAAGCGAAAAACCTCACCCAGGCTTGACATCTCGGGAATCCCGCGGAAACGTGGGAGTGCCGTAAGGAACCCGAAGACAGGCGATGCACGGTCGTCGTCAGCTCGTGCCTTGAGGTGTACTGTTAAGTCAGCGAACGAGCGCAACCCTCATCCTTTGTTGCATTTTCAAAGGAGACTGCCGCCTCCAAGGCGGAGGAAGGTGGGGATGACGTCAGATCAGCGTGTCCTTTATGCCTGGGGCAACACCCATGCTACAATGGCCGGTACAAAGAGAAGCAAACCTGCAAGGGTAAGCCAATCTCAAAAAACCGGTCTCAGTCCGGATTGAAGTCTGCAACTCGACTTCATGAAGCTGGAATCGCTAGTAACCGTAGATCAGCAACGCTACGGTGAATACGTTCCTGGGTCTTGTACTCACCGCCCGTCAACTCATGAAAGGCAGGAGCACCTGAAGGACCTTTACCCGCAAGGGGGGGTACCACGGTGATACTGCTGATTGGGAGTAAGTCGTAACAAGGTATCCGTAGGAGAACCTGCGGATGGAACACTTCCTTACCAGGGAATTTCTCTGGCGCATGCGCTGGTCGTGCTCAATTGCCCGCCCGTACCGAACGTCGGTACGTTCGGGCGGGACCATCATGCCCTTCGATTGCCTAGGAGAGCACCCGTGATCCCTCTGGGGTCACCACCTAGAAGACTTCTCTACTCTGCGATGAGGTGAATTTGATCGTGCCATGGTTCGACTACGCTCACCATGACACTTTTGGCATGTCACCCTGAGCGTAGTCGAAGGGTGATTTCAAAAAGGGGCGCCTAACGGTTCCCCCTTTTGAGAAATCCTTCCCTTTAGTGGTGCGGCTCCACCCCGCAGCAAGTGCGGGGTTCGCCGGATTGTTTGATTACTAGAATTTAGTGGCTGTATTCGGACGGGGTAAAAAATTCTTCTAGCATCTTACTGGTGGCGATCGCTTTTTTTAGTTTTTCTAAATATATTTCATGAGTTTTAACAAACTGCTCATACATGAATTTATAAAAATGCGATGATCTACCTTCCATTCTTTTAGCAAAGGCAGCCATGTGCGCCTCATGTCGTTTGTTCCAAACAATAATTGGATGGTAGCGATTATCTTTCAGAATTCGATTCATGATCAATCGACCCGTTCTGCCATTGCCATCAATAAATGGGTGAATTCTTTCAAATTCATAATAAAAGTTAAATGCAAATTCGGGCGGATACATTTTTCCATTGTTTTTCTTATACCATGCAAATAGCTCTTTTAATTTGTCTTCAATACTTTGCCAATCTGCAACTGGTAGATTATTTACAACTACTACTTCTGATCGCAATCCCCGTTTATTTGGCTCTTGCCCCATCAAAAGTGAATGTAGTTCAACTGTGCTTTTTGGATTAAATTCAAAAAATTTACTGTCAACGAAATGTAATGCGTTAAGTGTGTTTCTTACTTCTTCACTGACTTTTTCGGAGGGTTTTTTAACTTGTTGTTCAACTTGTTTAAAGGGAACCTTACTACCTTCAATCTTATTAGAATTAAATATGAAATCGATACTAAAATTCTGCTCCATCAGGTCTGTTCCCAATGGACCAATTTCTAGTTTGGATCGAAACAACATTGTTCGCAGTTCCTCAATTTTATTGACAGAAATATATTTCAAAAATTCCTGGTTCGTTATTTTGTTATTCCAATATTTGGTTCGCTCAATAATCTCCTGTCTTCGCAATGTTTCAACGAATTGTTTTTTCCGCTCAGAAACAGATGCCAAGTCATCCACTCTTCCAAGTAGCTTTTTTTTCTGAACGCTCTTCCCCTTTGCGATAAAAATACTGTCATAGGCATACAGATATTTGTGGCCGTTAATATTACTTGTATACGTTCTGATCATATTGATAGCATATATTCTTACTTAATTTACCTTAAAAGAACAATAGATGCAATACCTATTGGTAAATAAGCGTATCTGTATAGCATAGATTATTCAATCTTCAGGGGCAATTTTAAGAACAAAGTGTAATTCGTGCCACACGAAGATATCAAGAGAAAGTAGGAATCATCTCATTGACTATCCGAATTGCGGTGTACACTCCCACCCTTTCCAACTACTTCTATGAAAAATAAGGCATGCAAGTTTGAAAAGCCCCGCTGGTGCGATTATTCGGCGCAAACGGGTGGTGAACGGATCAGGGTCGCCGCGATCGCAGGCGAGATTCAGTCAATCCTGGACACATTCGCGACTGATGGAGAGATCCGACAAGAGGTAGTGGGAGCCTATGGCCAAGAAAATCCCTCCTGTGTCTCCATAAGCGGAAAACTTATGGATGGATTCTGCGCCGCCTGCAGAAAGGTGGTTGCAGCTTCGGGGGCAACTGATATACGGCCTGAGAAAATTAAATAGGAGCGTACAATGCACTGCATGGATAACCCCACAGTGAAACCCACCGGCACGTCGGTCTCGACCGACAGTGCCACTGGCTGCTGCGACCCATTCAACCCCGATCCGTGGCAGGAGAAAGAGATCACGTGGAACAATAAACTCTTTGTGAAGGATCATGTGACGAGCTTCCTCCACATCCCGCTCAACACAGGAAAGATCATCGTAAAAAACATGACCCTCATCGAGAAAGCACAGGCAAAAGCGCCGTACCAATTGATGCTCTGGGATGAGAAGTCCCTCTGGGGCGCCGATATCTACATCGATGTGGCCAAAGATGTGCCGGGGGCGCAGATGGCCACGCTTTCAGGAACATTTTTGACGAAAGTTTTCGAAGGACCGTACAAGAATGTCGGCACGTGGATGCGCGAGATGAAGGAGTACGTCGCGGGCAAAGGAAAAACCATCCAGAAGCTCTACTGCTGCTACACCACGTGCCCCAAATGCGCCAAGGTATACGGAAAAAATTATGTCGTGCTGTTTGCACAGATCAATTAGAAGAATCGGTAGTGGAGCATCTTCCGTAATCCTTTCTTTGTCGCCCCGGCAAAGAAAGAATTGTCCCATGCCCAACATTACATAGTCGAACACCATTGACCCCAAAGTCACCTCCTCCTATAAGTCCCTCATGCAGGCCATCGACGAACTCCCGGATGGCGACGGGGAGTACCTCCCTCCGGGGAATTGCGTTCCTAATTTGTGGGCACTCAGAATATTCTTGAGCGATCTACACGAAACAATCGTCGCTCATGTGCTCGATGGACGAACGCGATTCTGCGAAATCATTGATGGAAGACGGATGATTTTTCAATTACCCAAGAAAGAACAATTATATGATTTCATCTCTGTACAAAGCGACGAACACAGTGCTTACGGCATCACACTGATGATCCCGAGCACGCAACCCCGCCCTGATGGAGAATATATCTACTACAAAGTTCCGCCTTTCGAATATCTGCCGCCGGAGCCACCCGACACCTCCTACCTGCACACTTTCTCGCAGAACTAGCGGAGGTACTTGTGCAGCCTCGGAATGGAACTATCTGCGAGTAGCTGCCCCAAAAACCCGTCAATGAATACTTTGCGCGCTTTCTTCTCTGAAATTCCGCGACTGGCGAAGTAGAACAGATCTTCCGGATGGATGCGCGAGACGGATGCGGAGTGGCTGGCCTGCACGTCATGTGTCTTCACATCGAGTGAAGGAACGGCATCGGCCCGCGCCATCGGATCGAGGAGCAGAATCCTCTCGGTGAGGTGCGCCTGCGTACCCGATGCCTTCTGTTCGATTTCTACGGCTCCGTTGCACGAAACATTCGCTCTCCCCTCCACGACGCCGCGGATTTGGAGATCACCTTTCCCGTTTTTGCCCATGAAAACATTTTTGGCTGAGAGACGGCACTCTGCCACATCCTTCGCATGAACAATCCAATCGATGCGGCTCTCTCCCTGCGCACCCGCTACTTCGGAAACAGTTTCCTGCACGCAGGATCCGCGCGTGATATTCAAAAGATGTAGCCGCGCGCCCTGATCAACGCGAAATTGCTGCGAAACATTCACGCTCTGCCTGCCGCGCCAGACGAAGACAAGCGTGAGAGCGGACCGCGGTTCCAATGCCGCCTCCAGCATGCGATAGGCATTTTTTTTGCGTGCCGAACATTCGACAACGACCGAAGAGTTGCTTCCGCGTTGCGCACGAAGAGTGAGGGCAGGACTCCTGTCCGAGAGTGCAAACTCCTGAAGCTCCTTTGTGTCACCTTTGAGTATCACCTTCTGCCAGAGAATGGATGATTTAACCGGTTTCATGAGATAGAAGAGAATACTTGCAAAGAATAAATATTAGTCTAAAATCTCCTTTGTTCCCTTCCCCACAATAGCATGGTAGCCATCATTCCAAACGAAGAATTCGATCACCTGCGGCGTGTCGCATCTCTGCGAGCAGACAATGCATTCGAAGGTGCCGCTTGCGGAAGGACGATGACCGGGCAGGAGGTAGCAAGCCATGCTATCAGCCAAATGATGGTCCAGGTGAATCATCTCAGTATGGATACTGGTATCGAGCCACGTGTGATAGAGCAATTCAAGATTGAGGCGCAGGCACTCAGACAGAAGAGCGAGGCAACGGATGGCGATGCCCATAACGCCCTCTTCGTACTTGCAGGAGAAATGCGCCAACTCGGCCAGCGCGCCGCCGATCTCATGATCGCCTGATTATGTCACGCACAAAATTGCACGGAATCGGGGAGCGGCAGGGTCTGCTCTTTCCCGTGAAACCGCACACACCCTATACCCATGCCGTGGAACGGCTGATCGAAAAAATGCGCAACGGATTTTTGGAGCTGCCCGACTTAGAAAAACGATTGATCGAACTCGGCATCTTCGAGGAAGAGGAGGAAATCGACGTACTGTGGGCACATATGATCTACAATAATCGTCAAAACATGCCGCAGCGCGACAAGTTCATGAATCATTTCTGGCACCCTGTCCTCCGTGCACTCGATACACTCAATGAAAAGAGCTCACGGATGTTGCCGCAGATGCGCCGGAAGCTCCTGCAGTGCATTATGGAAAAATGACAGGAACGTGACTCCGCATAAATTCGCACGCACGCAGTATCAATGAGCACACCAAGCCGCTGTGCCTCCCTGCGCCGTAAGGAATTACGGGATTGAGGGTAATTGTCCAATGACCTCTTCCTGCTTCTGCTGTTGCTCGGCCGCAGTCACGGCTGCCTGAAGAGTAGCGAGGTACTCGCCCTTCTGGGCACGATCCCAACCAATCACCTGCTCATACCGTAGAACCTGTTCCTGCGAGAGGGATTGGACCCATGGGAGAAGCCGTGCGTAGCGATCCACCCGACGCCATCGAAGTTGCCGTTCGTCCGAAACAAGATCGCCCTCCAGTACCGCCCCGTCCGACTGCACGCGGATCGCTTCTTCCTGTCCGCCGCGCCTGAGGAAAATCCTGCCCTCGAATGTTTCTGGAAC
>Ga0265297_10000939_pt1 | contig 76111 bp, 72 predicted proteins | sample Munlanlwell13791_FD_192502 | JGI IMG/M metagenome (GOLD analysis project Ga0265297, IMG submission 192502) | Leachate microbial communities from a municipal landfill in Southern Ontario, Canada - Leachate well 137-91 | ecosystem: Engineered > Solid waste > Landfill > Unclassified | place...
CACCGGAGCGAGTGTGTGCAAAAAGCCCCAGACTCCCGCTCCTAAAAATCCTACAACGGCAGTACCTTTTGCCCATGTCAAAGCTATCTTATTGTCATGCTGAATACGGCGGTTTTTAGCCATATTGTAAGCAAACAGAATCATCAGAAAAAATGGGATAGGCTCTGCCGCAGAAGCGATCGATCCGATCCATAACCAATACCCCGGAGTACCGATATAGAAAAAGTGGTGCCCGGTTCCTGCAAGTCCTGAGATAAGCGTCATCGCAATAATCAGATAAAGCCACTTATCAATGTGCTCACGGTCAACACCCGTCGTTTTAATAAGGACAAACGCTAAAAGAGCACCCAAGATAAGTTCCCATGTACCTTCTACCCACAAGTGGACTACAAACCACCAGAAGAATTTATCCATAGAAAGGTTTTGAGGTACATAAAAGGCAAACAAAAAGAAAAATGCCAATCCAAAAAGACCCGTCAATAAAATAACAGAGATAGTCGTTTTACGCCCTTTGATTACCGTCATAGTTACATTTAAAATATACGATAGTACAACAACGACGATACCTACTTTCGTAAGCGTCGGCTGTTCCAAAAACTCACGTCCCATAGTCGGCCAAAAGCTGTTTGCAAGTGACTCTGCCAATGTTGCATACGGAACCAATAAATAACCCAAAATGGTTGCAACACCGGCTGCCGCAAAAATCCAAAATGTAAGTTTTGCCAACATCGGACTCCACAGTTCTCTTTCACTCTCTTCGGGAATGAGGTAATAGGTTGCACCCATAAAGCCAAACAACAAAAGAACGATCAATAAATTAGTATGTACCATACGAAGCACATTGAATGGAATTGCGGGAAATAAGAAATCCCCATATAGATATTGGACTCCCATGGAGAGGCCAAAAACAATCTCCCCAGCAAGAAGAATGAGTGCAAAAATAAAATATGGTTTTGCGACCATTTGAGATGAATATTTCATAGGCTCTCCTTATCCTTTAATATTTGGTGGCCATTCTTGATTATTGACACGTGATGTCCAAATCAAAAAATCTGCAAGATTAGTCACTTGTTCCGGTGTTAAATGAAACTGCGGCATTTTTCTTCTGTTATGAGTATCCAAAGGCTGAGCTGCCATCCATCCTGCAAGATATGTTTTAAACGCCTCTTCGTCCCCTCCGCCTAAACGTTGAAACGCATTCCCAAGTTCTGGTGCATAGTAGGCACCTTCCCCCATTATCGTATGACAGCCGACGCAATTATTGTTTTCCCAAACTTTTTTTCCCAAAGCCACAGACTCCGTGATTTTGTCATCATGACTTAATTTTGGAACTTGCTTAACGGTATCAAAGGTAAGCCCAGTAAATACCAAAATGGCAAAAAGACCTCCGCCAAAGTAAATATTTCTGGCCATATTTTTAGTAATACGCTCAGCCATTTTAACTCCTATTATTTATTCTACCTATATGTAGTAATTGAAATGGTAGCTAATTTTTTTTAATTCTACCTTTATATAGTAATTAAGTCGGCATATATTTATACTCGGAAGCTAAAAATGAGGATTTCAGTCATGACAATAGGGTTTTAAAAAGTTTCAATCGACAGTAAATGAATATATTTCTGTACTTTTTTAAGTATGACAGCAGTGTGACAAGATGTATAGTTTTTTGGTAAATGTGAGAGTATCGCGCGTGAAGAAACTCCCTGTTTTATGTATTGTTAGAAAATTAAAACATATACGGTATTTTCGTAATAGACTCGTATTTGCATATCAGGCCTCTATTTTAAATTTTTAAACGCACATTTTTATATAAATTTTCCGTTGGTTTTATCCTAGCGTATTATACATGCACTATCGATTTATAATCAAATTTTTACTTAGATGCTAGATATTTTATTTTTGAACATCCAAATGATTAAAATTTAATCACTTAATAGTAGTGCTATTGATATTTAAACGTTAAAATTATTTAAGATAAAAAAATCCTAATTAGGAGTGGATATGAAATTGGGTGAATTGAAAAAAGAGGGACACTGGCCGTCACTGCTTGCCGCCTTCTTGTATTTCGACTTTAGTTTTATGATGTGGACGATGCTTGGACCTTTGGCGACAGAGATCAATGAGACGCTAAGTGCCGCAGGCAATCCCCTCAATGATGCTCAGATCGCAACCTTGCTGGCGCTGCCGATTATGTCCGGAGCGCTGCTGCGTATTCTTCTCGGTTTTTTCGTGGATAAATTCGGACCGAAAAAGACCGCTTTAGGGTCACAGTTAATCGTTATTGTCACCCTATTTTTCGCGTTTGTCCAATCGGATGCGATTACCTATAATCAATTGCTGCTCGTTGCGCTCGGTCTCGGATTCGGCGGTGCGTCGTTCGCTGTTGCCCTTCCGCAAGCGGGACAATGGTATCCGCCGCGTCTTCAGGGGGTTGTTTTGGGTATTGCGGGTGCGGGAAATATCGGGGTCGTTATCGACTTTTTATTTGCACCGAAAATTGCGCAAGTGTGGGGATGGCCGTCGGTCTTTCTCGTCGGAGGAGTGCTCTCCACAATCATTTTCATCGCCTATATGTTTTTGGCTAAAGATGCTCCTGCAAGCGTCTATAAACCCAATCCGAAGACGTTCAAAGACTATATGAAACTTCTGCGTGATAAAGATACCTGGTGGTTTAACCTCTTTTATGCCGTCTCTTTCGGGGGGTTTGTCGGGTTTGCCAACTACATGAAAGTCTATCTGATGAACACCTACCAAAGTGATATGTCCGCTATCGGTCTGGATATTTTGAATGAAGACAATGTCAAAGTCATGGCGGGATATTTCGGAGCTCTCTGTATCTTCGCCGGGGCTGTTTTGCGTCCGGTCGGAGGAGCCATCGCCGATAAAATGGGCGGGGTAAAATCTCTGTATGTATTTTATGGTAGCATTGTGATCCTATCGCTGATCACGGCATTGATCGATCTGCCGTTTTGGGCAGCGATTACGGTGATGTTTTTGATCATGGCAAATCTCGGGATGGCAAACGGTTCGGTCTTCCAGCTCGTCCCTCAGCGTTTCGGAAAAGATATCGGGATTATGACCGGACTTATCGGTGCAGCAGGTGGATTGGGCGGATCGGCTCTGATCAAAACGTTCGGTTGGTCTCAGGGGGCTTACGAGGGGTATACCGCCGGATTTTTGATCTTTGCCGGATTTGTTATGCTGGCGATATCGGGGATCTCTTTGGTAAAAACCCGCTGGAGAACGACTTGGGGTGCGACTGCCGGCGGACGGATTTAATTCATTAGAATGTATCGCACTAAATCGGCAATACCCAAAGGGCACGTGAGTCCATTTAGCGGCAGGGACAATCTGTCCCTTGCAACCCCCTAAAGCTACGAAAAACAAGTTTTCGAGATTAGTAAGACATTCAACACTTGAATACTAAAGTGAGTAATGTCAAATATCATAACAAGGGTTTTCATGCTGCAACTGCAATCGAGCGAATATATTCTTCCCAAACCCGGTTCCACAGGAGATGACGCATGCGCTTATACCATCATCGACAACTCACTTTTTGTCTCCGTACTGTGCGACGGCGTGGGAAGCGCCAAACGGGGCGGTACGGCAGCCCGACAGAGTGTCAAATTTTTTATCAATCAGTTCAAAGCCCGTCCAAAAGCATGGAATATTCCCAAAACAATGGAAGTTTTTACCCGTCATATCAACGGGCTCCTCTTTAAAGAGTCGATTTCCCAGTACGGGCAAATCGAACTGCTCACCACACTCTGCCTCACTGTGATCGAAGGCGAAAAGCTCTATACGCTCAATCTCGGAGATTCCCGCATCTATCTTTTGAAACCTGAGGGTGATTTTAAGCGCCTCAGTACCGATCATACAATGGATGATGAATACATGTCGCACGTCCTGACCCAAGCCTGCGGATTGAATGAAAACATCGATCCCCACATCATCTCAAATCCTATAGCTGTCGGAGATACCCTGATTTTATGCAGTGACGGTGTCTATAATCTGATCGATGAAAAAAATTTTATGGATCTGGTACATCAAGGACTGGGTGCGGGAACGATCATCAACCATGCCGCTCAAGACGGCCAACTGCACGATCGTGACGATATGAGCCTGCAGATCTTTCGTATCGAATCGCTCGATCCGCTGCACGCACTCAAAAACAATGATCTGCCCATTCCAAAATCGCTCTATGAAGGCGACGTAATCGACGGATACACCCTCGTATCGCCGATGATGGAACACCGACGCATTTGGAAGGTACGCAAAGAAGCTCAGCACTACGTGATGAAATTTCCGATGCGCGAGTATGATGAACAAGCCTTGGACGAATTCGTCCGCGAAGCGTGGACCGCTAAACAGATCACCCACAAAGCTTTCGGTCATGCATGGGTCCCTGAAGGACGCAGTGTCCGCTATTATATGATGGACCTCGTAGAGGGGATAAGTTTAAAAGAATACGTCAAAAACCGCCCGCTCTCCATCGACAATGCAATCGAGCTTGGGAAATTTCTTCACCGTGCGGAAGCCCATCTGCTGCATCTGGGGTTGGTGCACGGCGATATTAAACCTGAAAACATCATCGTATACAAAAAAGAAGGGGAAGCGGGAGTCGATTTTAAAATGGTCGATTTCGGTTCGATTGTCGAGATTTTTTCGACCAATTCCCGTGCCGGGACCCCAACCTATCTCGCACCGGAACGGTTCAGCGGAGGCGTTATCAACGAATCGACCGAAATATTTTCAATCGGTGTTACCCTTTATTGGGCACTGACCGGAAAATACCCCTACGGAGAGATCGAACCGTTCCAGACTCCGACGTTCAAAACTGCCAAACGTCCGGTCAAACTAAACAGCAATATTCCCCTCTGGCTCGACTCTATCATCATGCGCGCCATTGCAATTGATCCCGATCAGCGATACACTCACTATTCGGAGTTTTTTTATGAACTCAAAGCTCCTGAAAAAGTCAAACCTTTCTTTACGAAAGAGATGCCCCTTATCGAACGTTCACCCGTCATGTTTTACAAGATCGGATTTTTTCTTGCCCTCGCCGCAGAGATTGTAACGTTTGTCCTCTATGTTTCGAAGTAGCCTGAAAATAACTACTTTTCAAGTATAAACAAATTGTTGCTCGGATGGCACTCAGCGACAAACCGCTCTTTCAGCTCTCGGTCAAACGTCATGAGATAAACATTCGCGTTGCGAAGCGAAAGCTTTTGAAAATGCCCCAGTAAAATATCATCGGCGACATTTTTACCGTGATCGCATTTGGTGAAATTAAACGATTGAAGCGTCTTTTTATAGTCGTACAGATCGGCTTCCCATTGGCTTTTGTATAGATACAGTGAATCAGGATTGGCCGCAACATAAATACGATTATCGGGAATGTCGAATTTCTCGATGACGTCGTTAAACAAAGATCCGATGTTGGAAAAGTTTTCAATATCCCAAAACAGATAATCTCCGCGATTCTGTGTTGCTTTGGGCTTGTTTATCAGGGTCAGACGTTTGGAGATGTTGTAGTGGTTATGGGCGATATCGTTGATTAATTCGATCTTGTTTTTGAGCTTTTGCGCATCGGTCGCATCAAATTTCAACACCTTTGCGAGTTCGATATATAACTCGATATCGGCCAGTTCCTCTCTCGCTCCCCCTTTTTGATAACTCTCCAGCGCTTTAAGTCTGTAGGGGGGGAAAATAATCCCGATATTCATCGATTTTCCCTCGCCGAAAGCCCTTTTAACTTTGGCAAAAAGACGTTTTGCCTCCTCGGTATCCTCTAATTCTATCGAACCGAAATATTTTTGATTAATAATGATTTTTTGCACTTTTACCCTTTATCGAGGATATTTTAGCATTTGATACTTCATTTTTTAAGCTCTCTTTCTTTTAAGACATCCATCTCTTATTACTGGAAGTTTTGTATAATACCGCTATCAGTTTCCTTAGAAGGTACCCTCTATGCTCTCCTCTGCTTGTCAAGATACTATCCGCGCCGCCGTATGGCTCTCAACCAAAGAAATCGGAAAGTTTTATCGTATACAAGAGATCAGCGAATCGCTAGAGCTGCCGTATCACTTTCTCTCAAAATCGCTCCAAAAACTCGTCCATGCGGGGATATTGGTCTCTATGCGGGGTGCGGCGGGAGGTGTGAGCCTTTCAAGACCCGCGTCTGAAATTACCCTTCTCTCGATTATCGATGCCGTAGACGGAAGCGTCTTTTTTGATACCTGCGTTTTAGGTATCGGAGATTGCGAAGCGGAAAAACCGTGCGCCTTGCATGCGCAATGGGATATATGGCGACAAGAGATGTTGGAGATGTACTCCGCTATGCGCCTGAGCGAGATTACCGATGACGTCATTATGCGAAAAGTAAAACGGATTTAAAACCTCTTTTTTTCATATTTTCCACACAACACAAAAAAATGATTATTTTTTAATCAATACACTGCATAGTATTTCAGATATTTTACTCTACAATTATTTCAGACAAAATAGTCTTAATAAGGAGTTTCATTATGAAAAGCTTGAATGTTTTAGGAAAAGGGGCATTAGTGCTCTCTATTGCCGCCTCTGTTGCGATGGCCGCACCGGAAAAAGCAAATTTGAAAATAGGGTTTATCGCCCTTACCGATTGTGCTCCGATCGTCATCGCGAAAGAAAAAGGGTTCTTTGCCAAACACGGCTTGAACGTTGATGTCGTAAAAGAAGGGGGCGGCTGGGCTGGAATACAGCAAAAAGTGATCAGCGGAGAATACGACTATTCCCACGCACTTGCCGGGATGCCGTTAGCTGCAACACTAGGCATCAGCGGAAATACGCCGATGTATGCCCTCCTCTCACTCGATTACAACGGCAATGCAATCACCTTCAGTAACGACGTGATCGATCAAATGGAGAAATACGGATTGGATTCGGTAAAACGGCCGGTTACATCTGCTTCGCTCAAAAAACTGATCGATTCCAAACGTGCCGCTGAAGGGTCAAAGTATAAGCCGCTTGAGTTCGGTATGGTCTTTCCTGTCTCTACCCATAACTATGAAATCCGGTATTGGATGGCAATGAGCGGAATCGATCCGGATGCCGATACCACACTGAAGGTTGTTCCACCGCCTCAGATGGTTGCAAATCTGCAAGCCGGAAATATTGACGGGTATTGCGTCGGTGAACCGTGGAATGAACGGGCGGTAATGGCAAATCTCGGTTCATCTTTAGTGACCAACTATGACATTTGGAATAACAAGCCCGAAAAAGTGTTGATGTCGACCAAATCGTTTGCCGAAAAAAATCCGGAGACGACCCAAGCCGTCATGCAATCGATCATCGAAGCGCAAAAATGGCTCGACGCTTCATGGGATAACCGAAAAGAGGCTTCTGCCATTCTCTCTAAAAAAGAGTATGTCAATGCCCCTAAAGATATTATCGACAACTCTATGACAGGTACATTTCAGTTCCTCAAAGGAAAACCAAGCGAGCCTAATCCGATGTTTAACGTCTTTGCAAACAATTATGCGGCGTATCCGTTCTACAGCCACGGAATGTGGTATTTGACGCAGATGATCCGCTGGGGACAGATCAATAAACCGATCGATATGAAAAAAACAGTCGAAGCGGTTTACCGTCCCGATTTATTTGCCAAAGCGGCAAAAAGTGTAGGATATTCACTACCGGCTTCTCCGTGGAAAATCGACGGTAAAGACCCATACAACAAATTTATTGACGGTAAAGTATTTGATCCCAATAAAGCCGTAGATTATATTTACGATACCAAAGTCAATCATGCCAAAGTTTCCAAAGCCGCTTTGGCCAAAGCAAATACGTGGAAAGTCAAAACAGCACAGCCGGCGTATGTATGTCCATACGGTCCGGCAGGGTGTGCTAATCCGAAATTTATCAAATAAGGATTGAATTATGAATTCCAACGCGTTTGAAGCGGGTAAGAGGATCGTTCTTCCTCTTCTCGTATTTATCATCATTATCGCCGGATGGTCAGCGCTCTCAAGCCATGTCGAACAGTTTCCGACGCCGAGCGAAACGTACGATGTCGCCAAAGAGGTATTCGATGATCCGTTTTATATCAACAACGAGGATGACAAAGGGATCGGCTGGCAGGTACTCAACTCGCTTGAGAGGGTATTCGGCGGATTCGCTCTGGCGATTCTTGTCGGAGTACCGCTGGGACTGTTGATCGGGATGAGTAAAAATGCGTTTATCGCTCTCAACCCGTTTATCCAGATACTCAAACCGGTTTCACCGCTGGCATGGCTGCCTCTGCTGTTGTTTGTCTTTAAAGACATCAATTTAACTGCGATTACAACCATTTTTATCACCTCGATCTGGCCGATCATCATCAATACGGCTCTGGGGGTTAGAAGCGTAAGCGAGGATTATCTCAACGTCGCAAAAGTGTTGCAGCTGACACCGTTTGAAAAAGTGTTTCAAATTATCCTCCCGGTAGCCGTTCCGTTCATATTTACGGGGATGCGCTTGTCACTCGGGATTGCATGGCTCGTTATTGTCGCTGCCGAAATGCTCACCGGCGGTATCGGTATCGGCTTTTGGATCTGGGATGAGTACAACAATCTCAATTACCACTCGATCATTATCGGGATTGCGATTGTCGGTGTGATAGGCCTTATTTTGGATGCTATTATGGGGCTGATTGCCGATTTCTTTGATTATCGAAAGCGAGGACGAGCATGAGTGTAAAACCATTTTTAAAAATCGATCATGTCGATAAAATCTTCCCTTTGGGCGGAGGAAAAGAGTATGTCGCCCTTCGGGATGTCAAACTCGAAATTAGAGAAAATGAAATCGTTTCGATTATCGGGCACTCCGGCTGCGGAAAATCGACGATTCTCAATCTGATAGCCGGCTTGGATACGATCAGCAACGGAACCATACTGTTGGAAGACAAACATATTATCGCCCCCGGACCGGAACGGGCGGTAGTCTTTCAAAACCATTCACTCCTGCCGTGGCTCAGTGTGTATCAAAACATCGAGATGGCCGTTCGAAAAGTATTGGGGGATGATCTGAGCCCCGGCGAGATACGCGATCATGTGATGAAATACATCCAAATGGTCAATCTTGACCATGCGAAAGATAAATTCCCCGGTGAAATCAGCGGGGGGATGAAACAGCGTGTCGGGATTGCCCGCGCACTCTCTATAGAGCCGAAAGTGCTGCTGATGGATGAACCGTTCGGTGCGCTGGATTCGCTGACCCGTGCCAATCTGCAAGATCATCTGATGCGGATACAGATACAAACGGGCAATACCGTCATCATCATCACCCACGATGTCGATGAGGCGGTGCTGCTATCCGATCGCGTCGTTATGATGACGAACGGACCTGAGGCGACGATCGGAGAGGTGCTGGAAGTAAACCTTCCGCGTCCCCGAAATCGTTTGGAATTACAGCATAACGAAGAGTATCTTCGATGCCGTGGTGCGATTATCGAGTTTCTCTATTCGAAATTCGCTAAAGAAGATGAATAAATTTCAATATACAAGGATTCATAGATGAAAAAAATTATATTATCAGCAGTTGCCGTTCTCTCCATGGCTAGTACTTTTACAACGGCGCTTAGCGCCGATGAGAGCTTTAGCCTATTAAGTAATACCAAGTTTAACGGCGAAATCCGCCCCCGTTATGAAAGTGTAGACGATGAATCGACCGCATCGGGAAGTGCCGCCAATGCTATGACCGTGCGCGCGGTGCTCGGTTTGGAGGCGCAACTGCTCGGAATCAGTGGATTTTCCGGTAAAGTGGAAGGGACGACCGTTCAATCGATCGGCGGAGAGCATTATTACAGTGTCACAAACAGCCGTACAAATACAGAGTACGATACGATCGCCGATCCTCAGCAGTCACGCATTACTCAAGCCTATCTGCACTACAAACTGAACAAAACAACGGCCAAAGTCGGACGTCAGATCATCAACATCGATAATCAACGTTTCGTAGGATCGGTTGACTGGCGTCAGATGCCGCAAGTTTTTGATGCGGCACTCATCAGCGACAACACCATTGACGCGTTGACGCTGACCGGTGCGTATGTTTGGGGAAGAGATCTGGCGATCAACAATAATCCGACGTCGAAGACAAACTCCATTATCCTCAACGGATCGTATAAAGTGGGGGATATGCTCAAAATTACCGCGTATGACTATATGATCTCGTCTGCCAGCGATACCGTCGGAATCGCATTGACAGGGACACTTCCTTTCGCGGATGCAAAAGTGGCCTACCGTGCCGAATACGCTTCGCAAGGGGATGCGTCGCGTGATACCGACAATCTTCCGGCCAATCAGAATGTTCAGGCCGATGCCTATTATTACAATCTGGATCTGAAAGCCGATATGAACGGCTTTATCGCAGGTGCGGGATACGAGTTTTTAAGCGGAACGACAACGACCGACGGCAAAACCAAATTTCAAACCCCATTGGCCACACTTCATGCCTTCAACGGATGGGCCGATAAATTTTTGGCTACTCCGACAGGGGGTCTCAAAGATGCAAGCGTGACCCTCGGTTACAGTGCGACAGGTCTCGGAAAAGCGATGGTCGTTTATCATGATTTCGCAACGGATGCGGCGATGGGCGGCAAAAGCGACTTAGGGAATGAATGGGATCTGCTTTATACCAATGCCATCCCCGGCATAAAAGGGCTAAACGGCCTTGTTAAGGCAGCTTTTTATAATGCGGGTGATGTCAATCCGACAACGACGTATGCCGATACCGATAAAATCTGGCTCCAACTCGATTATAAGTTCTAGCCTTCTTACTTCATGCTGCTGAATACCTTTGCGTCTTCAGCAGTACCCTCTTTTAGCCTTCTCAATAAAGAAAACAGAGTGATTAAAAAATAATCAAAAATTTGTTTTAGTTATCGATATTTTACACTATTATTTTTAAAGATAAAAAAGTCTGAATATAGACTCCAAGGAAAATAAGATGCACGGAAAACTCTATTTAATCGGTTGCGGCCCCGGTGATGCCGATCTGTTAACCCTCAAAGCACTTAAAATAATTAACAAACTCGATATTGCCCTGATCGACCATCTCCTCACCCAAGAGATCATCGATCTGATCTTGCCGCACACCAAAGTAGTATTTGTCGGAAAAGAGAAAGGGAAACACAGTTTTCCGCAAGAGACGATTAACGAAATGATTACCGAATATGCCCATCAAGGATACACGGTAGGTCGTCTCAAATGCGGCGATCCCTATATCTTCGGGCGGGGTACCGAAGAGGCGATTTATGCCTCGTCAAACGGTATAGAAACCGAAGTCATCCCCGGAATCTCCTCGGCACTATCAGGCCCTCTCTCTGTGGGAATCGCTCCGACTGCCCGCGGTGTCAGCACCGGGGTATCGGTCGTATCGGCACATCTATCCGGTGACCGGGTCAACCTCTCATGGATTCCGATGCTCGGAGTGAGCGATCATACGACGGTCGTGCTGATGGGGCTCAGCCGTATACGCCAAATCGTCAAAGAGGCGCTGGATCAGGGGATCGATCCCCATCTTCCCGTCGCCATCGTTTCCAACGCCACAACCTCGATTCAAAGCTCCATTATCACGACCCTAAGTGAGCTTGTCGCAACGGCCAAGGGGGCGCCGAAACCGGCGATCTTGGTCTTCGGGGAAGTGGTCAATCTCTCTCAGGTACTCCCGAAATACCGTTATGAACAAAAGGAGGTTTCCTATGACATCGCTCATGCAGGCTAATGAAGCGCGCAGTGCCAAACGGCACAAAACCGAATCGATCAAAGATGCTTTTAATGCGGCCGAAGCGTGGGAACGGCTGATAGGGTATTCGAAAAACGGCTACGCATCGATCAGTGAAGACGATAAAGATTTTGTCCTCAAAAGTTTCGGTATTTTCGACCGTCCCGCCACACCGGAGCGTTTTATGCTCCGCGTACGGATAGCCGGAGGCGCTTTAAGCGTCGAGCAGGCTATGGCGGTCGCTGATGTCGCTAAAACATTCGGTCAAGACTACATCGATCTCACGACCCGTCAGCAGATCGAACTGCGATACCTGCGGATCGAAGATATCCCCGAACTCTACAAACGGCTCGAAGATGTCAGCCTCACGGGCTATCAAACCGGAGTCGATAATTTCCGCAACATTCTCATCGATCCGCTTGACGGTTTGGCCATGGACAACATTATCTCCTGCAAAGCAATTATGGAGGGGATTCAGTCGATCTTTTTAAAAAATCCCGACTGGATCACCACCCTCCCTAGAAAATTCAACATTGGCATCAACGGCTCACTTTCCAACCGATGCAATATCTTCGGTCAGGACTTTGCCCTCTCTCTTGCCCAAAAAGACGGAATTTACGGCTTTAATCTCTATCTGGGGGGACGCGTCGGATCGTTGGCCCACACTGCCGATATGTTTGTACTTCCGCATGAAGCACTCAACGTTTTCGAAGCGGTAGCAACCCTCTTTAAAACCTATGGCTTTCGGGACAACCGCAACAAGAACCGTCTCAAATTTCTCATCGAAGCGGTCGGGATGGATGAGTTTAGAAAAGCGATCGAAGAGCAGCTCGGGCATACTATGGCAACAGCCGGAGAGTCTCTCTCGGCGTTGGAGGGGGGGGATCATTACGGAAAAATAGCCCTCAAAGACGGATCTTTCGCCCTGTATTCGGCAGTCCCCTCAGGCGTCTTCAGCGGTAGCAATCTCTATCACGCGGCAGAAATCGCCCGATCCCAAAACGGCTCAATCCGTCTCACCATAGAGCAAAATCTCATTATCGCCGGTGTCCGTGACGAAGAGAGCGCTCTACTATCACCGCTGTTTGTCAAATATCCGAACCGACCTTCTGCGTATTTGGCGAACCTCATCGCCTGTGCCGGAAGCGAACATTGTCCTTTCGGGGTTATTCCCGGCAAACCCGACGCTATCGTCATGAGCGAGTATCTCGCCAATACCGTACCGATAGACAATGCCAAAATACGCCTCTACTGGTCGGCCTGCATCAAAGGGTGCGGCATCCACGGTGCAGGCGATTTGGGATTTGTCGGGTGCAAAGTTCCTCGTGATGGGAAAACGACGCTTGGTGTCGATATCTTCCTCGGCGGAAGTCTCAGCCACAATGATGAAGAGGCGAAACTCTTTCTAAAAGGGATCACTCTCGAAGAGGCACCTCATTACGTGGCAGAATTGATGAAACTCTATCGAGATTGCAGGCTCGGTGATGAGAGTTTGGAACAGTTTATCAAGCGGCTACGCGATCACTATGAGATCAGCGAGATTGCCGAGATTGTACGTCATAACTTTGCGATGACCCATGAGTCTAACTCTGATTTCCAGAGCTTTGATCGGATACACCGATGAATGATGCAATCGCTACGGGATGTCCGTTTTGCGGTACGGGGTGCGCACTCTCAGTTGAGTGCAATGAGAACGGATACAAAGTCAAAGGGGATAAAACCAACCCTTCGACCCAAGGGGATCTGTGTTTCAAACCGATCCAGATGGCGAAAGCTCTCGATGCCCACCGCCTGAGCTCTCCGCTATACCGAACGGATAAGTCAAAACCCTTTCAGGAGATATCGTGGGACGAAGCGATCACCCTCCTCGCCCAAAACATCTCTTCTCTTCCGAAAGAGGCACTCTACTTTTATCTCTCTGGGCAGCTACTGAGCGAGGAGAGCTATCTCTTTACCAAACTGATTAAAGGGTATTTGGGAACCAATAACGTCGACGCAAACTCCCGCCTTTGTATGGTGAGTGCCGTCGTTGCCCATAAAATGGTATTCGGAAGCGACGGCCCCATAGGCAGTTATGCCGATATCGACGATGCCGATGCCATTATCATCAGCGGCTCCAATCCTTCTTGGGCGCATCCGGTCATCTTTCGTCGGATATTGGCCCGAAAAAAAGCCAATCCCGAGACAAAAATCATCGTCATCGATCCGATCTATACCGAGACGGCTGAAAAAAGCGATCTGTGGATAGGACTCTTGGGCGGAAGCGATACGACCCTTTACAATGCCCTCTTGGCCGAGCTGTATCGACGCGATGTCTGCGATATGTCATTTATAAATCGTGCTACCGAAGGGTTCGAACAAACCGTACATGCCGCTATTGATGTCACCTTTGAGAAATCCGTCGCCTCCTGCGGACTCTCCATAGACGATGCGGAAGCCCTTGTCGAACTCTTTGCATCCTCCAAAAAAATAGTCGGTCTATGGTGTCAGGGGCTTAATCAGGCACATGATGGCGTCATGCGCAATCTGGGATTCATCAACCTCTTTTTAGCCACAGGACGATTAAATGCCAAAAAAGGGCTCCCCCTGTCCCTTACGGGTCAGCCCAACGCGATGGGGGGACGGGAAGTCGGATATCTCTCCAACGCCCTTCCGGGATACCGTGATGTCCGCAATAGCGATGATCGAGCCGTATGCGAAGCGCACTGGAGCCTACATCCACATACGATTTCCCCGACTCCCGGTATCACCGTTACCGATGCAATCGATGCCATAACAGCCGATACAATCCGCTTTTTATGGGTCGCCTGCACCAATCCTCTCATCACCCTTCCCGACGTGAAAAAAACGGAGAACGCACTCAAAAATCCGAACCTTTTTTTGGTTGTCCAAGACTGCGTTCTCAGCGAAACGGCATCGCTCGCCAATCTCGTCCTGCCGACACTTTCGTGGGGAGAAAAAGAGGGGAGCATGACCAATTCGGAACGTTTTATCAAGCGCTTACGCCCGTTTAAATCCGGCCCTTCCGGAGCCAAAAGCGACACTGACATTATTTGCCACGTTGCGCAGAAACTGGGATTTGAGGGGTTTGACTATGCCGGGGCAGAAGCGGTCTACAACGAGTATAAAGCACTAACGAAGGGGCGGTTATGCGATCAAAGCGGCCAAGAATATGAATCACTCTCTTACCAATGGGGAGGTGAGCGCCTCTATACAGACGAGCTTTTTGCCACACCGACCCGTAAAGCGCAGTTTCATCCTATCCTTTCCTCGATCCCTCAGCGGAATAACGATACCTTTGTCCTGATTACCGGCCGAACCAAAAAACAGTGGCATACGATGACCCGTACCGGGCACGTTGCCGAGCTCTTAAAAGAAGAAGAACACCCGTATCTTCTTATCAATGAGCAGGATGCACTCGAAAGAGGACTAAAAGAAGGCGATACTGTGACTATCCGTAACGAGCTTGATTCTATTGTCCTCCCGCTAAGATACGGCGTATTGGCATCACATCATCTCTTTGCACCGTTCGGGTACGCTCAGGTACCTGTAAATACCCTGATTCCTGTAAAAAATGACCCTTTTTCATTTCAAAGTGCACTTAAATCCACGTGTGTAACACTTCATTCGTCTCATTTTGACATTGTATAAAGTAAGAATAAAGTACAATAAAAGAAAAAAGAGGTGTATATGAATTCCGAAAAAGTGATTTCCGGTTTTTTTATCATCCTTGCACTTACACTGAATTTCGGGTTTGTGTACGGTGAATTCGATGTTATTGCGCATCACAGCGTGTATGAGCTGGTTGCCGCCATTACCGTTAATATTATTGCTACCATCATGAAACTCGGCGATAAAACCCAAACCGGATCGGTTCTTTTGGCAACCAGCTTCGTAGCCGATTTACAGCTTATTGCCGCCGCATCGTTTTGGGGGATTGTCAATATGACGGGAATGATGACTCCTGATCTCTTTACGATTGTCGTCTCTTTAGCTGCCGGTGCTCTGGTTGCCAACGTTATCTCCGTCACCCTTTTTGTCGGTGAAACCCTTTTGCTTAAACGCTGATATTCAATATATGAATAACGAATCGACTATTTGGCTTTTTTTGCGGAAAATGAGGGTTCCCCTCATTGTCCTTAATCTTGCGCACGCTATTCCTGTAGTACTCCTGACCATAGTGCCGGGGACCGGAGATAACGGACAACCCGTACATCTGGGATTTTTTGATGCTATGTATGTGGTCGCTTATACCGCAACGACCATCGGTTTCGGAGAAATTCCATATGCGTTTAGCTATGCGCAGCGAATCATTGTTTTCCTAACCATTTATTCAACGGTTCCCGCATGGATTTATGCATTGGGTTCTATTATCGCACTGCTGCAAGAGAAAACGTTTACCAATGCGATAAAAATGAATACGTTCCGTCGCAAGGTCCGTCATCTCGGGCAAGATTTCATCATCGTATGCGGCTATACCGATGCGGGGAAACTGCTGATCGACAAACTCAACAAAGACAATCTTTACCGTATCATCGTCATCGATAAAAGTATCGAAAAAATCGAAGCGCTGCAAAGCGAAATGTATCTTCCCTCTATTCCGGCGATCGTTGCCGACGCTTCAATGACCGAAGTGCTCAAATCTTCGGGTATAGAGTCTCCTCACTGCAAATTTTTGGTTACTCTATTCGATGATGATCAGCTCAATCTTAAAATCTGCGTCCGCGCCCGTATTTTGAATCAGGGGCTTCGTATTATTGCCCGATCCGGAATCAAACAGGGGGGAGAGAACCTCTCAAATATCGGGGTCGACCATGTCATCGACGCCTTCTCCATTATCTCCAAACGGATCGATTTTGCATTGCGTTCACCATACCTGTTTAATCTTTTGAGTTGGGTCCAGGGGGGAAATCTACACGTCAGTAAAAGCGATATCCTCCCAATCGGAAAATACATCGTATGTTCTAAAGGGCGTTTCGGGAATACACTGCAAAAAACTCTCGATAATAATCAGATCGAATATACTTATCTGGATATTAATAAAGAGATTCATGAAAAAGTCTCTTCGGATCAAGACTTTTTCATTCAGGCCGGCATCATGGATGCCGCCTGTATTATTGCCGGAACCAATGACGATGCGATCAATCTCTCCATCGTCGCAACCGCACGCAGTCTTAACCCTAAAATTTTTGTTATCGTACGGGAAAATGAGCTTGAAGAGAGAAGTCTCTTCAGTAATCTTAGAGTAGATAAAATCTTTATTCTCGATCAAATCGCCGCGCTGGACGGCTATAACTATATTGATCGTCCGATGACGTTTAAATTTATCGACGAGATTGCGAAACTGGATAAAGAGATGTTCGTCGATGCATTGCTGCTGATTACCAAAAAAGTTAATAAACGCCCTGCCCTGATCGAAATGGAGATCGATGAACATCATATGTATGCACTCAGCCGCTATTTAACCGAAGCGCCCGTTTCTATCGCTCAGTTGATCCGTAATCCGTATCGTGACAGCGAAGATTTGGAAATCGTCGTTTTGGGACTTGAACGTTCAAACGGAGAATTCATCCTTATGCCGGATGAATCAACTTTGCTGCAGCCGAATGACCATATTCTGTTTGCATCTACCCGTCCAAGTTTGGATCGGTTTCAACTCATCGTCAACCATTATTACGAACTCTATTATGTTATTCACGGAGTCGAAGCGCGACGATTTAAATTATTCGGCTGATTTATCCATAGTATGCATCTTCCCGTTTTTGACGTTATCAACGATATCCGTTCTGCCTTATCACATAACAACCGTCTTATCCTGCAAGCCCCTCCGGGAGCCGGAAAGACGACAGCGGTTCCCCTGGCCTTGCTCAATGAGCCTTGGCTCAACGGTAAACAAATCATTATGCTGGAGCCCCGCCGTATCGCCGCACGAAGCGCTGCAATGCGTATGGCAGATTTGTTGGGCGAAAAAGTGGGAATGCGGGTCGGGTATCAAATCCGTTCCGAGAAAAAACTAAGCAGTGATACGAAAATTCTTGTCGTGACCGAGGGGATTTTGACCCGAATGCTTCAGCGTGATCCGTCATTGGAAAATATCGCCCTTATTATCTTTGATGAGTTCCATGAACGCCATCTGCACAGTGACGTATCCTTAGCCTTTTCTCTTCAGTCACAGGAATGTTTGCGCGATGATCTCAAAATTTTGGTCATGTCGGCGACACTCGATACCGATTCATTGCAAACACTTTTGAACTATCCCCCGCTTATCACCAGCGAGGGGCGCAGCTATCCGATCACCATAGAGCACTTGCCCCCAAACTCATCGCCGATTGAGCCGAAAAATATCGTTCCCTCTATCATGAACCTGCTCCAGAGAGTTATCGAACAGGACACGGGAAGTATTCTCGTCTTTTTGCCCGGGACACGTGAAATAAAATCGCTTGAAGCTTCTCTCAAAGAATATTGCAAAGATATGGAAATCGATATTGCACCCCTGTACGGCGAACTCACCAAAGAAGCACAACAGTACGCTATAGCACCCTCGCATAAGCGCAAAATCGTCCTCGCTACCAATATCGCCGAAACCAGTTTGACGATTGAGGGGATCAATATCGTCGTTGACTCCGGACTGGAAAAAGTGCTCATATTTGATCCTAGAAGCGCAATGGAGCGTTTAGTTACCCAAAAAATATCCAAATCTTCCGCAGAACAGCGCGCAGGGCGTGCCGGGCGGCTTGAAGCGGGAAAATGCTATCGTCTTTGGAGTGCGGCGGCTCACCACAGCCTCGCTCCCCATAAGGAACCTGAAATCCGTCTTTGCGACTTAACCCCGCTGGCCTTAGAACTAAGCGCATGGGGGGATTCGGATCTTTCATGGATTACACCGCCGCCGTCCAAAGCACTGATGCACGGTGTCTCTTTGCTTTGCTCATTGGGGGCGACCGACGATAAAGGCTCTATTACAGTGCACGGAAAAGAGATGTTGGGACTTGGGATTCATCCCCGCTTAGCCCACATGATCCTCACCGGCCGTTCTCTGGGGTATGAGTGCGAAGCGATTTTGCTTGCCGCTTTGCTGGGTGAACGCGATCTCTTTACCCGTAGCGGCATCCGAACCTCCGATATCCGGGAGCGGTTTTGGAGTTTACGCGATGCGTTGATCGGAAAAACGCTCCCGCCTGTAATCGCCGAGAACGCAAAATTTATCGTATCAGCGGCGAACGATCTCTCAAAACGGCTCAACTCAGCACTTCGTTTATCAGGGAAGTTCCCTTCCGAGATGATTACCGTTTTACTCTCTATCGCCTATCCTGACCGGATAGCCCGTCTTCGCACATCCAAAGGGGAGAAGTATCTTCTCAGCAATGGCAAAGAGGGACGGTTGCGGAAAGAGGATGATCTATTCGGCTCAGAGTGGCTCGTCGTGAGCGACGGCGGATCAACGAGCGGAGAGATATACCTATGCGCTCCGCTTGATTTTGCCCTATTAGAACGTCACTCCCCTGAACTTTTTACCACAGACGAGACAATAACGTGGAACAGCGATACAGGGCGGGTTGAAGTCAGAGTGATTCGCCGTTTGGGAGCCATCGTCATCGAGTCGCGTCCGATCGAGAGTCCTGATCCGATTTTGATGAAAGAGAAACTTTTGGAAGGGATACGATTAGAAGGGATTGACGCCCTCCCTTGGTCGTCACAGTCGATTGCTTTGCGCCATCGTCTCCAAACCCTGAACTATCATACTCCCGAAAGCAGTTTCGGCGACTTTAGTGACGAGGCGCTTCTTGGGTCATTGGAAATATGGCTGTTGCCGTATCTAACGACACAGAGCTCTTTGGGTGAATGTGAATCGCTTGATCTGTATAGCATCCTCTCCTCACAGCTTTCGTGGGAACAGTGCCAACGGCTTGACTCCTTATTGCCGACCCATTTTACCGCCCCTACCGGAAGTTCTATACCACTTGATTACTCTGATCCCGAGGGGATCGTTTTAGCCGTGCGGATACAGGAAGTTTTCGGTTTGGATAAACATCCGAGCGTATTGGAGGGGAAAATACCGCTTTTGATCCATCTCCTCTCCCCTGCACGCCGTCCGATCCAAGTGACACGTGATTTGCCAGGGTTTTGGAACGGATCGTACGGTGATGTCAAAAAAGAGCTAAAAGGGAGATACCCAAAGCACTACTGGCCGGATGACCCGCGCAATGCCGAGGCGACAAGCAGAACAAAAAAATATATGGGTAACTAACTTTATCCGTTCGCCCTGAGCCTGTCGAAGGGTGAAGTTCATGGTTCGACAAGCTCACCACGAACGGGACTAAATTGATAGTTTCAAATACTCACCCGATCTTCCATCGCTTTGGTAAGCGAGAGGATATCGACGTTTTCCAAACTCACCCCCGTCGGAACCCCCTGCGCAATTCGGCTGAAGCGGACGTCACAATCGATCAGTTTGTCTTCGATATAGAGCATAACCCCCTGATTGGCGATTGAGGGGGTCAATGCAAAAATCACCTCTTTGATTCCGCTTTGGACGACTCCGCGCAAATGGGCGATATCAAGCTCTTCGATGGAGTCTAAAACAAAATAGCGCCCGTCAAACAGGCCGTTTTCCTCAAACGTCAAAATATCTTTAGCATTTTCGACGATACAGAGGATTTCGTGATTGCGTCGCTCATCACTGCAAATCGAACAAAGTTCGTCTTCGCTCAGTCCGCCGCACGAGCGGCATTTTTTGAGACTGGTAATCGCATTTTCGATCGCATGGGCCAGTTTGAGGGCGCCGAAACTGTCATTCATCACCATGTGATAGGCTAAACGGGTCGCCGATTTCTGCCCGACGGTAGGGAGGCTTTGGAGGGCATCGACAAGGCGGTTAAATTTCTCTAGGGAACGTTTCATTGGTTATCCATATAGACTTTTAGGATTTCGATGAGTTCCTGATCGTTGATGCTCTCTTTTTCAGTTTTGGAATAGATAGAGATCAGAACCGTTCGATTTTGGAGCTGTTGATAGATAATGATTCTAAAACCGCCGCTTTTACCCGTCGGGATTGAGGAGTTTCTAACCCTCTTTTTAAAAAGATTGTATCCCAAAGAGATACCGACATCATTTTTGGTCTCAATTTCATCGATGGCGTGTTTGAGATCGCTTTTAAGGCGTTTGAATTTTTTGCTGAGCTGTTTCGCTTCTTTGAGAAACGTATCTCCGTACTCAATCATCCAACTCTTCCCACAGCGATTCGATAGGTGAGATTCTCCCCTGCTTCACATCCTCCAACCCCTGCTGAATCGAGAGGAGGATTTCAGCACCTTGAACTTTTTTTAGGGCTTCAACCATTTTTTCGTATTCCTCTTTGGAGACGAGTACCGCTTCGACTTTGTTGTTTCGCAGAATTGCCAGTTTGGAGGTCGAACTCTCTTTGAGCTGCGAGAGGTACGAACCGAACTTTTTGACCAGTTCGGAGGAGGCGATAAGTTCGTTTGAAGCATACGTTACCATATTATTTACCTCACAATTTAATGTATAATTTTATAGTAATTATACATTAAATTTTACTATTTAGAGAAATATGTGCGGTAACAGAGGTTTTTTAAGATTTTGGAGGATATCGACAAGGCGGTTAAATTTCTCTAGGGAACGTTTCATGGAGGTATTGTAGCAAAGGATGTTCCTTATTTATTTAAGAATAGTCCTCTATCATTTTTAGAACAACATTTTTTAAAAGAAGCTCGCCTCTTTTAGACATACACTATCTCTTTCATTATTTTTTCTTTTGGGATAGCTTTGAGAGAACTCTCTATTCCAAGATCGACTTTTAGATTAAATGCTTCCTCAAGCTCTCTTTTTAAAGAGAAAAATGTGTTTAAACTTTTCTTATCGTTTTCCATTTCTATCGCAATATCAATATCACTGCCCTCTTTGAAATCTTCACGGGCGTAGCTTCCAAAAAGCCCTATTTTTGTAACACCGTATTTTTGAGAAAAATCATTTTTATGTTGTGCCAAAAAGTCTAATATAAACGTTTTCGTCATAAAAACCCCTATCAAACCACTTTATTTTAGAAGATTATAACCAAAAGTCTCTCTATCCCTTAGCAATCGGCTTTTGCTTCTAAAAAGGCGGTTAAATTTTTATAGGGATTGTTTTATTGCTTATCCATAGTCTCTTTGAGAATCTCGATAAGTTCCTGATCGTTAATGCTCTCTTTTCTACCTTTAGAATAGGTGGTCTTTAGTTCATCCCACAGAGATTCGATAGGGAAGACTTTACCTTGTTTTACATCATCAAGCCCCTGCTTGATCGAGAGGAGGATTTCAGTACCATCAACTTTTTTCAGTACTTCAACCATTTTATGATCACTTTGCATTTTTATTAAAGATGATTGTATGTAGGTTAACTACACTTTTGTTTTTCTAAAAATCTTGAGAGCTGATTGCATTCCACTAATTTTTTATTACCTATTTTAGAGCTAAAAATAAGACTTATATAGCTACTCATATTTTCATCTTCTGCTAAACTAACGCCTTTGCAGTATAAATACACGGTAATTGATTTTGCAGTTTTGATATTACAAAATGCGCCGTCACCATACAATATAGTCATTGTATCTCTTAGTTTATCATCATGAGACAGTGCTTTATCAAAACAAGCCTTATTCATAAGGTCTTTTTTTTCTGATTTTTCCAAGTGAGAGATGCCTGTTAAAAAATCATCCGAAATTTCACCATTGATTGGATGAAAATGTTGGCCGCATTTTTTTCCTGCCAATCTATAATAATCAAGTAAAAAACTTTTTTCTTCTATAAAAATGTATTTGTCTTCACATTCCAAAACATGGTCAACGGAAGACATACTTTTATCAGGCTTGTATTCATCTAACTTGACGGTTGGAAGCGAGTTTAATTCCTCACAACACCCTTCACTTAAAGAGCTTAGAGGTATTCCCACATTATTTCCTCTAAAGGTTCAAGTAGCTCTTCACGTAGTTGAGACCAGTTCGTGCCGTCTAAGATTGTATTTTTGACTATACCGTTTTCTTCACTCAAAAGATTGAATGAAATACGCTCTCTTAGCTCTTTCTTTTTTGATAATGCATTAAGATAATCAGCCATGTATGGGCTATGGGTTGAAAATACAATTTTTACCCCTGCATTCATAAGCTCTATAAATAGCTCTACCATTTTCAACTGCCATGTAGGATGGAGATGAACCTCTGGTTCCTCCCAGTACAGTGTAGAACCTTTATTAAGGGCTTTATTAGTTACCAAATATTGGAGTAACCCGATACTTTTAATTCCCGATGATGCATTGATAATGTCAAAACTTTTGTCATTTGTTTGAAAAATAAAACTATCACCACTATCTTCGATGTTACCATTAATAATTTGTTTTGACTTAGATACAAATGATTTAATAAATTCATCTTGTTCAGTATCAGTGAAGGAATAATCTTTATCTAAAATATTAAGTAATGACTCAATATGGTAGGGTGTTTTCCCTTTATCTCTAATCATAAATTTTTTAAACTCAAGGATCAGAGGTGTTTCAACAAAAACAACGCTATCGGGCACTTCCCAATCATCTTTTTTTGATTCTATAACATTTACCGACAAGCTATTATCGTGATATTCCAAGTTTAAAAATTCATTCGTAATTTCAAATTTATCTGATATTTGATTTAGATTCCCAAATATTGATTCTAATATATTTTTATATGAAAACTTTATAAGATCTTCAGCATCTTTATCTTTATGGGAAATTTTTTCTTGTATATTCCTATAGTTATTTAGATGATATAAAATCTCATCAATTTGTGCTTTTGACAAACTTGGCATAACAGTTTTTTTGAATTTGTCATAGTCATTCAATACATCTTTAGCAACTTCTAAACCAATTTTAAGCTCTGAATTTGTTTTATGAAATGACTCATCAAATGCATATAAAAGTTTCATAATATAACTTTTGCCTGAACCAGGTTTTCCAACAAAAACAGTTATATCTTGTATATCAAAATCACTATCTTTTATTTTGGCAAAGTTTTTGAGATTTAAATTGGGCATTATTCTACTTTCCATAGATAATTAGACTTTTCTTCAATATATTTTATCTTATTATAGCTAATATAACAACTTACCCTTTTACTTTGATCCCGCTGATACTGTAGTTTATAGAGACAGTGTTAAGAAGTTTAAACATATTCTTTAGTCTATATGACTCAACTTTGCTAACACTCTTTTCAATATGGTATAATTCCGAAAAAATATGTTTTTGGAGTTGTTTCGTGGAAGAAATGAGTTATTATGAGATTTTAGAGATTAGTAAAAATGCCAACGGAGACGAAATCAAAAAAGCGTACCGTAAAATGGCTAAACTCTACCATCCTGACCGTAATCCGGATGATCCGACGGCAGAACATAAATTTAAACTCTGCAATGAAGCGTACCAAGTCCTCAGTGACGATCAGCAGCGCTCTATCTATGACCGTTACGGCAAAGAAGGTCTTCAAGGCGGCGGACGCAGAAGCAGCGGCGGGTTTGACGATCTCGGAAGTATTTTCGAAGAGATGTTTAACGGTTTTGCGGGGGGCGGACGTAAACAATCACGCGCGGCAGCGGATAAATTCCCGCTCGATTTAGGCGTTGAGATGCGTGTCAGCTTCAAAGAAGCGGTTTTCGGGTGCGAAAAAGAGGTCAAATTTACCGCAAAAAATTCGTGTAAACCCTGTAAAGGGACCGGAGCCAAAGACGGCAAAGTCACCTCGTGCAGCCAGTGCGGCGGCAAAGGTCAAGTGTATGTACGCCAAGGTTTTATGACCTTCTCGCAAACCTGTCCTGCCTGTCACGGCGAAGGTACTATGGCGAGTGAAAAATGCCCCGACTGTAAAGGCAAGAGCTATACGGAGGAAAAAGAGACCGTTACCATCAAAGTCCCTGCCGGAATCGATACGGGAAACCGTCTACGCGTCTCGGGACGGGGGAATACCGGGAAAAGCGGCGTGAGAGGCGATTTGTACGTCACTTTTGAAGTGGAAGAGGACAGTCACTTTATCCGTAACGGCAACGATATCTATCTTGAAGTCCCCGTGTTTTTTACCCAAGCGGTCCTGGGCGAAGATATCACGATTCCTTCATTGAACGGCGAACTGACATTGGAACTCGAAACGGGGACCAAAGACGGCCAGCAATACCGTTTCCGAAATGAAGGGATAACGGATGTACACGGACGGGGCAAAGGGGATTTAATCGCTCAAATCCACCTCACCTACCCTAACCGTCTCAACTCGTCACAAGAAGAGTTGCTGCAAAAACTCCAGGAGAGTTTCGGTATCGAATCCAAACCTCACGAGTCGTTGTTTGAATCGGCTTTTGAAAAAGTCAAAGGGTGGTTTAAATAACTATCCGTTCGGGATATCCGTTTTTTCCCCGGATATCATTTGGATGAAATTACGAACTTTTTTGATCACGCTGTGCTGCTCGTTATTCATCCAATGATGCAGTAAGGTTTCATTATGTGAATCATATGCAATACTGAATGCCACTTTCATCATTCCCGGGATATCCATAGTTTCAATATAAAGCGGTATAGCTTCAACTGATAACTTCAGATCGTCGACAATGATTTGTGCATCTAAGGGTTTACCAATTTTGGATGATATAGTTACCAATACTGTCGGATCATCGGTTTGCACGGAAACACCTTTTTCCGATAAATCGTGCAACGGCAAGGAAATAGTTTTCTCATTTTTGCTAAATATATTTAAATGGCCGATTTTTTCTATCGCATAGCGTATATTGTTTCGCAGGTGAAACCCCTCCGAGACAAGGCGAAGATTTTTCAGCCATATTCTTCCCACTTTCAAATCATAACTGGATACATCCCCCGCAATCATCACGTCTTGTTTGATACCGAGTAGCCATTCTTTGCCTGGTTCCGTTGCGATAAGTTGATTTTTTTCAATACTTATTTCAATCATTTCATTGCTGATACTGATAATTTTACTTTCAGCTTTGAGAGGAATCCCTTTAAAAAGAACTATTGAAATAAATTTCTTATCTTCAAAGTTCGTTCCCAATGCATTCGTAAGCAATTTCCACTCACTGTTATTAAGGGGTGAATATTCAGGTTTTTTTTGGGGGAGATTTGGAAGAAATTGAGTGCTATTCTTTATAGCGTCTATCGACTGATCCGATATTTTGACAAAGACGAAGATGGTTATATCATCACTAATGCTTCGGCGTTCAATTTGAATGATACTGTTTTGATTTAAAAAATAGCTATTGTTAAAAAGGAAGTCATGAACTGTGTTATGCGTTGGATTCGGTATTCCTAACCGGTTACCGATAATTTCGATTATGCGCTCCTTAGAGAGGGCGGATAAAAGCAGAACATTTTGAAGATGATCGTTAATAAAAAATAGGGTTCTCTTCTTAAACAGCATCACCCCGACAGGGAGGTGTTTGTATGCATAAAAGAGACCTTTTATTGCATTCTCCACTGTAATATCCTTTTATGGATCTCAACAATCCATTATTACAGTTTAGTGTTGCAAGTTTGTTGCAAAATTCCAAGAGAGTTTCGATATCGAATCCAAACCTTATGAGTCGTTGTTTGAATCGGCTTTTGATAAATTCAAAGGGTGGTTTAAATGAGTATTATTCCGGGATATCTGTTTTTTGCCCGGATATCATTTGGACATAATTTCGGATTGTTCTAATAAGATTGAGCTGCTCTACGTTCGTCCACTCATGCAGTAATGCCTCGTTATGCGAATCGTAGGTAATTTTAAATGCTACTTTCATTTTTCCGGAAGCGTTTAGAGGCATTAGATAAAGCGGTATCGCCTGAATTTTTATATTCAAATCTTCTGCCGTTACTTCGGCATTGAGAGGTTTTCCGATCATCGAAGAGAATGCAAGCAGTATTTTCGCATCATCGGTTTGAATCGAAAGCCCTTTTTCCGATACATCATGCAGTATTAAGGTTTTTTTCTCACTGCTGATTATCGTTCTGAAATAGCCGCTATTTTCTATCGTATAGCGTATATCGTTTCGTTGATGAAATCCTGATGAAACGAGTTTGAGATTTTTGAGCCATATTCTGCCAAGCTGAAGATCATAACTAGCGACTTTTCCCGAAACCATCTTATCTTCTCTTATCCCAAAAAGCCATGATTTACCGATTTTTGTTGCGATAAGCTGTCTTTTTGCAATGCTAAGTTCGATCATTCCCTCTTTGGTATCAATAATTCTGCAATCTGCTTTTATGGGGATCTCTTTATACAAAACAATAGAAGGAAATTTTTTACTTTCGAATTTTGTTCCCAATGCTTCGGCCAGAAGTTTCCATTCCGATTTTTTAAGCGGGGATGTAATTTTTGTTTTTTCTTTGTCAAGCAATCGGAGAGGCAAGGTAGCATCTATTGCTTGCAACGTGGGTTCAGAGAGTTTGATCAAAACAAAGATATTGATCTCATTGAATGATCGATGTTCGATTTGAATGATGCTGTTTTTATATAAAAAATAGTCGTGATGATAGAGAAAATCGTGGAGTGAATGGTGAGAAGGGTTTTCCAATCCCAGCATACTGCCGATAATTTCAATAATGTGATCGGTGGGAAGAGATGCCAGCAGTAAAACATTTCGGAGATGATCATTTACAAAAAAAAGGGTTCTGTTTTTAAACAGCATCACCCCGGCCGGGAGATGCTTATATGCGTAAAAGAGTTCCCTTAACGCACTGTTCATAGGATTTCCCCTTTATTTAATTGGTTGCCCTCTTTTTATAGGCCATCGCAATAACGATAGCAATCACGGCATACGTCCACGGGACGAAATCCGGTACCGGGACGGGATCGCCTTTGGCATAGGAATGCATACCGGCTAAATAGTAGTTTACACCAAAATAGGTCATAAGTACTGACGTAAATGCCAAAAGCGATACGACGCTGAAAATATAGTCGCTGTAGGCTCCTTTGATCATACGCAAATGGATGACAACGGCATAGACTAGAATGGTGACCAACGCCCATGTCTCTTTCGGATCCCATCCCCAATAGCGTCCCCAGCTCTCATTTGCCCAAACACCACCGAGGAAGTTTCCGACGGTGAGGAGAATCAAACCGACCAATAGACTCATCTCGTTGATCGCATTGAGTTCTTTGATAGCCAGATTCAGACGTGCAGAATTTTCGGGTTTTTTGAGGATGAAGAGGATGAGGGTAATCATCCCGAGCAATGCACCCAGCCCCAGAAAACCGTAACTTGCCGTAATCATGGCGACATGGATTGCCAGCCAGTACGATTGTAGTACCGGAACGAGGTTCGTCACCTGCGGGTCCATCCAGTTGAGATGGGCGACAAAGAGGATAAGCCCCGTCATGATGGCTGTAGCCGCCATTGTCATCACCGAGCGGCGCGAGAAGATAAATCCGGCCAATACACTCGCCCATCCGATATAGATCATCGATTCATAGCCGTTTGACCACGGAGCATGCCCAGAGATGTACCAGCGCATTGCAAGGCCGGCCGTATGTGCGGCGAAGAAAAGGACCAATAAGCCGAATGAAACTTTGCTGAGCCACTCCTCTTTAAACGTCGGTTTGATGATTTTAATAAATGACAAGATGAGCAGAGTAAATCCGACGACGAAATACAACGGCCATAATTGTTCAAAGACATTGGCTTTGTTGTAGAAAATTTCAACTTTTGATTTTAAATCGTTCGGATAGACACTCGCTCCGACGAATCGCTGATATTTGTCGATACGATCAAGCGCTTCATCGGCTTTTTTCCAATCACCGCTTTTCATCGCCTGATCGATAGAACCGAAATAGCTGATGGCAAGAAGGCGGACGATTTCACTCTCTTTCGGGCTAAGCGTCTGCAACGCTTCGATAGTAGCGTCCCATTTATGGTTTTTATCACCCGGTTTAGGCCACATACGGACTAATGAACCGGTATAGACCATATACGCGACGTTGACACGCTCATCGACCTGTAAAAGGACTTTGTCAAATTTATCACGCTTGCCCGGCGCTTTTCGGTTGGCTTCATCAACGAGCTGTCCTAATTTGTATCCTTTGATTTCATCGGGAACCTCAAAAAACTGGGAGAATGCGGCAGTTTTTGCGCTCTCAGGGAGGCCGATCATTTTATTGATCTCTTTATCTCCGGTGCGGATGATAGCAATCTCACGCCATGCATCAGGACGAAGCATCATCCCCAGTACGACTTGGTTCGAGTTCAAACCTAAGAAGGTGTCGTTTCGGTTAAGTTTTGCGAGAATCTCATGACTCAGTGTATCCATCGGTTTCATGCGACCGCTGGCATCTTGTACGATAAGGTGTCCGAATTTATCGGCGTGTGCTTTATCAAACCCTTTGGCAACCTGAATAACAGGATTTTCTTCGTCCGCAGCGATCGCGTTCATCGAGCTGAACAGTACAAGACTGACAACGGCTAAAGCCGCCACCGTGTTTTGGGCTTTGATTGCTTTGAGTTTTTCGCCCAGAGCATTGAAACGGCCGTTTTTCACGATAAGTACTCCAAACATTCCAAAAGCTAGAAGAATATAGCCGATATAGGTGATTAATGTCCCCGGGTCATGATTGACCGATAAAACGGTTCCGAGTTCATCCTGATCGAATGAAGATTGGAAAAATCGGTATCCTTGGTAATCGAGAATATGGTTCATATAGATACGGAAATCGAATTTTTCCTGATTGGCAGGATCGATGACGCTCACTTCACTCGCATACGATGCCGGAGACATAGACCCCGGATAACGTTCCAGCTCAAAATCGCGCAAAGCAACCGAAAACGGGATTTTACGCTCGATAGAACCGTAAGCGACATTGATAACGGTATTGCCCAAGACAACTTTTTTAGGATCGCCGATAGCTCCCGGAGTCCCCAATACCACTTCCGTCGCTTTGTTCTCTTTGGTTGAAAATGTCAGGGTTAAAGCATCTTGAGCGCTCTGCATCATAGGACCTTTCCCTTTCGGAGCTGAAACCAACTGCATCGAGGCTTTCGGAAGGAAGTTCCGTAATACAAAACCGCTCTGAGACGTTTGGAACAATGTCCGTTTAGTCATTTCGTGTTTACCGCTACTCAACATACCGTTTTGTTGTGTATCCATGCTAAGGGTAGCAAGGGAAGAAGGGGAAGTGATATAAGGTTTATCCCCCTCGACACTCAGAGAAATGACCGATTTCTTAAACGTTTGGTTTGAATCAAAATCGATGACGACATCGTTGGCTTCAATAAATTCACCCCGTTTGAGAGCGACTTGCTGTGCACCCATCGCTCCGGTGACCATAAGGTTAAAGAGAGGCTCTCCTTTCGGATCGGCGGCAGGTTCATAACGGGCATCGCCCATGTAATTGTCAAGATGAACATTGATCTGCTCACCGTCGACGGCCAAAGTCCGGTCAAAATGGTTTGCAGTACGTTTGGAAAGAAACAGGTTCTCTTTAAATTCGTATTGCTTGCCCCCTTTGTCGACAGTAAAGGTTACATACGGCTCGGCGCTGACGATGGCGTTGTTGCTTTCCCCTTCGCGGATATGCATTGTCCCCTCATATCCGATATATCGGGTAACAGCTGCACCGACAAGGATGATCAAAAAGGCGGCATGAAAAATAAACACAAGCCGTTTTCCTTTTCGTGCCATTTTAAAATTGATGATATTGAGGGTCAAATTAACAGCGAGTAGTGCAAGGAGAATTTCAAACCAACGGGCATTGTAGACATCCGCTTTGGCGGTCATTGATCCGTAATCGTTTTCGATAAACGTAGCATAGCCGATCGCGACGGCAAAAATAAGCATAAGAGCCGCCATGGTTTTCATGGAGCTCAAAAGGGAGAGAATTTTATTCATTCATAGACCTGTCTGTATAATATGGTGCAATTGTAGTCGCACATTGGTAAATATTTGTTAATTCACTATTAACAATCATACACCTTCAAGAATCATCGCTTCGGCTACCCGTTTAAATGCGGCTATATTGGCACCGTCAACAAAATTTCGCTCCACTCCGTACTCTTTTGCGCTCAGAGAAACCCGTTTATAAATCTGACGCATCAGTTCATCCAGTTTACGGTCTACTTTGTCAAAATCCCATTTTTCCATGGAGGCGTTTTGGGACATCTCAAATTCACTGACCGAAACGCCTCCTGCATTCGAAGCTTTTCCGGGGGCAAACAGTACCCCTTCACGCTGAAGCAATTCGATAGCATCCGGAGCCGTCGGCATATTGGCCCCCTCTACCACGGCGACACAGCCGTTTTCTATCAGCGATTGTGCATCAAAAAGGGAGAGTTCATTTTGGGTAGCACACGGAAAAGCGGCAAAACAGGGGTATTGCCAAACCGCATGCCCTTGCGCAGGATAATTATTCTTGGAGGTATAGACCGATCCAGGAATACGATCCGCATACCCCGAGAGTGATAAACGTCTGCCGTTCTCTTTGAGTTCACGGACAACGGTAATATCAATCCCTCTCGGGTCATAAATCGTCCCTTCGCTGTCGCTGGAGGTCACGACGAGAGCCCCCAACTGCTGAAGCTTCTCAATCGTGTGAATTGCGACGTTTCCGGCGCCGCTTACCGTACACACTTTTCCTTCTAAAGATTCCTGCAACTCCTGAGTGAGCATTTCACGGGCGAAATAAACGACGCCGTATCCTGTCGCCTGAGGACGCATCAATGATCCGCCGAACGTGTAGGGCTTGCCGCTTAGAACCCCGTCATACTGATGAGTGATCCGTTTGTACTCTCCGAACAGATATCCTATCTCTCTGGAGCCTACTCCGATATCTCCTGCAGGAACATCGACGCGTGCACCGATATAAGGGTAAAGCTCCCGCATAAAGGCACGGCAAAACCGCATAATCTCATAATCGCTTTTCCCTTTGGGATCAAAATCGCTCCCCCCTTTTGCTCCGCCGATCGGAAGTCCTGTCAAAGAGTTCTTAAAAATCTGCTCAAACGCTAAAAATTTCAACACTCCCGTCGTCACGCTCGTGTGAAAACGGAGTCCCCCTTTGTAGGGTCCAAGAGAGTTATTAAACTGAATACGGTAGCCGTTGTTGATGTGAACTTTATTGTTATCATCAAGCCATTGGACTTTAAAGCTGATAATTCGATCGGGGGTGACGAGACGCTCCAAAATGGCGAACTGCTCATAGCGTGAATCGGTTTTAACGATAGGTTCGAGTGAGGTAAGAACTTCGCTCACCGCTTGCAAAAAAGTGTTGTCTGTAGAGCAACTAGATTTTTCAAGATTAGATAAGATTTTTTCGACCATAAATACTCCTTTACTGCATCAACTCACAAAGTGCTTGAGTAATGATTTTTGCTTCATCTGCATCAATCTTTGCTATTTTTTCTTTGATACGTATTTTTAAGAGAGATCGTATCTCATTGATACATGCATCAGATACTTTGTCTAGTTTTTCCCGTTTAGAGAGGGTAAAACGATACGGCAACGCATTGGATTCAATTTGTGTAGAGAGCGGGATAACTATCACCGTAGAAAGTATCTCATTATCGTCATCTTGGCTCATAATAATAGCAGGACGAAGCTTCCCCATCTCACCACCCATGGCAGGATTAAAGTCAACCAAATGGATATCGTGTTTAGAGTATCCCATCTGCGACTCCCCCCTCTTCGATCGGATCGTTCGCCTGAGCCTTTGCGATACGTTCTAACAAAGAGCGTTTTTTAGCTCTTTCGACGTTATCGATAAAGGATTGAAACTCTTTTGCCATCGATTTAGGGACGAAAAAACCAACCTCTTCTTTTTTACGTCCATCGATAATATGAACAATTTCGTCATGGTAACCGTAAAGGGTTTCCGGTTTTCGGATCTCTGCTAATGTCGCTTCTATCATACAAATCCTTTTGTAAAAACAATATAGCATATATTTTATTTGTGTTTGAATCTAATTATTTCAATTCACCCCAGTGATTTCCGATATGCATGGAGGTTTTGAGCGGTATGCGCAGTTGCATAATATTTTCCATCACCTCGACAAAACGGCGCGCATACTCCTCAGCCACATCTTCGTCTACTTCAAAAATCAGTTCATCGTGGATTTGGAGCAGCATTCGTCCCCGTAACCCTTCTGAGCGTATCATAGAGTCGATTTTGTTCATCGAAAGTTTGATGAGATCGGATGCGGAGCCTTGGAATACGGTGTTGACCGACTCGCGCTCGTATGCCGCTTTGAGCATCGGGGTGGCGGAGCCGAAATCAAAATAGCGTCGTCGGTGTAGGAGCGTTTCAACGTATCCCATCTCTTTGGCCTGTTCGACGATACCGCTGAAATACCCTTTGACACTCGGGAATGTCTCAAAATAGCGCTCGATGATCTCTTTGGCTTCTTTGGTTGTGATGCCGAGAGTATCGGAGAGCTTTTTCTGCCCCATACCGTACAACAGACCGAAATTGACCGTTTTGGCAATGTTACGTTTGCCTGCAGCTTCCGATTCACCGAACAACGCGATCGCGGTTTGCATATGTATGTCATGCCCCTCGTTAAAAGCGTTTACCAGCACACTGTCTTGGCTGAAATGGGCTAGGAGACGCAGTTCGATCTGCGAATAGTCGATCCCGATTAGTTTTTTCCCCTTCGGCGCGACGAACGCTTCGCGGATACGCATCCCCAGTGCCGTTTTGACGGGGATGTTTTGGAGATTCGGATTTTTGGAACTGAGCCGTCCCGTCGCTGTTCCTGTTTGAACAAACGAAGTATAAATGCGGGATGCAGGATCGTTTTGCGCCAAAGCGATCAGCGGTTCGATATAGGTGGAGTAGAGCTTATGATACTCGCGATACTGCAACAGCATCGGAATAATCGGATGTTCGAATTGCAGTCCCTCTAAAACCTGCTCGTCAGTGCTGTAGCCGGTTTTGGTTTTTTTGCCGTGAGGAAGGCCGAGGCTTTCAAACAAAATGACACCGAGCTGTTTGGGAGAATTGAGATTAAATACGGTTCCGCACGAACGGTGAATCTGCTCGGTCAGTGTCGAGATCTCCTGTGCGACCTCTTTTTTAAAGAGTTCTAAAACGGACGTATCGACAGCAATCCCCTCTTTTTCCATCCCAAGCAGCGTCAAGGTAAACGGAAACTCGACATCAAACGCTTCGTCTAATGCCTCTTGACTCCCTTTTAGCAACAGCTGCTCTTTGAGCACTTCGTACAGACGATAGGTGATATAGGCATCTTCTCCCGCATATTTACAGGCATCCTCGATAGCAACGGAAGCGAAGTTCTCCCCTTTTTTTACCGTATCTTTGAAATGGATCATCTCGTGATGCAAAAGCGATTGCGCCAAGTTGTCCATCGCCAGTGATCGTGATGAATCGGTCAGCCATGCGAGAACCATCGTGTCGGCATAGATACTTAATCGGTCAACGCCCAAAAATCGGGTGACGAAATGGAGATCGAATTTGATGTTATGTCCGATAACCCGGTGTTCAAATATCGCTCGAATCGCTTTTGCCGCCGCGTCAGTACTGACCTGATCCCCGACTCCGAGATAACTGTGCATCATCGGGACGTAATAGCCGTTTTTACCGTCAATACTGAAGCTAAAGCCCACCAAATGATCTTTGGTCGGATCAAGACCGGTCGTTTCGGTATCGAAGGCGATCAGTGCATCATCGGCTATCGTTTCAATCAGGGCGGTTAAAGCGGCGTCGTTATCGATTAATACGGTGCAGCCCTCAAGATTTTTGCATTGCGGAGCTTCCGCTTTTTCAGTTTTTACAATCTGAGGAGCGTTTGAGGGCTGTGATTCTTCAAACAATGCTTTGGCTTTAAGGGTGCGTAATACGGCATTCATCTCATAATGTACCAAATCATCATAGATCGGCAAAAACGGATTATCGAAATGCATTGCAAACTCCGAAAAATCGAGCGTTTCAAATACGTCATCTTTGAGACGTACCAGTTCGCGGGAGCGGAATGCATCCTCCCGGTACGTTTCAAGAAGCCCTCGTATCCGCGGAGGCGTGACCTCTTCAAGGCGTTCATACAGCGTATCCAGCGTTCCGAATTGCGTGAGGAGTTTTTGTGCTGTCACTTTACCGATCCCCTTGACTCCGGGGACATTATCGGCAGTGTCGCCGATGAGAGACTGATAATCGATAAACTGACGCGGATGAACGCCGTATTTTTCGTCGCAATGGCGTTCGTTCATCACTTTTTTACTGATGGCATCGACCAATACGACCCGATCGTCGTCAATCAGCTGATAAAGGTCTTTATCGTGGGAGACGACCCGAACCAAAAAGCCGTGTTGACGTGCCTGACGCACTACCGATGCGATCATATCATCGGCTTCATACCCACTCATGGACAGCGATTTATACCCCATTTTATCGATCCAGTCGATGGCGATCGGAAGCTGCTGTATCAGCTCTTCGGGTGCGGGAGAACGGTTGGCTTTGTAATTGGGATCGATTTCGGCACGAAAACTCGGCCCTTTCGCATCAAGAGCAAATATCAGATAATCGCTGCTGTGGTCTTTATGCAAGGACGCAATAAAGTTGATAAATCCGGTCAAAAGTCCGGTAGGAAACCCGTGTCTGTTTTTTAGAGGGGGAAGTGCGTAAAACGAACGAAAGAAAAATCCGAAAGTATCGATTATAGTAACGGTAGGTTGTGCCATCAATCGTCTTTATCAGGCGCGGATTCGAGTAAGCATCGAATCAATTGCCGCTTGAAGTGTAGAGACATCATAGCCCGTATCTTCCGCTTTTTTAAGGCCAAATGAGATTCCGTGCTCACCCAGCGGGTTATTGACCGGGACGATTGTTTTAATGATGTTGAGAGCGGTAGAATACTCTTTGACGTCATCCGGCGCTTTGTCCGGCGTATCGGAAAATTTAATCATCTCAACAAACTCTTTATCGAAATTCCAATGGGTAAAAATTTCTGCCGTCACGGAAGCCGTCGATTCATGAATGTAAGAGTTCTCCACTCTTGCAATATCTATCGTCATTTCAATATCGGCTTTAAAATTAGCGGCTAAATCTTCTTGAATAACGTCGCTTGCGATAATGATTTTCCCCGTCTCCTGCAAAAATGCGGCTAAAAAAAGCTTATCGGCTTTAAGACGGTCTATTTTCATATACCATTCATGGACCAGTGCAGCCTGCATCGATGAAATTTCCGCAAAACGGTCCGATGTAATTCCGTAGGGCTCCATGTCGACATTGAGCAGTTTGCGTACCGAATTGCCGATACCGATAGAACGAGTCATGCTCATACCGAATAACGAGACAGCCTGTGCAACATTGAGTATTTCACGTCGGAAACTGTACAGAGGCGAATTGGCGGCTTTAAGCAAGTTGGCAACGATCATCGGATCTTGTTCGACAGTTTTAATCAAATCATTGATGGAACTGTCGGGATCATTACAAATACGCTGCATCTCTATCACCGTTTTAGGAAGCGGCGGCAAAGATTTAATACTGTTTATTATCGAGCTTTTCATACACTAAAATCCTCTGTCAATGCTATTAACCTTATTATAGCCTATTTAGCTCAAGAGCTAAATATTTTCCGGTGAAACTTCCCGTTTTTTCCCAGCCCTCGGCAACCTCTTCCGGGTTCCCCTGTGCGACCAGCAATCCGCCGCCGCTTCCCCCCTCAGGCCCCATGTCGATGATATAGTCGGCATTTTTTATCATATCGAGGTTGTGCTCGATTACCAGTACGGAGTTACCGAGTTCGACGAAATTATGGAGAACTTTGGTTAGACGGTTAACGTCGTCAAAATGCAGACCCGTCGTCGGTTCGTCGAGGATATAAAGGGTATTTCCCGTATCGCGGCGGCTAAGTTCTTTGGCCAGTTTAATACGCTGCGCTTCCCCGCCTGAGAGGGTAACGGCATTTTGCCCCAGTGTAATGTAATCGAGCCCGACATCGCTAAGGGTCTGCAAAATTGCTTTGATTTTCGGGATCGGTGCAAAAAATTCGAGTGCTTCGCCGACCGACATATTCAAAACATCGGAGATGGTTTTCCCTTTATACTCGACCTGAAGGGTTTGGAGATTGTATCGGCTTCCGTGACATGAATCGCATTTGACCATGATATCGGGAAGGAAGTGCATTTCGATCTTGATCTCCCCTTCCCCCTGACATTTTTCACAACGTCCCCCTTTGACGTTAAAGCTGAAACGCGATGCCGTATACCCGCGAATTTGTGCCTCTTTGGTTTTGGTAAAGAGATTACGGATTTCGTCCATAACTCCCGTATAGGTGGCGGGGTTGGAACGCGGAGTACGCCCGATCGGGCTTTGATCGAGATAGATCACTTTGTCTAGTTTTTCCAACCCTTCGACTTCGACCCCGGCGACACGGTTGATTTTGCGTGCGTGGTTGAGTATTTCGCGCGTTACGGGGAGGAGTGTCTGCAAAATCAGAGAGCTTTTCCCGCTTCCGCTGACGCCCGTTACACAGACAAAATTATGAAGAGGAATTTTCACGCTCAAATCGGTAATATTATTTAATGTAACATTATTGATAGACATCCACTCTTTTTGTTCGCGTCGGTAAAAATACTCGATTTTTTTGCGACCTGAAAGATACTGCGCTGTAAGGGTATCGGATTTTTTCATCTCTTCGAGTGTTCCGGCGAAAACGACATTTCCGCCGAATTTTCCGGCACCCGGTCCGATATCGACGATATAGTCGGCATTTTCGATCGTCTCTTTGTCATGCTCGACAACGATCACGGTATTCCCTTTTTCCTGCAACGAGCGGAGCGTTCGGATCAGTTTGAGGGTATCGCGCTCATGCAATCCGATACTCGGCTCATCCAGAACATACATTACCCCCGTCAAACCGCTTCCGATCTGAGAAGCGATACGGATACGCTGTGCTTCTCCGCCGCTGATAGTGCGGGCATCGCGGCTGAGGGAGAGATACCCCAAACCGACATCAAATAAAAAGAAAAGACGTTCGCGGATCTCATTTAAAATAGGTGCGGCAATCATGGAATTTTGATCGCTCAGACCATTAAACGTCTGAGGATCGGCAAACCATGCATACGAATCTTTGAGCGGCATTGAGATAACATCACCTATCCCTTTATCGGCTACACGTACGGCAAGCGACTCCCGCTTCAGTCGGTGAGAATTACAGATGTTGCAGGGCTTTTCGGACATGTAGTCGGCAAGGTCTTTTTCATCTTTGAATATATCATACGCAATCCGGACAATCCCCGGCCATACACGCTTAATCGGATGGTCTTGCCACTTGAATTCTACTTCATCCACGCTGCCGTGAAGAATCGCTTTTTTCTGATGCTCCTCCAGAGCATAAAACGGAGCGGTGATACTAATCCCCTCCGCCGCACAGAACGCTTTGAGGAAGGTAAAATAGTACCCCTTGTTGAAGCCGTAAACGATTTTGATCGCACCTTTCTCGATCGGGAGTTCGGAATCGATAATTTTGTCGTAGTCAAGCGCATAGCGGATGCCCAACCCGTCACACTCGCCGCATGCCCCTTTAGGTGAATTGAACGAGAACGAGAGCGGCTCAAGCGGATCAAAGCTCACTTTACAATCAAAACAGGCGCTGTGTTCGCTGTAGTGGATCAGCTTTTCAGACATCCCTACTTCGTCGTGGTTTTGGATCTCGATCTCCACCTCTCCATAGGACTCTTTAAGCGCTTTTTCGACATCTTGGGCAACACGGTCGTGATTATCGTCTTTGATGATAAGGCGGTCAATCACGACTTTAAGGGTATGTTTTTTGGTTTTGGAGAGTTCGATCTCTTCATCCAGACGAACCATAACTCCATCGATCATAGCACGTACGTACCCTTTGTGACGGAGCGATTCGAGGATATCGGAAAAAGAGCCTTTTTTCTCCCGGACCAGCGGTGCGAGAATAACGATTTTAGCCCCTTCAGGAAGCTTCAATACCTGTGTGATGATATCTTGAGCCGACATTTTTGAGATCGGTCTGCCGCACAGATGGCAGTGCTGAACTCCGATACGGGCATACAAAAGTCTCAGATAGTCATAGATCTCGGTAATCGTTCCTACGGTTGAGCGGGGATTTTTTGAGGTCGTTTTTTGATCGATCGCAATGGCCGGAGTCAACCCCTCGATTTTATCGACATCGGGCTTTCCGACACGATCCAAAAACTGACGTGCATAGGAGGAGAGAGACTCGATATAGCGGCGTTGCCCCTCGGCATAAAGGGTGTCAAAGGCCAATGTCGATTTACCGCTTCCGCTGATTCCGGTGCATACAACCAGCTTGTTTTTCGGGATCTCCAAAGAGATATTTTTGAGGTTATGTTCCCGTGCTCCGATAATTTTAATCTTGTTCATAAGTTACCCCGCGATAAGTTTGTATGCCGTAATGGCAAAAATAATGATATAAAAAACAACCAATACCTGTTTGTAATGGGTCACTTTGACCCGATGCAGCAACGCGATGCCCGCCATAATACCGATCAATGAACTTAACGCCATCGTCAGCCCCGCTTCGAGATTGACAAGACCGAGCCATAACAGAGTCGCCAAAGCCGAAACGGAAGAAAACGTAACAAAAAAATGTCCTACCGCCGAAGCTTTCTTCAACGGAAATCCCATAAAACTGACCAATATCGGCGTCATTAAAATCGAACCTCCGACCCCTAACATGCCGGAAAAAACACCGATCACGCTGCCGACAAACGTATATAACGGTCGGTTGACCACTTCCGGACGTATCGGTTCGGGATTGGAGAGGGCCAACCGCCCCAGCGTAAAGGCAACGATGGAGAGAAAAAGCCACTCCAATACAGCCGAATGAAGTGTTTTGACCAATATCCCGCCCGCTATCGCACCGAGAATTCCGCCGTAACCGAAATATTTGATATCGCCGATCGCATACGTCTTATTTTTATGATGGATCCACGCCGCCATCAACGAACCGGCAACCATTTGAGTTACCGATATGCCGATTGCCTCTTTGATACCGAATCCGAGATAGAGCAGTATCGGAACGCTCACCGTACCGCCGCCGATTCCAAAAAACCCCGAAAGCGTACCGACTCCGACCCCTAAAAGTACTAATTCAAAACTCATATTTTATCTTTGTTTAGTTTAATGGCGCGCGATTATACCCCCTTAGTGCTTCAACTAACACCCTTTTCGTTCATTAGATTTTACGCTATAATCGATTCCCATAGATATTTAACAAGAGTGAGGGATGTAATGTTACCGATTATTGTCGAAGCAGCTACTAATTTTTTTCTTCATCAAATACGCCTCCCTTATGATTTTAGAGATTCAACTAGAAAAAAGAGAACGCTTTTTGCTTATATCGATATTGAAACGACGAACGGTGAGATTCACCGTGCTTATATCGGGTGCGACCCGATATTGATTCAGACCATAGCCGAGATATTTTTAGGCGAAGATGAGAGTGATGAACAGACACTCATCGATATGCTGTTGGAAACAACCAATATGATTGTCGGAAGTGCAAAAGTGCTTGCCGGTGAGTTATATGAGACGACTTTATCGATTGCGACCCCTTTTCTTTTATCGGATGAGGAGGTATCGGCGGTTCAATTGGGTAATTCAAAATGTATCGGTATCAATGGCGGAGAAATGACAATTGCATTGCAAAGGCTCTAAGAGATGGATGAAACAGTAGCGGCAGAAACTTCTTTACATCACGAACATGGTTTCGATCCGGACAAAGAGCTTTCATGGATGGATTATGACGGATTGCTTGACATGGAAGTGGAATTTGTGTCGGACTTGGGACAAACGACTCTCACGCTGGACGAAATACTCAAACTTGAAAAAGGTTCCGTCATCGACTTGGGCAAACCGGCGGGGGAAAGCGTGGAATCGTATGTCAACAGACGTATTATCGGTAAAGGGGAAGTAATGGTTTATGAGAAGAATTTAGCGATACGTATCAATGAGGTACTCGATTCGAGCGCCGTATTGTATTACCTTTCAAAAGAGAGACTATGAGATATTTACTTCCACTGCTGCTTCTTCCCGCTTTTTTATGGGGAGCTAAAATTTTAAGTTACAACGTATATGACCGGAACGACCGCGTCGATGTGATGCTGACGTTCGATACTCCGTACGAAGGGGTATTGCGTCAAAATCGCCAAAACGATACCGTCATCGTAAAGCTTGAAGAGGCGTTTATCGATACTCCGATAGTCAAAAACGTTACTTCCAAATATCTCAATAAACTTACCATTACACCTGAAAACGAAAACATCAAGATTATTGCCGAACTTTCGAATAACGTCATTATGCAAGCCTCTAAAACCTCCGATTCATACGGGCTGCGTCTACGATTTATGCACCCTGAAGCCGTAAATTCCGCCATACAAGGTACACCGGTCGATGAAACATCGGTGGAAGGACTTCCGACAAAAAAGGGAAATGAATTCGAGCAAAGCTATTATGTTGTTATCGGGATATTAATTATCGGGATCGCCATTTTATTCTGGTTGAAACAAAATATAGCCAAACGCACTACAGCCATGAAAAATGAGCCGAAATCTCCGTGGTTATTTGATAAAACGACCGCGACAGAAACCAAAGCGGCATTCTCCACATCTCTCCCTATGTCAAATGAGAGCGGGGGAGTTCATATCCGTTTTCAAAAATCGCTTGATAATTCCCATACGGTTGCAATGCTCGATTACGGAACAATGAGCTATTTGGTATTACTGGGGAACACTACCATTTTACTGGATAAATTTCAGGATAATATTCCGGTGACACAAAATGACTTCGAAACCCTTTTACAGTCAAAACATCGAGAACTTGACGGTTATTTTCAGCTCGCCCCCGCACAGGATGAAGTTTTCGATTCCTATAAAGAAAAAGCATCGGGAGTCTATTAATCGATGGATCTAAAACAGAAATTAGTTGATTTCGGATGCGGGAGCGAATTTGTCGATATCGCGTTGGGTTACAAAGAATTTTATAACGCTGACGAAGATATTGAAATATTTATAGAATACGTAGAAGTCGAACATGCAAAAGTCGAAGAAGCCGAAGCTCTGAAAGAGCGGGAAAAAGAGATCGTTAATGCTGAGGCTTTGCTTTTAGAGTTCGAGGATGAAAAAGAGGACTAATCCTCTTCTCTCCTTTTCTTAAATCTGACGCTTTCCTCAGAGCGCAAAGCACATCCGATTTGATATTCCACCATAGATTTGAACGGATTTAAAAAAGCGTCAAAAGCCCCCTCTTCTATCGCTTCAAGCCCCTGTTGATGCAGTAATTCCAATACACTCAACGTCGATTCGATCGTCGAAAGACAGTATGCTTCGGGTTGTTCTTTAATAAGAAACTGGGACGTTTTGGAATGGGTAAAACTGACTTGCGGCAATTTTTGTAGATTGCGGCTGACTCTGAGCATTTTTACGGAGCACGCCCAGGTCGAATCAATAATAAAGATGACGATCCGTTTACCCTGTGCGTCAATGATCTGCGTGTTCAGATTGATACTTTTTTTCCCGGGATAAAGGACATAGCAGAGATTATCACTATTTTCAATCAATGCGTTGATAGCACGATGCTCGCTGAAATCGTCATCAATATAGAGTTCGGAATTCGGCAGTGAGAGATGGGTAAGCCTTCCGGTACCGTTTTTCGTCTTTTTAAACTCTTTCGGATGCATGAGGATAACAAACTTCGTCCGTGTCACTATCGGTTCAACGTGCTTACACATACACGAGCTAATCGGACGATAACATCGGTAGCACTTTTCTCTACCTTCAAATAATTCATTCATATAAGTGATCAATCTTCTATTGCTTTTCATAATTATAACGAAAATACCATTTTGCTCTTTAGCTATAAAAATTTTGATATCATCTTTACATGAGGGGGGATACAATTCCACTAAAAAAGATAGAAGCTAATGTATTTAAGTACTATTTATCCTTACCGCCATTATATGGTTTCAATCTTATTAATTGCACTCATTACAATCGTGAGTCAAACTTTCTTAACAAAGCTGGGACTGATCAATATTGCGTTAATACATTTGATCCCGGTTCTCGTCATAGCTCTACAAGGGAATATGGGTTCGACTATGATTGTATCGGCCGGTTCCGTTGTCATGTTTGATCTGCTCTATGTCCCGCCGAAATATAGCTTTGATGTCCATGATTTCACGTATATATGGAGCTTTATTATCTTTTTTGCAGTGGGATATACCATCAGTTCTCAGGCAAAGCGGATTCAGACCAATGCGATAAAAGAGATTTTTCTCAATGCCTTGTCTCATGACCTCAAAACACCGCTATCTTCAATATTAGGCAATGCTTCTTTATTGCTAAAAGAACAAATGGATGACGCGACTACCCGACGAGAGATATTAATTCAAATCAATGATTCAGGACAGAGGATGAACCGTTTAGTCGCAAATCTTCTTGAGAGTGCCCGTTTGCAAAACACGCAAAGCGCACTTCGTCAAGAATGGTGTGACTTCGAAGATATCGTCGGGGTAGCACTTCAGGAGTTTCGCTACCATCCGAAACAGCCTCAGATTGAGATTTCTATAGATCCACAATTAAGCCTTTTTTGGGGGGACTGTGCACTTTTGGTTCGTCTAATCGTTAATCTTTTCGATAATGCGCTTAAATACACCGAAGAGGGAAAAGCCATTCGACTTACCATAACTGAAATGGAGAAGAAAATAAAGATTCTTTGTTTTAATGAATCGCAACCGATCAAAAAAGCGGATCTGAAAAATATGTTCGATCGCTTTTACCGACTTGAACATACGGCGGATGTTATAGGAAGCGGTATCGGGTTATCGATTTGCCGTGATATAGCTAGTGCGCACGGCGGAGAAATCGAAGCGTATAATGTCCAAAACGGTGTCTGTTTTGAAATTATATTTCCGGTTGCCAAATCTCCTTCAAACGGATTAAAAGAGTTATTATGAAAATGCAAGAGTTGATTTTGATCATAGAAGACGACCAAGCCATTTCAAGAATGGTAAGTTTAACCCTTCATCAGCATGACTACAAAACACTCATCGCTTCTGATATAAAAAGCGCATTGCGTTTATTGAATCAAAATAGCCCGGATGCTATCATACTCGATTTGGGCCTTCCGGACGGTGATGGCAAAGGGTTGATTAAAACCATCCGAACTGAGATCACTATTCCGATTATTATCGTATCAGCCCGTCATGAAGAAAAAGAAGTTATTGCCTCACTTGATGCGGGGGCCGACGATTATCTTATCAAGCCGTTTTCGATTGATGAGCTGCTAGCACGAGTCCGCTCTGCGCAGCGTCGTTTTTTAGGTCTTCAGCCTAATGTAAATGTTATACTATGCCATGAACTTACATTGGATATCGAACATCATCTGGCTTTTAAAAAAGAAGAGCCTTTAAAATTGACTCCGACGGAGTTTAATTTACTAAAATATTTTATCCTCCATCGCAATCAGGTGCTACCCTATGCCCGCATCCTAAAAGAGATATGGGGTGTCGGATATCAAAGTGAGATGCAGTATTTAAGAACCTATATTAATACGTTACGTAAAAAAATTGAAACGGATACGGCACGGCCTGCGTATATCCATACTGAAATGGGTATAGGCTATCGTTTTACATGCGACAGTGTCAATATCAACTAAAGGATCTGCTATACATACCCAAGAGATTAAACTTATACTTTATAGCTTTATCGCTCTTATTCTTTTCGGAACCGTACTTCTCTCTCTTCCGTTTGCTCATAACGGAGAACTTCGGTTTATCGATGCTCTTTTTACCGCGACGTCAGCAGTATGTGTGACGGGGCTGATTGTTAAAGATACCCCGGTGGATTTTACCTACGCCGGGCAGATTATTATCCTGACGCTTATCCAAATCGGCGGTTTAGGGTATATGACAGCCGTCACTTTCATGGCGGTAATCCGAAAACAAAAAATCGGTCATCGCGACCGTCTTATTCTTAAAGAGTCATTGAACCATCCCGGAATGGACGGTTTGGTACGATTTTTAAAAATCGTATTCGCTTCGATCATCATCATAGAAGCAGTTGGAATAGTGATATTGACGCTCCGTTTTTGGATCGATATGCCCTTGGCTAAAGCGGCGTGGTATGGAGTATTTCATGCGATTTCGGCGTTTAACAATGCCGGTTTTTCCCTTTTTAGCGACAATATGATGGGCTATCGCGGCGATACAATCATTAACCTGACAATTCCTGCACTGATCATTCTCGGAGGTTTGGGTTACTTGGTATTGCTAGAACTTTACAATTATCGACGCGGTCAACTTGTCCGTATTTCCACCCATACCAAAATCGTTTTGTATATGAGTGCGATACTAATTTTTAGTGCGATGGTATTACTCCTCTCTTTAGAATGGAATCATGCGTTTGCGTCAATGCAATGGTATGAAAAGATGCTAGCGGCCTGGTTTGCTTCCGTTAACTATCGTACTGCCGGATTTAACAGTATAGATTTTTCGACTTTAACCGATTCCAACCTCTTTTTTGCAACATTCTTTATGATGACGGGAGGAAGTCCGGGCGGTACAGCCGGAGGGATTAAAACAACGGCAGTCGCACTCGCATTGATCGGAGTATGGTATACCCTCAGAGGCGATACTCATGCCCATATTTTTCGCCGTTCTATTGCTCAGTATCAAATTAACAAAGCGTATGCCGTTATTTTCGTTGCTTCGATCTATGTAGTCTTTTCTACTATTTTGTTGAGTGAAGTTGAACGTTTACCGTTTTTAAGAATTTTGTTTGAAACGACTTCGGCATTCGGTACGGTGGGACTGTCAACAGGAGATGGCGGTGTTCTTAGCTACAGTGCTCTTTTCAGCGATTGGGGAAAACTCAATATCATTGTGTTAATGCTGATGGGACGGGTTGGCGTGTTTGCTTTTACCATCATTATTGTCGGAAAAGCTATAGAGAGCAGAATTAAATATGCAGAAGGAAAGGTAATTATATAAGATGGAAACATTCGCAGTTATAGGTTTAGGGAAATTCGGATTTCATGTCGCGAAAGGGTTGGCCCAACAGGGGCTAAGCGTCATTGCAGTGGATGTGGATGAAGAGCAAATACGTGAAATTAATGAATTTGTTCAAGATGCGATCATCCTTGATTCTACCGATATGCGTGCTTTGCGTGAAGCCGGAATCGGTAATGTCGATGTAGCGGTCGTGAGTATCGGCGAAAATATCGAAGCGAGTATTTTGACCGTTATGGCGTTGAAAGAGTTAGGGGTAGAGACAGTGGTTGCCAAAGCGATAACGACGGTGCACGGTCAAATCCTCTCAAAACTCGGTGCAGCCAAAGTCATTTATCCTGAGATGGAATCGGCGAAAAAAATCGTTAAAAAAATGGTTAAAAATATGCATTATGAGACCATAGACCTCTCTATTACCATGAAAATTGCGAAACTGACCGTCCCTTCATTCTGGGTCGGAGTATCAATCCTCTCTCCCATATTCGAATCGGAGTTTGAGGTCAAACCTATCGCCTACAAACATCAAGGGGTATGGTACACCTCATTTGAAAAAGACGATATTCTCGAAAAAGGGGATATTCTCGTTGTCCTGGGCAACAGCGGACATATCGAAGCACTCAGCAAAAAAATTTAGAGTTTATTGGCAATCGTTTTGATTTCATTGACGAGAGCCTGCTGACGGGCATAAATATACTCGATCAGATAACTTTCATACGGTTCGCTAAGGATAAGTTCTACGACAACTTTAGTAAACTCATCCCCCTCTTGGATGTACTGTATTTTCCCGGCAATAACCATTGTCACCATACCGCCCTCAAATCGATCAAGCGGCAGATTGAATTGAAGATTGACTTTGGAATCCAGTTTAAGCGGAACTTTTGAAACGCTTAATTTACATGCAATCGATTTTATAGAAATATCTAAAATCGTACCGGAGATGACGCTTTTGGCAGTCGCAATCGTAACATGCATCCTGTGGTCGCTTTGTATCCGAATATATTGACGGTTATTGCCGGAAGCTTCCAACGGCTCAAAATTAGACAGTACGGCAATTTTTTTAGCCACATCAACGATTTTGACACTGGCAAGGATATCGAAAGGGATATTGGTCCCTTGAATAACAACGTGCTGCTCAAGTTTCATCGCATAGCCCTGGATTTTTTCTATAGAGAGATACACCGTCTCGTTCGAAATTTTGACAATCTGCGCTGCCGTGCTGATCCGAATCCCTTTGTAAAAATTCAAAACCTTCACCGGTGTCTTGGACATGATCATCTTTTCAAGATAATGGAGTGCATGTTCCTGTTCATCCACTGATTCTTGCGGCGATGCGGAAATTTCAAAATGGACTAAATGGGCCAAATCCCTAGAGAGGAGCTGCTTGTGTTTGATATGATCGATAATACCGATCGCTTTGTTGAGCTCGACGCCGTGCATATCGATGATAAACGAATCAATTACCAGCGATGCCCCATCAACCGATGCTTCAAGCTTCAAATTTTGATGAAACTTTTCCAACGATTTTTTCAGTTCATCCAAAGAAGCCCTGGATGCGATAAGGGTATAAATATGTTTATTCCATTGCGCGATCTCTATATCATCTTTAAAATGGACTTGTGCAAGTTCAATCATCTCTTTGCATAGATCGTTGAATATATTTTCATCGTGCATCTCGATGATTTTGTCCGAATTCTCAATATGCATAATAATAACCGGGATAGCCTCATTTTCACCTTTGTGAATGACGAAAGCATCTTTTAAAAGTTCGATAAATCCCATTCGGTTGTGAAGCTGTTTTTCATTTTTCAGCGGCACAAGCAAAGGAACCATACTTACGAGTTGCTCCCCGTCATTAAGAGGCTGGTTTATCACCAAATACTCTTTTATTTCGCCGCTCACATCTTCTTTAGAAATTATTTTTTGAGCAATACCGGAAGATTTAAACAGATCGGCCATATCTTTGTCATGAAAGTAACGGTTCAGTTCATCTAAACTTTTAATTCCGAATTTTCGTTTAAAAGTTTCATTGGCATAGACCGCTTTTTCTTGCTTATGAACCCAAAAAAGGTGAGTGGAAAATTCAGAAATCATCCGCTCATAGTTGTTCACGATCGACTCATTGTGTTTTTTCACCAAAGTTGAAAAAACACCCATCATTGTTTTGACAAATTCTTCTTCGTTTGAGGGGACGGCACTTACATTCGCAACACGGAAAAAGAGTGCCAATTTAAAAATATTGATATTGGTGTAATCCGGGGTCAAAATGATGGTTTCGAGAGGATGGAGCAAAGAAACCGCATTTTTTAATGAAGGTTTTTTAAAAAAATCGTATGACCCGCATATAATCAATAAATGGCATGACGTAGATGAAGTATCGGCAATAATTTTATCCGGGGATTTCAAATTGACAGTTCGAAAAACATCGGCCGCATATTCTTGAAACGGTAAAAGAAATCCCTCTTCATGTACGATAAGAAGATCAAAGTGCTTAGCATATTTGGCAATTTTTTGAATGGACACCTGCATCCCTAACGTTTTAAAATTTATCGGTTATTAAATATAGACTATATTATACCAAATCTGATTCTAACACTTTCAGAAAGTGCCCAAAGTTGCCTTAAACGGAGTTTCTGCTAAGATTATAAAAAAGATTTAGGAAATTTTACATGCTCCGTTTTGCCCCAAGTCCGACCGGCGATATGCACATCGGCAATCTCCGTGTCGCTTTATTTAACTATATATCCGCGCTACAGCGTGAAGAACCGCTGCTTATCCGTATTGAAGACACCGATAAAGAGCGCAATATCCCCGGTAAAGAGAAAGAGATATTTGAGATTTTAGCCCTTTTCGGGATCCAATACCAAGAACAGCAGCTTCAAAGTGATAATCTCCGTTTTCACCGGGCGATGGCTTTACAGCTTCTTCAGGATAAAAAAGCGTTTAACTGTTTTTGTACTCCCGAAACGCTTGATGCCAAACGCGAAGCGTCAAAAGAGGGGAAAATTGCCTATCGCTATGACGGCGCTTGCGAAAACCTCCCCCCTGAAGAGGTTATCGACAATCCTCTTCCTTTTACGATCCGTCTTAAAAAACCGGATCATCCCATTACGGTTACCGATTTGATCAAAGGGGAATCGACATTTGCCCCCGATGACATTGACAGCTTTATATTGATGCGTGCCGACAAATACCCCACCTATAATTTCGCGTGTGCGGTAGATGATATGCTTGCCGACGTATCGTTGATCATTCGCGGTGAAGACCATCTGAGTAATACCCCTAAACAAATAGCGATCCATGAAGCGCTCGGGTATACAAAAAAAGTCGAATACGCCCATCTTCCGATTATCCTCGGAAACGAGGGGAAAAAGATGTCGAAACGCGATGACGCTTCGAGTGTAAAGTGGCTCCTTGAAGAGGGGTATCTGCCTGAAGCGATCAGCAATTACCTTATCTTGATGGGGAATAAAACACCGGTTGAAATCTTTAGTCTCAAAGAGGCGATCAAGTGGTTCGATCTTAAAACCATTTCCAAGGCCCCTGCCCGTTTCGATATCGATAAACTAAAGTTTATCAACCGTGAACATCTCAAAGGGCTTGATCCGAAAGAGCTTTCGCGCTACGTCGGGTTCGCCGATGAAGAGATCGGAAATTTGGCAAAACTCTTTTTGGAAGAAGCCAGTACCCTTAAAGAACTTCGCACCAAAATCGGGGCGATTTTCGGACCGAAAAATGTTCCGGACGAGTACAAAGAGGGATTTGAGACCTTACGTGATCTGACCCTTAAAGCCCCCCACTTTGACGATTATGACGCCTACAAAGGGTATCTGATGGAACACAGCGGATTGAAAGGAAAAAATCTCTTCAAACCGCTTCGTCTTCTCCTCAGCGGAGCGGAACACGGGCCGGAAATGGGAGATTTGTACATGCACATTAAAAATTATCTGAAAGAGGTGGTCAAATGATGGGGGGTATCGTTTCAGGTTTGGGCGGAATCGTCCACTCGCTTATCACCGTTTATATCTGGGTTCTGATCATCGGCGCCCTCCTCTCATGGGTACGTCCTGATCCGTATAATCCGATCGTTCAGATTATATACCGCCTTACCGAACCGGCATACCGTGCACTTCGCCGCCTTATGCCGACGGTTTTCAACGGTATTGATCTTGCTCCCCTTATTTTGGTAATCTTGCTTCAAGTTATTGACGTTATTTTAGTCAATGTCATCAACGCATTGGTATTCTCTTCATGATGCGCTCCGCCTTTTTAGCCCTGCTGCTCACTTCCGGAGCATGGGGTATTACCCTCTCGGATATCAATGACAAACCCGCATCCCGTCAAAAGAATTTTTTGATTTGGCAGTTTTTGCATCAAAACATCAGCGCTTCAGAAGCGGCAGAAGCGTTCTACCAGGTCGAAAATGTCAACGAGCGGTTTTTATTCGATTATGCGGCAAAAACGGACGAACCGGAAATCAAATATACGGCAACATGCATGCAAGAGCAGGCATGCAATCTTCCCGTGATTGAGCAGGATGACTGTCTCATGCTCGCACTCACTCCGGCAAAAGCCGCGGCATTAAAACCTGAAGAGCGTGAAAGTATCGCATCACGGCTGAATAACCGATTCGGAAATACCGAGTGGCTTCGGGCGATGAATCAGGAGAGCCTCTATACGTCGACGGATAATCTTACCAATGAGACTGCCGTTTTTCGTCTTTCCGGAGCGCTCTATCGGCATGAAAATTTCAATCATCCCCTCTCCTATGACGTCGTAAACGCGCTGACTCAAAATCCGTATTTTTCCCAAATCGTATTTCTCACCGTTACCGATCCCGAAATGGATCAAATGCAGCAATCGCTTTGCGCCGTTACAGGCGGCCATTTCGATCCGCAGACCCATTTTTTCCTCGCGATGAACGATATAAAATACGGGAAATTCGACCTTGCGCTCGAGCATTTAAAAGAGGCAAAAGGTCGTTTCTATTCACCGATCGATCGGGACAAAAGTACATTCTGGATGTATCAGATAACCAAAGATCAGACCTATCTGGATGAACTTTCCAAAAGCCTTGATATCAACATGTACGTTCTGTATGCACGCGAGTTACTTCAACTTCCGACAGAAAACTATTTTACGACTCTCCCCACCGTTCAACGCAGCGACAGCATCAACGGTATCGATCCGTTTCAATGGCGGGAATTTGCCGAAGAGCTCAAAGCTTCAACCCCCGATACCCTTTCGGCACTGATTGAGCGCTGTGACGGAGAGGATTCGCTCGCCGTTCAAGGATATGCGCTGGAGCGGATGTACGAGCCCTATATTCATAATTTTACGATGGCTTACGATCAATATATGACCAATTTAAGTACCGATCAAAAAGCGCTTGTTTATGCCCTTATGCGGCAGGAAACCCGATTTATTCCCGGGCTTATTTCACGCTCGTTTGCACTGGGATTGATGCAGATAATGCCGTTTAACATCGATACTATCAGCAAAGTTCATCCGCTGAAACCGACGACGTACTTTGATATGCTCAAACCTGAAATGAGCATTGCGTATTCGGTAGCCCACATGCAGCATTTGATCGATTACCTGCATAACCCGATTTTGATTGCCTATGGATATAACGGTGGTATAGGGTCGACAAAACGCCTTTTGATGAATGGCGGCCGATTTTTACCGGGACAATTTGAACCGTTTTTGAGTATGGAACTGATCGGAAATGACGAAAATCGCGAGTATGGCAAGAGAGTTCTTGCCAACTATGTTATTTATAAGAAGATTTTTGGGGAGCCGGTGTCACTAAAGGCCATTTTTGATAATTTAACACAACCGAGCCAGTCTGATTATTTTCGAGCCGAAGCGCTAAAGAAGATTCAGGCACTGAGTCGAATTTAATATAATAGTACCGGTTCCAATTATTTTGGACCGGCATCAAAGCACGTCTCGGATCTTTTTCGGAAAGAGGTTCGATATGGGTCGCCTTTTTGCCGTTGAGGGATACCGTATAGCCGTTCGATTCCAATTCTCTCGTTTTATAGCTTTTATCATCATTTTCAAAATAGACGGAGACAATAAAATGTTCACCTTCGCTATAGTGAGCCGGATTGGTATTATTAAGATACAAAGATGAAAAAATAGCTTTGGTTTCTAATGAAAGGACGATTGCACCGCTGCGAAGCTGTTCAACCGCACGTTCATGCGCCTCATCCATCTTAAAAAGATCAAATGCCCCTTTTTGCGAACAACCGCCAAAGACCAATAAAGCAGATATTGCTATCCATGAAAACCGCATTATAATCCTTTACTCATCGAATAATCGTTATTATACGTCAACTCGCCTTAACGAACTTTCAATGATTGTTGACTATAATAGCCATTATTTTACATTGAGGTTGCTTTTTTTGAAAAAACGTTTAGCAGTAGCCTTTACCGGCCCCTCCAATAGCGGCAAAACAACGCTGATCCTAAAAGTTGCACGTAAATTGATCCATGAGCACGCTCTAGACGTTGCCATCATCAAAAATGATCCGAAAGACAAAGCGCAATTTGACGTTCCCGGAAAAGACAGTTATAAATTCAGCGATACGGGAGCTGAAGTCATCGTCACCTCCCCTACCCGCACCACCTATTTCTCGCAGCGACATAAAGAGCTCGAAGAACTGGTTGCTCTGTTCGGTGATTTCGACGTCCTTCTCGTAGAGGGGTTAAAAAATCTTCCGCTTCCGAGAATCAGTATTTTCAGAGGTACTATCGATACCGATTATTTTCCGTATATGAACGCTTTGGCGATCGACGAGAGTATCGATACCTCGCACTATACTATCCCCGAGGGGATCGATATTCTCGATCTTAACAACCCCGACCAGGCAATCGAATGGATTTTAACTCACGCAAAGGTAATGCAATGAACCCAATTTTAACGGCGATACAAAAAAGTGCCATCCGTATCAAGCACGCTATTGATGTAAAAGATATCGGCTATTCCCAAGAGCAAAACAGCTCGGGAGAAACCCAGTTGCAGCTCGATATCCAAAGCGACTTGATCATCGAAGAAGAGCTAAGCCAAATCGAGGGTGTCCATACGATCGCGAGTGAAGAGAAAGAAGAACCGATGGTTCTGAATGAAAACGGCCACTATTTCATCGCATTCGATCCGTTGGACGGTTCATCACTGGTCGATGTGAATCTCAGTGTCGGATCGATCTTCGGTATTTACGAGGGAGCGTTTACCCCTGAAAAAATGGTCGCTTCATGCTACGTAGTCTACGGGCCACGGGTTGAACTTGTGTTTGCCTATGAAGGAAAAGTAAAGCTTTATCTCCTTCAAAACGGTGAATTCGAATACGTCAAAGAGATCCATTTGAATGAAAAAGGGAAGATTAATGCTCCCGGCGGAACGCAGCAGTGCTGGGCTCCGTTTCATAAAACCATGATCGACTCCTTTTTCGCACGCGGCTACCGCCTGCGCTACTCCGGCGGTATGGTTCCGGACCTGCATCAAATCCTCCTCAAAGGGGGCGGATTGTTCAGCTATCCGGGTGCAAGCGATAAACCGGAGGGAAAATTGCGAATGCTGTTTGAAGTCTTTCCGTTTGCCTTTATTTTCGAAACGGCAGGGGGGAAAGCGGTGGACGGAACTAAACGCGTATTGGAGAAAACCCCGCGCCATGTTCATGACACCAGCCCGTGTTTCTTTGGTTCACGCGATGAAATAAATGAGGTCATAAGTGTCTATGCAGGACAACAGTGAATACGAAGCACGATTGGATGAAGCTATAAAAATTCTCCAAGAGTGCCAAGAGGAAAAAAGCGTAACGAGCTGTTATGTGTGTGAAAAATGTATCGGATGTGAAATTCGCACGAAATACATCCGAAGTGTTTATGAGAGTATGTCCAAGGGTGAAACCGGCGGATTTGATTTTTAGAAGGAATATTAAAAATGAAAAATTACATCACTACCCCAATTTATTATGTCAACGGTGAAGCTCATATCGGTCATGCCTATACTACATTTATTGCCGACACCTTAGCGCGCCATTCGCGCCTTATCGGAAATGAGACATATTTTCTTACCGGTACCGACGAGCACGGCCAAAAAATCGAAGAATCTGCGGTAAAACAAAATAAGCCGACGCAGCAGTTCGCCGATGAGATCAGCGCCACGTTCCGAAATTTGTGGGATGAATTTAATATTAGTTACGATCAATTCATCCGTACGACGGATGATGCCCATAAAAAAGGGGTTCAAGCCGCATTTTTGAAAATGTTCGAAAACGGTGACATCTATAAAGATTTCTATGAGGGGAACTATTGCGTCAGCTGTGAGACGTTTTTTCCCGAATCGCAGCTTATGGACGGCGGGTGCTGTCCTGACTGCGGAAGAGCGACCACGATCGTCAAAGAAGAGAGCTATTTTTTCCGTCTCTCCAAATACGAAAAACCGCTTTTGGAATATTATGAAGCCCATCCGGAATTTATCCTCCCGAAATCTCGCCGCAATGAAGTCATCAGCTTTGTTAAGGGTGGATTGAATGATCTTTCCGTTACCCGTACCAGTTTTAGCTGGGGGGTACATTTACCCGAATCATTGAACGAGCCGAAACACGTTATGTACGTTTGGCTTGATGCGCTGATGAACTACGTTACCGCTCTGGGATACGGTTCAGACGAATCGAAAATGGGATTTTGGCCGGCAAACGTTCAGCTTGTCGGGAAGGATATCCTCCGCTTCCATGCCATCTACTGGCCGGCATTTTTAATGAGTCTCGGATTGCCTTTGCCTAAACACATCGGTGCACACGGTTGGTGGACACGCGACGGTGAAAAAATGTCAAAATCCAAAGGGAACGTTGTCGATCCGAGAGAAGTATCCAAACATTACGGAGTCGAAAACTTCCGCTATTTTATGATGCGCGAAGTTCCGTTCGGACAGGACGGAGATTTCTCACAACGGGCCCTGATCGATCGTATGAATTCCGACCTTTCCAACGATTTGGGGAACCTTCTGAACCGTATTATCGGAATGAGCGAAAAATACTCCGACTTTGTCATTGACAGCGGCAATGTCGCACAATATCATGCAAAAGAGCTAAACGATGCTCACGCTATTTTGGATTCACTCGAAACCTATTTGGACGAATTGCAGCTTCACCGCTATCTTGAAGAGTTGTGGAAAGTGTTTACGATCGGCAATAAGGCTATCGAAGAGCATGCGCCGTGGGTTAAGATCAAAGAGGGACGAACCGATGAAGCGCTCGCAACGGTAGCATTGGTCGCGAATTTATTGGCAAAAGCATCGGTTATGCTGAACGCTATCATGCCGGCTACGACGGCAACGATTGCCGATGCACTCGGATTTGAGATTACGACGGAAAGTTACCGTAATCTTATAGCCAATAAAGCGCTGCTTGCGACGTTTACCATCAAAAAAATCCCGCCGCTTTTCCCGCGCGTTGAAGAGCCTTTGATGCAAGAAGCCCCGAAAGCGATGATCGAGGAGGCTCCTAAAGCGGAAGCCAAACCTAAAACGGAAAATAAAAAAGAGAGCACGCTCTCCCCGGACGGCCTTATCACCATCGATCAGTTTTTCCAAACTTCGATTAAAATCGGGACTGTACTGGAAGCCGAAGAAGTACCTAAGAGTTCAAAACTGCTCAAACTTCAAGTCGATTTGGGGGAAGAGTCGCCGCGCCAAATCGTTGCGGGTATCCGCGAATATTACAGCGCCGAATCTCTGGTGGGAACCCAAGTATGTGTCGTAGCCAACCTAAAGCCGGCAAAACTGATGGGAATGCTCTCTGAGGGGATGATCTTAGCGGCCAAAGATGCTGAAGGGCTCTGCCTCGTCCGCCCTGAAAAACCACGCCTGAGCGGAAGTTCGGTTGGATGAGACTCGAAAATATCCTCGCACTGAGCAAAGGATCTCTGTTAGGAGACCCTGCAGTCAGCGTCTTTGAAAATGTCGTATTCGATGCTTCCAAAGTAAAGCGCGGATCGTTTTTTATCGCCTATTCGCCCGAAGATATCCCTGAGGCGCTCCAAAACGGGGCATACGGCGTTATGTTCGATAAACCGACACAGATCAGCGACAGCGAAATCGCATGGATCAAAGTCGATAATATCGATAATGCCCTCAAAAAACTTCTCCGATTTTACCTTCTTGAAAAAGAGCTGCAAGTGTATGCGTGCGATCCGATCACCCTGCATCTCTCGACCATGATTTCCACACCGGCAAACTTTTGCAATATTGAAGGCTCTATGCGCGAGATATGGGAAAAACTATGGCCACTGGAGAAAAAATCGATCGTACTTTTTTCCCCGACGTTGACCGATTCCGATATTTTTGTCGAACACTCGCAGCTTATCCGTGCGCAGGAAAAAACGATCACCATTATCGAACAGACCCTTTTTGAAACCTCGTTTATCCATAACGATACATTTTACGAACGGCAGATGCTCTCTCCGTTTTTTATCCCGTATCTGGAACATATCCTCTTTTTCTACACCTTTTTACGCATCCCGTTTCAAATCAGAGGATTTAGCAAAATGGGACACTTTATCCCCGTTTTTACCAATTCGAGGCTGGAGAGCAAAGAGTTCGGCAGCAGTGATCGGGTAGTAATTTTCGAACCGCTGTTAGAGCTGATCGATGAACAGATCGATTTTCTCGATGCGCAGGCCTCATGGGCAAAAATCATCTATTTGCTTCCCGACTCGATGCGTTCTAGCTTGACCATCGGTGTCGAAAATATCTTTTTTTATCGATATCCTGAGGAGGTGCTTTCCATCCTCCAATCTAAAGCGTTTCATTTCGCCCTGGTCGCAGGTGTCGATAAAACTATTTTAAATCCGCCGCGTTCCGCCATGAAGCAGCTGGAACTCGATTTCTTTTAATCTAAATACTCGGTCGGATCGCTTTTATTTCGCTTCTAAGTTTTGGTGCATTGGGGAGATAGTGTTTCACTAGATCATGAAATTGTTTTGAGTGGTTCATATGGCGTAAATGGGCGAGCTCATGGACAATAATATAATCCATCTGCTCGTAAGAGAGCTGCATCATCATCGTGTTAAACGTAACGACCCCTTTGGAATCACAGCTTCCCCAGCGGCTTCGCAGCCGCTTAAAACGTAACTCTTTGGGATAGAGGTCCATCTTCCTGGCATAATAGGAAACACGGGAGGGAACGGTCAACAATGCTTCATCTTTATAAAATTGATGGTAATATTTTTCAATATTAAGTTCATTTTTCGATTTTTCGATTTTTTTTTGAAGATGCGGAAGCTGCTCAATCGAGCGTTTTTCTCCTCTAAAACGGATCTCTTTTCCTAATACGGGCCTATCCTCTAAACTTACCTGCAATGCATTCAATTTCTCTCTTATCCATGCCTCGCGAAGTTTTAAGATACGGCGGACTGAGGATTCGGTTTTAAGAGGGGTCCGTACCTGCACTTCTCCTATATGCGTAATTCGTATGTACGTATTACGGTTACGGGGACGATACTCGATCGAGATAGGAGAGGTATGCGCATTAAACATAGTCGATAGGGTCAACCGCTCCGGCACGTTCAAAGCCTCTAAGGCGCAGACGGCAGCTGTCGCATACACCGCATCCCTTCTCTTCGTTTTGATAACAGCTCCATGTCAGATGCAAAGGAGCTTCGAGCTTTATCGCCTCTTGGACGATCTGCGATTTTTGGAGACGGACGAGCGGCATTTCGATGCTCAGATTGGTACTCTCTTTCGTACCGAGATTTGCCGCTTTCGTAAATGCGTCGATGAACGATTCACGGCAATCGGGATAGCCGCTGCTGTCCTCTTCGACCACACCGATCGCGATCGCCGAACATCCCTCTTTTTCGGCAATTGCGGTAGCGATAGAGAGAAAGATTCCGTTTCGAAACGGCACATAGGTGATAGGGACCCCGGGCTCTATCCCCCCTGTAGGGACTGTGAGAGTGTGATCGGTCAGGGCTGAGGCTCCGATGGTTTTAAAAAAATCAAGATCGATCTCGTATTTCTCACTCACCCCTAAATCTTCGCATATTTCTCGGAAGCAGGAAAGTTCTTTAGTCACCGTCCGCTGACCGTAATTAAAGTGCAGTGCGACAATCTCATATCCGCGCGAACGCATGATGTAGGCGACAAGGGTCGAATCCATTCCGCCGCTCATAATACAAAGTGCTTTTTTATTCATAATGTAACCCTTTGATGTGATTTTACCAAGGGTAGCCTTATGTATTAATCTGACTATATTAAATTACAGGTCTCGTTTTCTATTTTAATCTAAAAAATTTTGATTGAATTGCTCGTATTATGAGGAAGTTAATATTTAACGCCTGACCCGTATTTAAAGTTTTTGATATATCTTTATATCATCATTCAATTTGTATAACTAGACTTCAGACAATAAAGATTTTTGCAAGTCAAATATGTAATTCGTTTGCTCGTTTGAATACCAATGTGAATATTTATTTTTATGTACTTGTTTTGGCTTTGACATAGTTTATTTCCTTATAAACTAAAACATAAAATCATGAAGCTTTATCTAATTATGAAGAGATTATTTTGATGCCTTACGCAGCATGGCAGCAATTTTTCCATATCCCTTTTCTTGTGCATAATCGATAGCTTTTTTTTGTAGAGAATCTATCTTATCAGGATCAGCCCCATTAGACAACAAGAAGTCAACAACATCAATATGTCCGTACATAGTTGCATTCATAAGTGGAGTATAATTGTATAAGGTATCAGTTTGATTTATATCAGTTCCGTATGATAATAGTAATTTACAGTCTTCGAGTTTTCCATATCTAGCTGCAAAATTCAAAGGCTTAATTCCAAGTTTGTTTCCAATCTCAGGATTTGCACCTTTTTCTAATAATATTGCAGTAATTTCCTTTGATGATTGTACTACTGAAAAAAGAAGGGGTGTATAACCAGTTTCCAAATCGACATAATTTAAATTAATATTTTTTTGATTGAAGAAATAATTGAGGAGTGTGAGATTATTTAAATTAATAACTCTGAATAGTGCATTCTGTGGATTTTCTGTATCAACGTATATATACTCCAACGCTTTTTGTATTAATAAAGTAATATAGTGATTTACCAATTTGGAATCACTCATATGAACTTTCATATCGTCAAATGCCAACAACAGATATTTGAATGTGACATTTATTTTTTTAAAAATTTCTCCTGTATTCTGATTATAAAATTCAACCAAGGCTATTATGTCTTCTTGCTGATATTTTTCAGGGCTCATCGATTTCATAAATTTGTTATCTTCATCAAACAGAAAATTAATTTGATTAATAATTTTAAAACGCATCAAAATGTTATTAGCTTTAGTCTGCATATCATCTTGTATTTTTGAAAGAGCTTCCTTCTGTGTAAAAACGACTTTTTCATCAAACCCAAGATCATTCAGCTCTTGCTTATAATTAATTGCATTGGACAAATCGTTTAATTTTCTTTTGTGAATTTCACTAAATAAAACTTTCTTTGGAGTATTAAATAGAAAAATACTTAATATACTCAACAAAAATAAAATAGTGTTAACAAATAAAAAAATATCGGAATAAAAAAATAAAATTGCATATAAAATAAACACAAATATTACAGCGAAGAACAATGTCGTAATGTGCCATTTTAGGATAGGACTTTTGATTTTGAAAGATAGTAAAAGTATTTCAATATCTGTTCTTATAGCTACTAAAAAATAACCTGATAGAGCTCCTGTAAAACTTGATAAAATAAAATCTTTTCTATCATAGGGAAAAATCATGGGAAGTACTAAAGTTGTTGTAAATAAAAAAACTATGAGAGCAGAAAAGTAAAAATATTGGAATTCAACTTTATTTTGAGAATATTCATGTGTTAAAATCAACATCCACAATACATATATTATCAATATCAAAAATTGTTTTTCGATAGAGTCAACATTTGCAAAAATATCATTATAATCCAATTGGCTTATATCGAATCCATGAAAATACCATGCCACAATACATATAGAAAGAACAATAAATCCCATCCAACTTGTTTTATTTTCTAGCAAAAAAAATCTCCTTTTTAAATCAAAAAAAATAAGTTTTTGGTTTGCCATTGGTCGACTTTTTATTTTTAAAAGTGCCTATTTGATGGCCTTTACTAACCGATTATTAGTTTTAATAACATTTATGTAGAAAAATATTTATTAAAAAGAATATTTGCAATGATTCCTGACCCAATACCAATAAAAATAGACAAAACCAAATTGAGAACAGTTTTATCTTTTTCCGCAGTATATTGACTATATATTCCCTCTGTTTTTTTAGTTAATAAAATAAAACTTGTATGTCGACTATAAGCTTTTGATGCAATAGTAGCACCTATAACAATAGCTAAAATAAATGAGAATATCAAAAATCCAAGCACCTTATATAGAAATATATCCCATGAACCACTCAAAATGATTCCTGAAAGAACATCAATTTTGTGTGCTAATATGGTCTGACTATCTGCGCCAATATACTCTTTACCTAAATCATTAATTTTTGCCAAATTGCTTTTAATAAAATTGTTTGTAGTAATATAAGACCCTACTAGTGAGCCAAGCATGATTAAGCTACCACTAACTAAGCCAATATTACCACTTTGGTCCCGTAGAAATACGACTGCTTTGCTCTCGTATACAAAAAATGTTCTTAAGTGCCCTGTAAGTAAGGCTTCTATGTCTACACCCCAACTACGTTCTGTATGATTAATAGTTAAGCTTATGTTAGACGAACTAAAATGTGAATGTTTGCTACCTACGTATTCTTCCAGACTGGAGTTTTGAGATTTTAGATCTGATTTAAAAGAAAGTTCAATTGTCTGTTTCTCTGGAATCTCTTTAAATCTAAACTTTATAAGATATGTCCATGATAAGTGGACTCCAATGGAAACAAGAGGCTTGATTTCCGAATAATGAAGAAAATCATCCAGACTATTCAATGCTACTGAAGAACCATCAGTGAACATAACTTTCACCACAAATTGAATAAGATTTGCATCATTTTGTTGTGTAACTCTCTGGTCTACTAAATGATATATATTTATTAAATCTGTTTCTCTTATCACAAATGATGAATCAAAAGAGCGTCCAATTGTTTGTGGTTTACCTAATAAACTAGAAATAAAATCGCTAAAATTTTTTTGTTCGCATGGGAGCATAACTGCAAAATGATCTTCAGAAGATGAATCAATCGAATTAGGATTCATTTGTTTCCTTGTATTAACATAAATAAGTTAATAATACTAAAATTAAATCAAATAAATCATTAAATTTGTGATTATCAGTATATTTTTGTATTAGAGTGACCTAAAACAGCAAAAATTGACTAAAACTGCCGATACAATGGAATTTTCTCAGTATTTATTAGTAGTTTTAGAATCTCTATAGTCGATTAAAGCCCTATAATAGGGCAATTTAGTAAATCGGCTTAGGTTGTGTATTTTATTTTTATATAAAGCGTGTTATTCGTGGTAACCTTCGTTGCAAGCGTTGCCATATTGGTACGTTTCCGGTTTCTCAGTAACCGACTTTTTGCCTATTTTAGGTTAAATGAAAGCCCTATTTTTGGCACTTTTATAAGTATTCAGAACATATGCTACAATACCGCTATGATTGAACTAGATAACCGAACCGATACAATTTATAATTTTCAGCTTTTAGAGCAGATTGCCGATTTGCTGAGCGACCTTGAGATAGAATTGATCCTCACCGATAATGCTGAAATCGCTGAAATCAACCGCGAATTCAGAGGTATCGATAAAGCTACCGACGTCCTCAGTTTCCCCAGCGATCCGTTCCCGGGAGCGCCCCTTGGAAGCATCGTCATCAGTGTCGATAAAGTCTCATCGGTAGCAGATGAGCTCAAACACAGCGAAAACGATGAAATCGCCCTCCTCTTTATCCACGGGATGCTTCATCTGCTCGGATTCGACCATGAAGTCGATAACGGCGAAATGCGTCAAAAAGAGGTTGAGTTGATCGAGCAGTTCAATCTTCCAAAAAGTTTGATTGTCAGAACTTTGGAAGAATAGAATTTACGGATTGTTCGGCGGAGTCGTTTGCCCTTCCGTCGGCAGGTTCTTTTTGATATAGCCTAAATCATCAAGCTTATTATAGATTGATGAAACAATGCCTCCCGTCGCTTCTCCTCCATGCCCTCCGTGTTCTACCATGACCGTCACTATAAACTGCGGGTTATCGGCCGGTCCATAGGTTGTAAACCATGCATGCGAACGTTTAAAATAATCCATTGAATACTCTTTTTGACGTTCTTTGACCGTTTGGGAAATCCCGGTCGTCTGCGCCGTACCGGTTTTTCCGGCAATCGGGAAGCGGGTATAAACATACGCTCTTGCCGTCCCTCCCGGATCATTACAAACGCCGCGCATCGCCTGTTGGATAATGGGGAGCTTCTGTTTTTCCGCAGGGGTCAAAACATCCAGCGGTGCAGGAGTATACGGAGCATTACCGATCATTTTGGCCACATGGGGAATCGGCAGCATTCCGGTTGCCATCAATGCGGTTTGCTGCGCAATCTGCATCGGCGTAACCAGCATATCACCCTGCCCGATAGAGGTATTGAGCGTTTCACCCTGATACCACGGTTTATGGAATTTTTCACGTTTCCATGCACGGCTTGGAACGGTTCCGATAAATTCGTTCGGCAAATCGATGCCGGTTTTTTTGCCCAATCCCATCCGCATCAATCCGTTGCTCATCCGATCGATTCCGACTTGTAAGGATCCTTGGTAAAAATAATCATCACAACTCTCTACAATAGCTTTAGTAATATTCGTAGCACCGTGTCCGTTCTTTTTCCAGTCGCGAAACGTACGATTTCCTAATCGCATCGATCCGGTACTGTTAATCGTCGTATATTCATTCCATACCCCGGAGTTGATGTAAATCAATCCCATATTATTTTTAATCGTCGATCCGGGAGGATAAAGGCCGTTAATCAATTTGTTTGTAAAGGGGGAATCGACACTGCTCATGAGTCCGTTCCACTCTTCCGAACTGATTCCGGAGACAAATCGGTTGATATCGTATTCAGGATAGCTTCCGGCAGCATAAATCGCACCGTGGATATCCATAACGATAATGGCTCCGACTTTGGTTTCAAATGCCTGTGTAATAAAGCTTTGAAGGTTCATATCAAGATTCAATACGAGATTATGGTTTTCCTGTGTCGCACTTCGTCCCAACTCTTCAATTTCGACATTGTGCGCATTGACTTTAATACGTCGTTCTCCCGCAACACCCTGAAGATAACTATTATAAAATTTTTCGATACCGTTTTTTCCGACATGTCCCAACAGCTGCAAAGATGGATCGGCATCTATCTCTTTTTGATTGGCTTTTGCTACGTATCCTATAAGATGCGCTCCGATCAGACCGTAAGGGTAGAGCCTTTTCGGTGAAGGGGAAATTTTAATCGAATCACGTAAATTCATCAATGCATAAATGGGGATGATTGTCTCATGGGGAACGAAATCGACGACATCGATATAGGCATGATTGTAATACGAATCTTGCATCTTATAGGTTTTCGCTATTTTTTTGGCATCGAGCGTTGGTATCATAGAGATCAAATAAGCAATTTCAGCATCCAGTTTTGACGCATCTTTGCCTTTGGTCAAATGGGGTGCAAACGCGATTTTAAAACCCAGTTCATTAATCGCCACCGGTTCTTTGTTACGATCAAGGATTTCACCGCGTACCGGCGCGGAAAGTTCTGATTTGATACTGTTGTTTTCAGAAAGATTTTCATAATAATCGTTAAACTGAACGGCAAGGTGAAATACCCTTACTATCAATCCGATCCAAACAATGATGAAGATGGACAATAATATTTTTATTTTCATATAAATACCGAAACAATCAAAAATTCTATAATCATATAAAGCCAAATATGCCAATCAATGACGGGCGGGCTCAACATCAATACTTGATTCACAAACCACATAAACATCCAATATCCGGGATAGGCCAGAGCGACCAAAACTGCCGCAAGACAAATTTTACATCGGATAGTCTGTTCGACTTTCGGCAGCATATACTGTGTTATAACCGTAAAAAACACAAGCGTACTGCCGAACCAAAACCCTTTTTCAGCTTCAAAAATCAGCAACATCACCGCAACGGTAACCAAAGAAAAAAGGTCATGTTTGCTTAATGCGTCATAATAAAGAAAAAAAAGGACAGCCAGCAAAGGGGGCATAAGCAGGTACATGCTGCTCAGGCTGATATATAAAACGAAAAGAACGACTAAAAAAAGCCGGCTTATAACGTTTTGATAAGAGAAACTTCGTTGCATACCGGAAAGTGTTTACATTTAATACAATCGGCCCAGATTTTGTGTTCGGGGATTGACTCTTTAGGAATTTCGACAAATCCCAACCTTTCAAAAAAACGTTGCTGGTACGTTAGTGCCAGAACCTCTTTCAAACCTAAACGGCGCCCCTCTTCACATGCGTTTTCAACTAAGGTCGTACCGATATTGCACCCTCGATACGCCGTGTCTATAATCATCGATCTCAGTTCCGCCAAAGAGGGAGAATGGATATGCAAGGCTACAAAACCGACCAGTTTTTCACCGTCCAGTGCCAAAAAATAGGATCGGATATTGGTGGCGATTTCATCATTGCTGCGCGGCAAAATAACACCGCTTTCGATTTCCGGAGCAACGAGCTGCTGCATGGCGGGGATATCATGCAAGGTGGGTTTTTTATAGGTAATATTCATTGCTCGTCACTTTTCAGCAGACGGTAAAGATGCTCGACGATCGCATCGACACCGCGTCGTTTTGTGTTCGAAACCATAATAGCCCCCGGAAACCGTTTTTTGAGTTCGGAAAGCTCTTTTTGGTTCAGCTTGTCGATTTTGGTAAAAATAGTCACAATAACCTGATTCGGAGAACAAATTTCATGTAAATAGGCGTCTACCGAACGGTCGATTTCCAAATCGGGATGGCGGCAATCGATAAGATGGACAAAAATACGGATCTGCTTGCGCTCGGCGATAAAACCGGTGAGATTGCTCTCCCAATCGGTTTTGAGCGATTTGGCTACCTTAGCGTATCCGAAACCCGGCAAGTCGACAAATTTTGCATTGAGACGCTCATTGCTCTCCCGATCGGCGAACACTACGTCAAAATAGTTGATCAATCGCGTTTTCCCCGGCGTTGCCGAAACTTTTGCTAGTGATTTACGTTTGGTCAACGTATTGAGCAACGAACTTTTCCCGGTATTGGACCTGGCCATAAAAGCGACTTCGTTTTGGTACTCATTCTCCGGCGTCAACCGGATATTCGGAGCCGATGTGACAAAAGAAGAATCAATAATCTCTATCATTTAGTCGAACTTTTGGCTTTTGATTTTTTTTCTTGGAGGGTGAACGTCATAACAACCGGCTCATTATTGGCACTCTCGGCAGAAGCTTGTCCGTAAACCGTATTAACGATGACTTTATCCCCTTTAACACGTCGGTAATCATCAATTCGGATCAAATCGACTTTTTTAGAAAAATGGTATTCATTCTCGTTCGGAAAATAGATTGCGACTTGGGATTTTCCTTTGTATCTCTCTTTCATTTCCGTCACGATGTAAAAAGAGACATCGCCTTCCGCAACATATTTAACCGGCTTTTTGTCTTTGTCGGTGAAAATCGTCACTTTAGATGCGTTCAATTCATCCGATCCTTTGGTCAATTTCACATCACCGGTAAATACGGAAATCCCTTTTTGTTGATCCCCTTTGAAATTGTCAGAAACAACCTTAAGCTCTTCACCCCATGAGAGTGCGAAAAAGAGAGGAACTAAAAATAGCAGTTTTGGTATCATGAATGTATATTCCTATTTTATTTGGTAACTGCCGCGGATTTTGTTCGCGGATACGGTATCTTCTTGTGTGTTGTAATTCAATGCCGTACCGTCGATACGATTCGCATTCTGCGTAATTACAAACGGCCCTTTTGTCTGAATCAAAGACTCTTCGGTATTATAAACACCCTCATTTGATCGAAATTCAAGCCCGTCTTCACGGACATAACGGACATTCCCGTCAACTTTGATAATGTCATTTCGATAATCCGCGTTATCAGAGCGTATGGTTTGAAATAGATTTTTCGTATTATCGCCAAATTTTGCTGATGTTATCACATAATAGTCGTCAAACTTTTTCCCCTCTTTCCCTTCCAGGATATGGTCAATCCTTTTATGGGAAATTTCATACAGGGTAAAATCGATTAACTCAATTTTCGGGATATTACGGTTGTCTTGCAAAGCTTTATAATCAGGGGTAAAATAGCTGTACATCCCTATCAGCAGGCCCAACAAAAAAACAAAAAACAGATTGATCGACATTTAAATCCAAAGCGCCAAAAATTTTTCTTCTTCGCCGTTGCGACGGATCACTTTTTCGATCATTTCCCGGACACATGCATCGCCTCCGCAGCGGTCCAGCACTTCGGCAAATGTCTTGAGATAATCAGAGCCGTCTTTCGGAGTATAAGCCAATCCCGCCCATTGCATTAGATTATAGTCGTTCAAATCGTCACCGATCACCGCTACTTCATGCGGCTCGATGCCGAGCTCTGAACACATCTTCATTGCGACGGAACGTTTATCCTTGACCCCCTGATACAAGTGTGCTATATCAAGCTCTTTTGCTCGATGTTCAACGATGCTTGAATCTCGTCCGGTGATGATTGCGGCACGATGCCCCATCTTTACCCATGCTTTGATCGCAAAACCGTCTTTAACGTTAAAATTTTTTAGTTCCAGCCCGTCGGCCGTATAGATTATCTTGCCGTCACTCATACAACCGTCGACATCAAGAATCAACAGTTTTATCATAGAACACCTTTGGTACTCGGGACACCGGCTCTGTCATTATGTGCCAAAGCACGGCGAAGCGCGACGGCAAGCGATTTAAACGCCGCTTCGATAATATGATGCTTATTTTTACCGCGAACCATAACCATATGTGCCGTAATTCCGGCATTAAAGACAACGGCACGAAAAAACTCTTCGGCCAGTTCAGTATCAAAGCTGCCGATTTTCCCCGAAACCGGGACATCATAAACGAGAAACGGCCGATTACTCAAATCCAAATCAGAGGTCACAGCCGCTTCATCCATAACGACGGTGGCACTTCCGAAACGTTCTACTTTTTCAATCGGGTAAATAGCCTCACGGAGCGCTTGTCCTAAAACGATCCCGATGTCTTCTACGCTATGGTGATCGTCAATATGAGTATCCCCGTCACACGTGACCATCAAATCAATTTGAGCGTGTTTGGCAAAACTTTCCAGCATATGATCCAAAAAACCTACTTTGGTCGATATCGTACTTTTGCCCTCTCCGGCAATTCTTAACGACAAGTCGATATCGGTTTCTTTAGTTTGACGTTTTTTTTGGATCATGTTATTCCCCTATGATAAAAGAGCCCGGAAAGTAGCCCCGTGAAATGAAATCGCGAGCTTCGGCTTCACTTTTAAATCCGCTCAGCCATACACGAAATAGTCGTTTGTTATTATACTCTGTATCTTTAATAATTGCAGAGTAGCCGTGAAAAGAGGCGTATTTTTCTTTGATATATTTTGCCCCTTGAAAGCGTGAGAACGAACCTATTTGAACATAAAAAGTATTGAGCACCGATTGTTGGGGACCGGATGAGAGCTGAGCCATATTGATGGTGCGCATAGAACCCGGCTCAAACCCAAGTACTTCCAAAGTTACAAACGCCGTCCCTTTTTTTGCAAGACCGATCTGATCGGCTGCCGCATACGAAAGATCAATGATCCGACTCTCTACGAACGGCCCCCGGTCATTGATCCGAACAATCGTTTGGGCGTTATTTTCGGTATTGGTAACTCTGAGCACCGTGTTCATCGGCAGTGTTTTATGTGCGGCCGTCATGGCATACATATCATACGCTTCGCCGTTGGAGGTAGATTTCCCGTGAAAATCCGGCCCGTACCAGCTTGCTCTTCCGTTAAACGTATCTCCGACGTGAACAACGGTGGGATAATACTCTTTTCCCATAACGGTATAGGGGCGCATGGTGGCTTGAAGATCGCCGTTACTTTTGAAAACATTGGATGAGCTCATTGCAAGTTTTTCTGAAGGATATTTTTGAGACGATTTGGCCGGGTGGTACGAATAAGAACCGCTTTTCATCGTACATCCGCTAAATAAAACCAATAAAAATGTTAAAAATACTCTAATCACCTATTTTTACTTCCTCTCCCTCATACAGTGTACTTGTAATAAACGGGTTTTTTAATTTTAACTGTTCAAGTTTTATATTATACAATTTTGCGACTGAAGCGAGGGTTTCGCCCGATTTTGCTTTGTGAAGCCGTGAATTTGTCAAGAACGGCTTATTAATCGGTATTCTGACACGGCGGTTGAGATTTCGTCCGTCATCGGTTCCGATCATATTTTCCATCATAATAGCTGTTTTAGGAACGTTGTACCGTTTTGAGAGCTGTTCCAACGTCTCTCCTGATTTTGCAGGGTCCAAGACGAAATACCCTTTTAGCTCTTTTGTACGGTATTTTTTACGAAATTCATCCAGTTTATTTTGCGGAATGTAAACGGGATAGGACTGCTCGTTCGGCGGTGTAATCCCTTTTTTCAGATGGGTATTCAGTACCACCAATTTCTTTTTCGGCATCTCCAGCACTGCTGCGATCCGATCGAGGTTTTCCCCCTCCGGAAGATAGACCGTAGCGATCGGACTCTCCTGCTGAGTGTTGACAAACGTATCATATTGCATCTTCGATATAAAAACGTCATCCGTCGCCAGCAAAGATAAGGCTACAACTTTTCGGATATATTTTCGGCTCTCAGGAGGCAGATAGGCACGTTTCGGATCGGTCAATACCCTAATATCGCTGGTTCCGGCTTTGGCAATAGCACGACTGAGCCTTCCGTCACCGCAATTGTAGGCGATAAGCGCCAAGTACCATTTACCGAACTGCTTTTTCAAGCCGCTCAGATAAGCGATAGCGGCACGGGTAGATTTGATATGATCGCGCCGCTCATCTACAAATTGATCAATCTGCAATCCCTGAAGCTTTCCGGTTCCCTCCATAAACTGCCATAATCCTGCAGCACCCCGCGAGGAGGTAGCACTCCCTTCCAATTGTGACTCAACCAGTACCACAAATAAAAATTCGCTCGGCAAGTCCGATTGGGCGATGAGCGATGAGAGCATCGGAATAAAAATATCGCTGTTTTCGGAGGTATCGGCAAAGCCTTGGAGGGTACATTCGCGTTTTTTCTGATCGTACATATCGTGCAGGTAAGGATCTTTTAAATAGGAAGCCGGAATATCGAAGTGGCTAAGAACTTCTATTTTTTTAGGATCTGCAGGGTTGAATCCTGACCCTAAAAGCCATAAGGGGATAACAAGTATCAGTGCTAAACAACCTTTCATATCCCCTCCATAACGCTATCCTATGCCGAATAAAGTTTTTGCGTTTCGTGTCGTCAGCGACGTGACCGTTTCGGAAGGCAACTCTAGCAGATTGCCCATTTTATCCGCAACCAAACGGGTGTATGAAGGTTCATTACGGCTCCCTCGGTGAGGATGCGGGGTAAGGTAGGGGCCATCCGTTTCGATCAGCAGTTTTTCCCGGGGGATGCGGGGAAGGACATTAACCAGCTTTTTGGCATTTTGAAAGGTGATGACACCCCCGATACCGAAATAAAATCCCTCTTTGGCAAGAGATAAAAGCTCATCATCGGCATTGTAGCAGTGCAGTACTCCGCCGACTTCCCCTGCCCCCTCGTCCAGCAATATCATTTTAGCATCATGGCTGGCATCACGTATGTGGACGATGAGCGGCTTTTTTACCTTTTTGGCAAATCGGATATGAAAACGGAATACTTCATCTTGACGACTCTTTTCCGCATGCTTCTCTTCATCGGAGCCTTCAAGTCTGAAGTAATCCAAACCGCATTCTCCGATCGCCACACATTTCGGGTGGGCTGCGTAATGTTCAAAGTCAACCGATTCGATATGCTCCATATCATAGGGGTGAACCCCTATCGCAAAATAGACGTCACTGTAGTTTTCACAAATCTCTACGGCTCTTTCCAAGGTTCCCGGATGTGCCCCGGGGATAACAAACGCTTCCACTCCCGCTTCGCGGGCACGTGCCATCATAGAATCGAAATCCTCTCTATAGCGTTCATCATCCAAATGGACATGGGTATCTATAATCATGCTATTCCTCGGGAACGTTCAAATAAATCTCTGGCAAATCCCAGTGCTTCCGCAGTGACACTCTCACCGCTGATGATACGGGCAATCTCCTCGATCCGCTCATTATCATTCAGTTCCCGCACACGGCTCTCATCCTCTTTGTAGATTAAAAAATGTTGCTGCCCCATCGACGTGAGCTGAGGCTGATGGGAAATGACAAAAATCTGATAGCGAGATGAGAGATGGCGCAATACTTTCGCAACACTCATCGATTCCTCCCCGCTCAAATTGGCATCGATCTCATCGAGCATCAATACTCCCCCGCTGCCTTTCATACTTTCAACACCCATAGCCAATAATGCTAAACGGAGGCGATTAAACTCACCCGAACTCAGTTTATCGAGCTTTGTCCCTGCTAAACCCAAAATAGCTTTGTCACATCCTGTCGCACTTAATGCACAAGTCTCAAGTTCTAACGTTGCCTCGCGCAAATACAGCATACCCAGATACGAATTTAATGAATTAACAGCTTCATTGAGGATACTTTGTCGGTTTAAAGAGAGTATCTTGGCAGATTTGTCCAATGCCCCTTTAAGAGATTCAATCGTTTTGATTAGATCATCTTTTGAGTGTTCGATCGTTTCATACGACTCAAGTTCCCGCATTTTCTGGTCTCTGTAGACCAATGCTTCTTCAACTCCCCCGTAACGGCGCTTAAGTTCTGCGATCTGCTCGATTCGGTCAAGTACGGACTCAATCGAAACCTCTTCAAGTTCATCGAGACGTTCAGATGCATTCTCAAAAATACTGCGCAGCTCATTTATCGCATCATCAAAAAAGGCACTATCGGTTTCCAGCAGACCCAAAGCGGAGCTTACCGATGATTCATAGGCAAAAATAGATTGTGCCGCAGATATAGCCGTTTCTATTTTCTCTTTTTTTGAGAGCTGTCTTTTGATTGAATTCAGCTCTTCATCTTCACCGATTCGAGGTTTTATAGCATCGATCTTGCCGATCTCAAATTGGGCAAACTCTTTAAGGTCGGATAAGTTTTTCTCTTGTTCCTCAATCGCTTTTAGCTGATCCGTGAGAGATTTGTACTCAGAGTAATTGTTTTTATGCTCGTCCAGAACCCTTAGATGCTCTGGAAATTTGACTCCGATGCGTGCATCGATAAGATTAAGCAGCGATGAGGGTTCAAAATCGCTGTAGTCTTTGAGACTTAAATGACGGAGATATCGGGAGCTTATCGACTCCATTGAACTTTTTGAAGTACTCTGATTATTGATGAAATAGCGGGTCTTCTCTTTTTTGACATGGCGAAAGATATTCGTTGATTCATTTTGAAGACCGTAAAGTTCTTCATCGATATCCCAGGCTACACTCGATTCGCAGATGTGAGCGTCGACGTTATCCAATCCGACCGAAGCCAAAATAGAACGCATTAAAATCGATTTACCGCTCCCGCTCGGTCCCGTAAAGACGACAAGCCCGGGATGAAACTCCAAATCCGCCTCTTTAAAGGTTAAAAATTCTTTTAAATAGAATCTCTCTATCATAATTACATCCTATACGCCAAGGGAGCAAAGCCCCCTTTGGCTACGCTAACGCTTAGTTCTCTTCGGCAGAGTGCCCAATTACGCTTGCGTAATTTTGTCATTAATTCCCCCACCCTAATTTCTCTTTGAGCACTTCAAAATAGTTAAACTCTTTTCGATGGATCAAGTGAGCTGCACCGGATGCCAGCTTGATATGAACCGTATCGCTGTCGCTGATCTCGACCAGATCCTGCCCGTCGACAATTACCAAAGCACTGGTATCGGGAGTTTTCATCTCAATTTCAAAATGTCCGGGTAAAACAACGGGACGCTGTGTCAACGAATGGGGACAGATAGGCGTCAGTGCAAAAACCTGCGTCAGAGGAAAAAGTACCGGTCCGCCGGCAGAGAGGTTATAGGCCGTAGAGCCTGTCGGAGTAGAGATTACGACACCATCTCCGTAGTAGGTATTAAAGCTTCGTCCGTCGACAAAAGTCTCCAACCGAATCATCTTCGCAATCGAGGGACGGGTAAGGACGATATCGTTGAAAGCAAAGATTTCGCTTTGCCCGTTAGGGGTTGTAATGGTAGCTTGTAAAACAGCCCGTTGATCGATGCGGTACTCGCCTGCGAGCATCTTATCCACAAACATTTCAAGCTCGGCAAAATCAAGATCGGCTAAAAAGCCGAGTTTACCCGCATGTATCCCCAAAACAGGAAGCTGATAGCGGTATGAGCGGCGAACGGCGGAGATAAGGGTACCGTCGCCGCCGATGGTAACCAAAAAGTCGCTGTTTTGACACAACATCTCAAACGGCTGCCCCATGACATCGATCATTCCGCCGCTGATGTTATCGATGATGACTTCGATCCCGCGTGATTCGAATATACGTTTCGCTTCAAAAAACATCTCTTTGAGCTCCGGAGTAGAGGGGCGAAGAAGCATTCCGACACGTTTAATATTAGTTAATTTCAATATTTCGCCCCTTTTTTCTTTGTTTTTTATTATAGCTAACTTCCCGTTCAGGTCAAAATTTTAGTGCAAATTGAAATATTCCAATGCGATCCCTTCGCGCAATCCGTCATCAATGATTAACGCTTCCTCATGTCCTGAAGCCTTATAAATCGCCGTTACCATTAAGATTCCGGCCATAATGAGATTCTCTCGCCCGACGCCTACATAGCGCGTACGGGTTGCTTCATCCATCGCTAAGAGTTCATCATAAACGCGAAAACAATCTTCTAACCGCAAAAGGGTTCCGTTGATTTTGTCCGGATCATAATTCTGATAATCCATTCCGTTGAGATAGGCTGCGATAGTAGTCGGCGTACCGGCGGTGAGGACCAGTGTCTCAGCACTCTTCGTACTGAGCGACTCGCTTACCTTGCATTTAAACTGAGAAATTTTTTCTTCCAATAGATCAGAAGTGATAGAACTCTCCGAGAGGGTAACGATTCCCATATTGATACTTTCCGATTGGACCGTACCGTTCTCGTAGCGTATCAATTCGGTAGAACCGCCTCCGATATCGGCGAGAAGAAACGATGAAGGTGTTATCCCCAGTTTGCTCAGACGAAAGCGGACGGCATTAAGGGTAAGGGCGGCTTCTTTTTGTGCATCGATAATGGCAAAGGAGATGCCCGATTCCCCTTTTATTCTTTGTAACACGGCCTCACTGTTCTTAGCGAGTCTCATCGCGGCCGTGGTATATCCCACAATGCTCTGCTCCGAAAGATCTATTTGTGTTCCTGCCTCATTAATGGCATCGACAATCCTATTTATTGCCTTTTCGCCGATGACTCCGGTTTCATAAATCCCCTCGGCGGACCGTACGATTTTCTCAAAGCTTTTGCCCCATCTCTCTCCGTCAAATTCGATAAAACGGATCGTATTGGAACCTAAATCTATCGCTACCATTATGCTATTACCGTAATGTCATCGATCCGCATAGCGGGTGTCCACAACACAGATGGAACTTGCTCGAACGTCTCAATATCCAGTGGCGATTCATACAGCAATTTAAAATAATTATGTACGCTTCGAATCCCTTCGTCCAGTCCGAATATTGAGATGTATTGACGAATACCGTATTCGATATTGTCTTGAGGAGCCTTGAACTGTATTTTTTGCTCCAGCTGTACACAATACGCTTGTGCCATTACCCCTCCCATCGCTCTGTATTTATCCCGTATGCCGAAATAAGGCTCAAAAACCGCCAACGTTTCCTGCACGCTCCCTGTCGAAGCGAATCGTTGTGCATTATCGATAATAGCGTTCCATTGACGCTCGATCAACTGAGCTTCCGGAATCTCATACAGGAGCGGATAGGAGCTGAGATACGAGAACGCATTGGAGAGATCGTTTGCGGCAATCGCCTGATAAAAAAGGTGTTTTATCCGGATGGTATCCTCCATTTCCTGAGCCTCTTTGGCGTAATCCGGAAACGAAATCAGAATATTGCATGCTTTGCGTGCCGTCGAAAAATCACCTTTCGCATATGCTTTTTGCGTCTGAATATAAAGGATATCTCCGTATTCCATTGTCGATGCATACTCTGAAAATTCTTTTAAAAACGGGTACATTTTTACAAGTCCGAAAAACTTGACGTAATCGTTTTGAGAAAGGAGTTTCTTCATATACAGATACATTTTACGCTGTTCAAACAGCTGCTGTATCAGCACCGTTTTATCCGAGATACCGCGATAGGGAGCCAGTAATGCTTTCGCCTGTTCCTCGCCGTTAGGTGCTAAAATCAGCTCTTGCGCTTTGAAAAAAATCTTTTTCCATTGCAATTCCATCTTGCGATAGTGTTCCGACTCCTGAAAAACGGGATATTGTTTGGCTAACGAATAGGCTAGAGGAAGACGTCCTATTTTAATGTAGTTTTGAAACATTCCGAATTTTTCATACGCACTGAGCATCTGATTGATGAGCGCCGTTTTTTTCAGAATTCCCATAAAAGGGGTAAAAAGCTCTTTCGCATTTTCGGGTTCATTTTCTTCCAGATACGCGCGCCCTTTTTCGATGGCGTACATCCAGCTTTTTTCAGCCAATTCATATGCTTTGGAGTAGAGCAGCATCGGATTGTCTTCAAGAGCGTCGTAAAATGGTTTATAGTGCCCCTCAAGAAGCATCTGTAAATATCCCTCTTCATCACCGAATAGCGAATAGACATAAACATTGCCCTTCAGGGTGCCGATAGCCAAACGATCGGGATTGCTCATGAAAGCGAGGGAGGATATTTCCTCGGATATTTTAAGAAATCGTTTTGAAACCATCTCCGTCGTATGCAAATCGTACAGCGCCACATACCCTTGCTTCGTCCCGACAAAGAGAAAATGCTTATTGGAACTTACACAAACACAACTGACTTCATCCGCCAGTTTAGGAAGCCGTTTTATCAGCTTGCCGTCGCTCATATCCCATATTATTATTCCGCAGCTCCGATCGATCGAAAGTAGTTTCGCTTCCGGCATAAATACAATTTCTTTGACCATATCGGCGTGTCCGCGCAGCCTCATGGCCTCATTCATCGTCGCGATATTCAGTAAATTTATTGATTTGTCGTAGCTTCCGGTTGCGATCCATTGTCCGTCGTCATTAAAGGCGACCGTACTGACAAAGTCGGCATGAGGCGGAAGCGAAAACGCCAGACGGGAGGTTTTAAGAACCCAGGCAAACGACTTGCCGTCTTGTCCGGATGTGACAAAATAACGACCGTTCGGATCCATACCGACACTTTCGACTTCACCGTCATGAGAACCGACTTTATAAATTTGCTTTCGCTTGGATAAACTAAAAATGACGGCTTGATTTTTATCCGTATCGGTCGAAACCATATATTCTCCGTCATGTGTCATATCGACATAACTGCTGAGATATCGTTCATGGGTAATATTGGTTTTAAATCCGTCAATAACGGCATAAAGCGCCGGATCGATAATACGGAGCGTATTTTGGGTGTCAACGATTCCCAAATTTCCATTGCTCAGTGTTTTAATAAAAAGTATGGGATTTTTAAAATTTAATGATTTTAAAATATCCATATCATTTCTTTTTAGTGCTCTTCACTACTGAGATAACGGTGTTCTTTGAGCAAAGCACGAATTTGGGACTGATGTTCTGAGCCCTTTGTTTCCAAATGGATCATGACGTTGGCATCACCGTACGCCAACGTCGTAGACGTTCTATCGTACGCGATATGGACGATATTGGCATTCAAATCTTGCAGCATACGAGTAAGCTGCATCAAAGCACCCGGTTTATCGATCAGCGTTACGGTGAGTTTCATCTTACGGCCCGATTTGATCAGACCCTTTTCGATAATAACGGAGAGAAGGGTAACATCCACATTGCCGCCGCTGAGGACGACTCCTACTTTTTTAGTACGGAAATGATCCAGTTTATGATGCAGCAATGCGGCGACGCCGACGGCCCCCGCCCCTTCAACCACGAGTTTTTGCTTCTCAAGAAGAAATAAAATCGCATTGGCGATCTCCTCATCATCGACACTGACAAACTCATCGACCGTTTCAAGTATATGGGACAACGTTATCGGAGA
>Ga0265297_10000940_pt1 | contig 76056 bp, 84 predicted proteins | sample Munlanlwell13791_FD_192502 | JGI IMG/M metagenome (GOLD analysis project Ga0265297, IMG submission 192502) | Leachate microbial communities from a municipal landfill in Southern Ontario, Canada - Leachate well 137-91 | ecosystem: Engineered > Solid waste > Landfill > Unclassified | place...
ATTTGATTGATAATAAATATACTCGCCAAGTAGTTATCAGTTCGGTTAATCGTGATGAAAATTGTGATATCACCCCGAGCGCCAGTATTGATGATCCAGATAGCAAACTAGTTACGGTAACGGTTAGTTGGCAAGGTCAACAGCAAGCCTTGAGTAAAACGATGAGCAGTCATCTGATGGCCTGGAATAATCCGACTAATTGCATGATCGGCGGTGGCGGTGGCGGTGGCGGTGGTCAAGCCGGTCGATTATCTTTAAATATTAGTGGTGCGGTGCGCCAAGAATATATTCAGTGGCTGAAATTAATTGTAACAATTGACGGCGTTAAAATTAAAAATATTTCTACCCAACCAGTGACCGTTGATAAGGTTCAGGTTTATATGGATAAACCGGGCATGAGTATTTTTTATTTTTATATGAACGGCTCAATACGTTGGGGTTGGTTTGGTCCAGGTTCACCTAGCGGCGCTAAACCCTCTGGTACTATTTTAAATATTTCTGATCGGACGATTCAACCAAGCGAAGAAGTGACTATCAAGATGCATTTTTTTACTAGTAATTACGGCGCTGTTGTCTTTAGCGTTAATTTTATTATGGCTGACGGGACAGAAACCCGAACGGATGACTTTACTATCTAATTTATGAATCAGCGTGGTCAAAATCTAATTGAAGTTTTGATTGCTCTAGGAATTTTCTTTATTTTCATTAGCGGTGTTTTGGTTTTGAACTGGCGCTATTTGGATACTTTTGCCCGAGCCAGAGATCTGCAAAAGGTTCAAAACATTGCTGATGAGAGCTTTGAAGCGCTACAAAGTATTGCTTATGATGATTGGCCGGCTGTTGTTAATGGCACCTATGGTCTTAGCTCGTCATCTGGTAAATGGCAGTTGCAAGGTCAGCCTGATTTGATTGATAATAAATATACTCGCCAAGTAGTTATCAGTTCGGTTAATCGTGATGAAAATTGTGATATCACCCCGAGCGCCAGTATTGATGATCCAGATAGCAAACTAGTTACGGTAACGGTTAGCTGGCAGGGCCAGCAGCAAGCCCTAAGTAAGACGTTGAACAGCCATCTGATGGCTTGGAATAATCCGACTAATTGTTTAGAGGGCGAAACTGGCGAGGCAGCTAATTTAATAATTGATGTTAGTGGGGCTTATATTGATACAACTAAAAAATCACTCTTTGGAGTAATTTTAAAAAATCGGAGTGGTACAGCGATTACTTTAGATAAAATGACTTTGGCCTGGACTAAACTAGGTAGTCATATTACTTTTATCAAAATCGAAGGAACCAATTATTGGCATTATTCTAATGGCATTGGTTTACCTCAGGGTGCTCAATTATCAGGTACTGAGCTTGATTTGGTTGATTTAGTCTTGGCCGCGTATACTGATTATGATGTTGATATATTTCGTTTTGATGATAAGGTTGATGGTTCAACTTTTACTATTACTGCTACTATGTTAGATGGATCGCATAAAACCGTGGTGACCACACCACCATTTATTCCTTAATATGAATCAAAGAGGGTTTACTTTAATTGAATTTGTTATTTATATTGGTATTGTTACCTTTGTGTTAATTGCCTCTCTAACTTTTGCTTGGACAATTATTAATGACCAGATTAAGCAAGGCAATCTAATTGAGGTTAATTATCATGGCGGTTTTATTATGCAAAAAGTTTTGTATTATAGTCAGCGAGCCAGTACTGTTGATGCTCAAACTGTCTATAATACTAATCCGGGTAAGTTAGTTTTAAATTATCCGACCAATCCGCAAATAGTTATTGATACTTACCAAAAACAAATTACACTCGGTGGTAATCCGGTTACAATTACTAAGCTGAGATTTCAAGAGGGGGTAAGTACGGCTATTGATCTGACTAGCGACGAAGTGACTGTAAATAATTTTTCAATTACTAATTTATCAACTGCTAACGTGACCACTTTTAGAGTAGATTTGGACCTGGAAGCAGTTAATCCTAGCGGGAGTAAAACTTATGAGGCGCAAAATGCTTGGACTATTTCGGCCACCCTCCGCCAAAAATAATGGTGGTTTTATAATGACCGTGGTGGTATTAATCGTCGCCGCTATTGTTTCGGTTATTATTATTAAAGTGGCCCTAAGTACATTGAGCCATCTCAATAATGCTGATCAATCGTTAAAGGGGGAAGCCGCTAAATACCAAACCCAAGGTTGTCTTCAGGAGGCCTTAATTAGGCTAAAACGTGATCCTAGCCATTATGTTGGTGGTGTGATTAATCTAGGTGACGGTAGCTGTGATATTACTGTTGTTGGGGAAGGTGATAGCCGAGCTTTGATTGTGGTTGGTAGTTTGAACGGTTACCAACAAAATTTGGCGGTTAATTTAACAATTGATCCATTTGCTGTGACCACTTGGGATAATTAACCTGTGGATAAGTCGGGTGGTTAGAAATAAAGCTGAAATTTGCTATAATATAGCTAATAAAATATTAATAATTTAAATATTTTTTAATAATAAATAAAGTAAAACTATGAAGAAAGGTTTTACCTTAATTGAGTTGCTGATCGTGATTGCGATTATCGCGATTTTGGCCGCGGTGGTTTTTGTGGCCTTAGATCCGTTGACTCGTTTCCGTCAAGCCAGAAATTCTACTCGTTGGTCAGATATAACCGCTGTCTTGGATGCGGTTAAAGTCCATCAAGTAGATAATAGTGGTAGTTATTTAGCCAGTGTTACCGCTCTGACAGCTGGTAATTATTACACCATTGGTACTTGTGCTACTGGTGGTGACGATGGTTGTACCGCCAAGACTACTCAGGCGGCTTGTGTTGATTTGACTGGTTTAGTAACTGCTGGTTATCTAGGCAAAGTGCCGATGGACCCAAGTACTGGCACTGCTGCCGAGACTGATTATTATTTGATGAAATCATCAGCTGGCGCTATCACCGTTGGTGCCTGCGACCCAGAGGGTTCAGGTGTGGTTATCGAAATTGTTCGATAGGATAGCAAGATAAAGTTACATCATGAAGAAAGGTTTTACTTTAGTGGAGATGTTAATAGTGGTTGCGGTTATCGCAATTTTAGTTGCGATAGTTTATGTCGCTCTTAGTCCCTTAGAAAGATTTCGTCATGCCAGGAATTCCATTCGTGGTTCGGATATAACGGCAATCATGGAAGCCGTCAAGGTTTATCAGGTAGACCATAAGGGTGATCATTTGACTAGGATCGCCGCTTTAGCTCCGGATAAATTTTATATGATTGGTACAGCCACCAGTGGGTGTACTACTGGTTGTACAGCTAAAGTTACTGAAGCAGCTTGTGTTAATCTGAATGGTCTGGTAACTGCCGGTAATTTAGCTAAAATTCCTCGGGACCCCAAGAGTGGTACGTCGACTAGAAGCTTCTATTATCTATCTAAATCTGAAGATGATGTCATCACTATTGGTGCTTGTGTCCCGGAGGACGGTGCGACAATCGAAATTATTCGTTAGTCGGAATTTAGTCAATTTAAAAGCCCCGCAGCTGCGGGGCTTTTATTTTTGATGGAATTATTTTACAAAGGCGTATTGGCTCCACCAATCCTTGTTATATTGAAGTTCTTCTGGGGACTGAGTTTCGGCTCGCGGTAGATGGGGAGCGATAATGCCGGTATAGGCAGTATAGAACTCAGGGGTTTGGCCAGATTTTCTGATGATAGTAATAACTAAATCGTTAGTCTGTGGTGCAGAGATATCCCCGATAGTATTAATTGTGACTTGATCTTTAGCCTCGCCCTGACCGCGCATTTTTTGGGTAACTTTGTTGGCAACATCCGGAGTAATTTTTATTACCGATGAAGTGCCAAAACTTTCCTCAGGTGCTAGACCAAAGCGGGTTTTATCGGCGGCGGTAACGGTAATTTGGATATTAGCTCGAGCTTCGTCAGTAGTTTGATTTTTAATCCAAATTATTGTTTGGTTGTTTTCTAAAGCTTCAACTAACTTTTCTTGGCAGAATAAAGACAGAGCTTCAGGGTCATTAATCTTAGGATGAAATTTAGAACCGGCAGCTTCAAGCTGAGCAGTAATAAATTTTTCGTCAACAACTATTTCATTACCCTCATCATTAATAGTCTGTCCTAGCAATTTAGCTTTAGCTTCTGGTGAGATATTAGTTAGGTGGCGAGCAACGTGGAGGGTTGATTCAGTTGGGAGTCTAAGGTTATTAATGTCTCTTTGTTCAACATTGCCAGCGGTTTCACCATAAAAGCGGACGCCGTTTTGTTCAACGTAAGGAAATGGTTGTTGGCGGCTAGGATCAGTTCTTTCGCTCATATTTTTGATTTATTTAGTTAATATCTCTATCGGGGATGCGGGATCCTTCGTCCCGACTTTACGTCGGGACTCAGGACAAGCCCGAACCCGCGACCTGTCCGATGGACATCGGACCGCGCTAGCCTCTGCCGGCTGGCGGATGCGTTTGTGTTTAATATCTCTATCGGGGATGCGGGACTTGAACCCGCGACCTCACGCACCCGAAGCGTGCGCGCTAGCCAACTGCGCTAATCCCCGGTAGAAATATCAAGCCAATACTCAGCTATATTACACGATAATTGCGAATTAATAAAGGGGAGGCTATAATAGCCCTATATGGCTGATTTATTTGATAAAAACTATCACCAGCTTTCGCCGTTAGCTGACCGCATGCGTCCCAAAAAATTAGCTGATTTTATGGGTCAAGAGCATTTGGTTGGGCCGGAAAAACTGTTGCGCCAAGCGTTAGAAGGGGATCAATTACCGTCAATGATTTTTTGGGGTCCGCCGGGCGTGGGTAAAACCACTTTGGCCCGGATTATCGCCGAGATTACTCAGTCGGCTTTTATGCAGTTTAGTGCAGTGACTAGCGGGGTTAAAGAACTGCGCGAAGTGATTAAGAAAGCCAAGGATAGCTTAAAATATCATAGCCAAAGAACAATCTTATTTATTGACGAAGTCCATCGTTGGAATAAAGCCCAACAGGACGCGCTATTGCCGCATATTGAAGATGGCTCACTAATTTTGATTGGCGCCACTACTGAGAATCCTTCGTTTGAGGTTAATTCCGCCCTGCTTTCACGTTGTCGGGTGTTTGTCTTAAATAAATTGTCTGGCCAGAATATTGCTGATTTGTTAGTTCGGGCAATTAAAGATAAAGAGAACGGCTATGGTAGTTTAAAAATAAAAGTTGATAAAGAAGTTATAAAATACTTAGCGGTGCTCAGCGATGGTGACGCGCGGATTGCTTATAACGCTTTGGAGTTTGCGGTGACCGCGGCGCCCAAAGGCAAGGAAATAATTTTAGATCAAGATAAAATTAAGGAAGCATTACAAAAGTCGCATTTGCTTTATGACCGCGCCGGAGAAGAACATTTTAATATTATCTCGGCATTGCACAAAAGTTTGCGCGGCTCTGACCCGGATGCATCTTTATATTGGTTAGCGCGAATGCTTGAGGCCGGGGAGGATCCGCTTTACGTTGCTAGAAGATTAGTTCGTTTTGCTTCCGAGGATATTGGTCTGGCTGACCCGCAGGCCTTAGTTCAAGCCGTTAGCGCTTATCAAGCTAGCCATTTTATTGGTATGCCAGAATGCAATGTGATTCTAGCTCAAGTGGTGGTTTATTTAGCCAAAGCGCCAAAAGACAATTCTTTGTATGTGGCTTATGGGCAGGTGCAAAAAGATGTTAAAGAAACCGAGGCTGATCCAGTGCCCCTGCATTTACGTAACGCGCCGACTAACTTGATGAAAGAGCTGGGTTATGGTAAAGGTTATAAATATAATCCCAATTTTGATTATCAGGGCGATATTCAGGATTATTTGCCGCCGAAATTAAAAGGGCGAAAATATTTGAAGTAGTTTTTTACTGTCATCCTGAGCGGAGCCCCGCCTTTGGCGGGGCGCAGTTGAAGGATCCCTTTTTATGCCACAAGGATAAATATTTTACTAATGATTATTGGCGGATTAGGCTAATAATATTGAGTATTTTAGTTTATTTGATCAATTAAGTTTGAAATAATTTAATTCTGAGTGGATGGGAAAGTGATCCTTCACTTCGCTCAGGATGACAGAATAATAAGAGACAGTGATACCGCCAGGCCTAGATTGGGTCTAGTTGTTTGAATATATTGAAGAATCAAATTATTTCTTTCTTATCTACGAACCGGTATTGGCCGGTTTTTAGGTTTCCTAGAGTTAGCTTGCCCTCTCTAAGTCGCTCTAGAAAAGTCGCGCGGCAGCTGACTGTTTTAAGCATTTCGCGCACTTGGCGTTTTTGACCCTCATGAATAGTGATTTTAATTTCGTTGTCTTTGACCATCACAATCTGGCATGGCGCGGTTTTTTTGTTTTCTAAAATTACGCCAGTTTCTAATTTGGTTTTTTTAGCTGACGAGAACTGACCAATAAAGCGGACCAAGTATTCTTTTTCGTGTTCAAAGCTGGGGTGGGTTAATTCTTGGGTTAGTTCGCCATCGTTAGTCATAATCAGTAAACCGCAGGAGTCTTTATCTAGTCGGCCGACTGGCCAGACTTTTTTTCTTAGTTCAGCCGGCAGTAATTCATAAATAGTTTTTTCGGCGTGGCGATCAAACCGGGTGGTGGTATAGCCAGTCGGTTTATTTAGAACTAGATAAATATTTTTTTCTTTTGGTTCAATCGGTTTACCATTAACCAACACTTGGTCTTTATCTGGATCGATGCTGGTGCCGATTTTAGCGACTTGACCGTTGACCTGGACGCGGCCATTAGCAATAAAAACTTCGGCCGCTCGGCGTGAGCAAAACCCCGCTTGAGAAAGGAATTTTTGAAGGCGGATCTTAGCCATGGATTTATTATAACACAGAGTTTTAAAACAGTTGATTTATGTTATAATTAAAGGGTATGCCAAAGTGTAAACATTGTCATCAAGACTTTACCATTGATCAGCAAGAGCAGCAGTTTTATCAAGAGATAAAAGTACCGACGCCGACCTTTTGTCCGGACTGTCGCCAACAGCGGCGTTTGGCTTGGACTAACGAGCTAACATTATATAACCGGAAGTGCGATCTGACTGGCAAAAATGTTATCTCGATGTTCAATCCTGATGTGCCCTTTCCGGTTTATGATTTTCATGAGTGGTGGGGCGACAAGTGGGACGCTGGTAAATATGGCGCTGACTATAATCCAGAGCAATCTTTTTTTGACCAATTTATTGCGCTAAAAAATCGCGTGCCCCACCCATCGCTGGAGGCTAATATCACTCTACAGAATAGCGACTATACTAACTACTGCGGTTATGCGGTTAATTGTTTTTTGATCTTTGATTCGGCTTATACTGAGAATTGTTATTATGGTTATACACTAATCCGCTGCAAAGAGGCGGTGGACTGCATGAAGAGCCATGGCTGTGAATACTGTTATTATTGCTCCGATTGTACCAGCTGTTTCAAACTCAAGTATAGCCAGGACTGCAATAAATGCTCCGAAAGTTATTTCCTTAAATATTGTTCCGGTTGTAACAGTTGTTTTGGTTGTATCAATCTGCGAAACAAAAGTTATTGTTGGTTAAATAAACAGCTGACGCCGGAAGAATATAATAAGCGATTGGCAATGGTTGATTTTGGCAGTCGGGAAGTAGTGGCTAAAGTCAAAAGCAAGTTTGATGAATTTTGTCTACGTTATCCGCACATCGCCATTCACGGCATCAAAAACGAGGATTGCAGTGGCGATTATTTGAATAGCACCTTTCAGACTGTTGCTTCTTATGATTGCCGCGATGTTCAAAATTGCCGCTACTCTTATTCTATCAGTTTGGGCGGCAAGGATGTCTATGATGTGTTTCAATTCGGCGGCGAGAGCCAGATCTTGTATGAAAGCGTGGTTTCCGGCTATAAAAATTATAACTGCAAATTTTGCTATCAAAGCTATACCAGCGGCCAAAATCTGGAATATTGCTTCAATTGCCTTGGTTCTAAAAATTGTTTTGGCTGTGTTGGTCTGCGCAAAAGGGAATTTTGTATCCTTAATAAACAATATAGCGAGGCTGAGTATAACCGGTTAAAAGAAGAGATAATTGTCAAAATGACGGCCACTGGCGAGTACGGCGAGTTTTTACCGGCTTCAATGTCACACCATGGCTATAACGAAACCAGCGCCATGTTTTATTATCCTTTAACTAAAGAGCAGGCAACAGCTCAAGGATTTTGGTGGTATGACAAAAAAGTAACTGCGCCGGCGGTTAGTAAAATAGTGCCGGATAATATTAAGGAAGTTCCTGACGCAATCACTAGCGATGTTTTTGTTTGTAGTTGTGGCAAGTCTTACCGGGTTACCACCCAGGAGTTAAAATTTTATCGTGCTTTTAGTATCCCAGTGCCCGAAAAGTGCTATATTTGTCGTCATGTTGACCGGCTGTTCCAACGTAATCCGCAGCATCTTTGGGAACGTAGCTGTAGTAAGTGCGGTCGGGCGATGCAGACAACTTATGCTCCAGAGCGGCCGGAAATCGTCTATTGTAAAAAGTGTTTTCAAGATGATGTTTATTGACCTAAGTTAGCGGTCGTGGTTAACTATAATTAGTATGAGAAATAGCCGAGAAATGGGTTTGGGCCCTGAGATAGTCAAAGGGCCAGAAACCCGCGAAAATAAGCAATTTGAGGCCTTAAAACAAGAGATTTTAGGGGAGATTAAGGCTGGTCAAATTAAGAATTTAGAAGGCATTGATCGTTATACTCGGGACTATTGGGCTAGGACGCCGGATAGTGGTAATCTGCCCGAGCTTTTGGAACGCGCTTGGCGCGATAAAGAGATTGGTTTAGCTTTGGGTCGCAAGAACGAAGCGGAGGTTGATTGGCTACCGCCAGCAACCAGAGTTGAAGTGGATAAGGGTTTGTCAGTGGCAGCGTAGATAATTTTAGATTTTTGACTTTAGAACATAGTTTTTATGCCTCAATGTAAAAATTGCGGCCAGGAATTTATTATCACCGAACAAGATCGGTCTTTTTATAATCGGATTAATGTACCGGAACCGCAAATTTGTTGGGCTTGCCGGCGGCAACGGCGGCTAGCTTGGCGCAACGAGCGGGTGTTGTATCGGCGCAAGTGTGATTTGTGTCAAACAGAGATGGTTTCGCTGTATCCAGAAAACAATCCCACGCCGATTTATTGTCATGAATGTTGGTGGAGTGATAAATGGGGTGGCGCTGATTATGCTCAAGATTTTGATTTTTCCCAACCGTTTTTTGAGCAGTTTAGCCAGTTAATCAAAAATGTGCCGCGCTTAACTATTATTAATAGCAAAGGTATCAATAGTGATTTTTGTAATTATTCTTACGCCAACAAGAATTGTTACCTAACTATTGGCTGTCATTATGAAGAAGATTGTTTTTATAATGATCACAGTACCAAGAACCATTCTTGTTTAGAATTAGCTCGTTCGATAAACTGTGAGTTGTCTTGCAATTGTGTTGATAGCGCAAAATGTTATCAATGTAGCTACTTAGATTTTTGTAAGGAATGTAATAACTGTCATTTTTGCTACAACTGTTCTGGTTGCCATGATTGTTTTTTGTCTAGCGACCAGTTAAACCAAAAATACGTTTTTAAAAATAAACAATTAACTCCTCATAATTATCAGCAAACAGTCGGTGATTATTTGAGTGGTAGTTACCAACAGTTTGAACGAGCTCAGCAAGAGTATTTAGAAATTGTTAAAAATACGATTAAAAAATATACCCACCAAGTTTATTGTGTTGATTGTGTTGGCGACGATTTGGTTAATTGCAAAAATTTGCGTTATTGTTTTGATGCCACTGGTTGTGCTGATTGCGCTTATGGCGTGCAAATGGATGAGCAATATGATTCACGGGATAACGATTATATGGGTTATGATCGGTCAGAAGTTTGTTTGGAGACGATTGGCTGTTCGGGGGTTTTTAATTGCTATTTTTGTGATTCTTGTTGGCATGATCATCATTTGCAATACTCTAATCTAGCTTTTGGCTCTAATGACTGTTTTGGTTGTGTGGGGATAAAAAACCAGAAATATTGTATTTTAAATAAACAATATTCCGAAGATGAATACAAAAAATTATTATCCAAAGTTATTGATCATCTTAAGAAAACAGGGGAGTATGGCTGGTTTTTCCCCCTTGGTCTTTCACCCTATGGTTATAATGCCACGGTTAATATGGAACCGTATAACCAACCCCTAAACAAAGTGGAGGTCTCTGAGCTTGGTAGCTGGTGGCAAGAGAATACACCGGGTACTTTTGGCAAGGAAACCATCAACCAATTGCCTGATAATATTGGCGAAGTCGGTGATAATATTATTAAAGAGATTTTAGCCTGCGCTAATTGTCATAAAAATTTTAAAATCATTACCCAAGAATTGGAGCTTTATAAAAAATTAAATCTACCCTTGCCGCGACTTTGTCCGGATTGCCGTTATTTTGCTAGGATCAAGCGGCGGCAGCCACGTCAGTTGTATTTGCGTCAGTGTATGTGTTCTAAAAATCATCAGTGGCATCAGGGGAAAAGTTGTCCTAATAAATTTGAAACGGTCTACTCGCCAACTGGCGCGGAGCAACTTTATTGCGCTGAATGTTATCGACAGGAAACCTATTAAATCCTATGTCATTGCGAGCGGAGCGAAGCAATCTCCCGAATATATTGAAGAGATTGTTTCGTCGCCTCGCCTCCGCCAACTGGCGAAGGCGAGGCTCCTCACAATGACGTGAAAATAAATAGCTGTCTAATTGACGGCTATTTTTAGTTGTGCTAATTTTGGATATCAACCAAGGAGGGATTATTAGATGGCCAAGAAGCAATATGGCAAAAGAACGGCCATAGGTTTTGCCCTGGCATTGGTGATCATCGCGCTGGTCTGGATCATTGCTGGGGCCCTGCTTAACGCCGTAGCAGTTGATTCGGCAACCAGGCAGCCTAATATCGGGCTGATTCTGGTGATCGTTTCGGCCGCGGCACTACTTACTGCCGGCATCCTGCGACTGCGGGACTGTTTGCAGACCCGGCCGCGGTTCAAAGTCAAGCACGACCGTCACAATAAGCGGTCTAAACTCGTCTAAATCTCCCTTCCGAGGGAGTTTTTTTTATGCTAAAATAAGAGGGATTTATGAGTCAACGCGTCTTTATCGCTTTAAACTTACCCGCGACGGTTAAAAATGAGCTGGGCGGTGTAATTTTACAGTTGCAAAAGCAGCTGTCTGGTCAGCCAATTAAGTGGGTCGACCCGCCGATTTTACACCTGACTTTGCACTTTTTAGGTGAAATAGACGATCAAACTTTAGCCGAAGTTGCCAAATTATTGACAGTAGAAATAGCTAAATACCCCGTGCTTAGTTTAGCGCTGGGTAAACTTGGTTGTTTTACTTTGCCTAATGGTTCACCTCGAGTAATCTGGGTAGAATTAAACGAGGTTGGTGGTGAAAGTTTGCGTCAGCTGCAGAGCGCTCTTAAAAAAGGGTTAGAAGATTTAGGATTAGAAACCGATCACCGGTCTTGGCAGACTCATATTACTCTGGGGCGGGTTAAAGATGAGACTAGATTTTCTTTACCGTCAGTAAAAATTGCACCACTTAATTTTTTGGTTGAAACGATTGATCTGATGAAAAGCGAACTGCAGCCAGGTGGTCCGATCTATACGTCGCTAGAGAAATTTAATTTAAAAAAAGAATGAAGATTAGTATTTTAGGTGTTAACATCGATAGCTTAAGCTGGTCCGAGGTCTTAGCCCGGGTTCAAAGTTTTTTGGTTTCGCCAGGCCGATATACTATTGTAACGCCCAATCCGGAATTTATTGTTTTGGCGCAGCGTGACGAAAAATTCAAACATGTTTTAAATTCAGCCAGTCTGGCTGTGCCCGATGGTGTTGGTTTGGTGCTGGCGTCTTATTTACTGGGTAATAGAATCAATCGGCGCATCGCTGGTGTTGACCTGGTAGAAAAAATTTGTCAGTTGGCAGCATATAATAATAAGTCGATTTATTTCTTGGGCGGACAAGCTGGAGTCGGAGAAAAAGCGGCGACAGTATTGCAGCAAAAATTTCCTAAATTAAAGATTGCTGGTGTTAATTCAAATTTAATTATTCCAGCTCAGGGTCAGGCCGCTGATTATCAAAATCAAGCGGTTATTGATCGGGTCAATCAAGCGCAGCCTGATATTTTGCTGGTAGCTTTAGGCCAGGGCAAACAGGAAAAATGGATCTATCATAATTTAAGTAAGTTGCCGTCGGTTAAAATTGCCATGGGCGTGGGCGGCAGTTTAGATTTTATTTCTGGCATTGTCAAACGAGCGCCAGTACTTTGGCGACGATTGGGTCTTGAATGGCTTTGGCGGCTATTTACTCAGCCATGGCGTCTGGGCCGGATTTGGCGGGCCACAGTTTATTTTAGTTATTTAGTAATCAGATTTAGATTCCAGCAGCCGTGGCGGCGACGTAATGTTTGCGGTTTTATTTATAATAACGAGGGCAAAGTTTTTGTCGCCGAGCGAGTTGGTTCGCAAGATCATTGGCAATTACCCCAAGGGGGAGTAGACAAAGGTGAGACACCACAGCAAGCGATTATCAGAGAGTTAGCCGAGGAGCTAGGTACAGATAAATTTGAAATTAAACGGCGGTGTCATTTGACGGTTTGTTATAATTTTTCTGATGCTAAACTTTTTAGCTCCGTTTATGGTCCTTATCCCGGTCAAAAACAGTCAATTTTTATCCTAAAATTCGTTGGTGAAAATGTAGATTTTCATTTAGATAAAGATGTTTTTACCGCTTGGCAGTGGGTGGCGCCGGAGCAACTATTAGATAAGTTACATTATTATCGTCGTCCAGTCGCTGATATTGCTTTAACTGAGCTTAGGGAGCTAAATAAATCCTTGTAAATTTCTCCAATTCAAGGTAAAGTTTAAGTAAATTTATGGCTAAAAATACTAAAGTGCGCGTTCGTTTTGCGCCTAGTCCGACTGGCTATCTCCATATTGGCGGGTTACGGACCGCTTTGTATAATTATTTATTTGCCAAGAATAATGGTGGTGATTTTGTTTTGCGGATTGAAGATACTGATCAAGATCGCTCAGTGGTCGGCGCAGTAGAAAATTTACTTAATACTTTAAAATGGGCGGGTTTGGATTATGATGAAGGGCCAAGTATCGGCGGTCAGTATGGGCCCTATGTTCAATCGGAGCGGTTAGGTTTGTACCGTCAGTATGCTGATGAGTTAGTACAAAGAGGCCAGGCTTATTATTGTTTTTGTTCATCCGAGCGTTTGACCGAGCTGCGCGACGGTTTGACTGCCCAGAAACAACCGCCGATGTATGATCGACATTGTCTGAATTTAGATCCAGCCGAAGTTAAAGAGCGGATTAAAAAGGGTGAACCACATGTTATTCGATTAAAGATTCCTGAGGGTAAAACCAAATTTAAAGATTTGATCAAAGGTGAGGTGGAAATTGATAATAAAACGATTGACGACCAAGTTTTGTTAAAGTCTGATGGTTTTCCGACTTATCATTTGGCAGTGGTTGTTGATGACCATTTAATGAAGATTACGCACGTGCTGCGTGGTGACGAATGGCTACCGAGCACGCCCAAGCATGTTTTGCTCTACCAAGCTTTTGGCTGGAGTGCACCAGAGTTTGCTCATCTGCCCACCATTGTTAATAAAGACAAAACTAAATTATCCAAGCGCCAGGGCGATGTGGCGGTGGAGGATTATATTAAACAAGGTTATCTGCCCCAAGCAATAATTAATTTTATTGTTTTACTTGGTTGGAATCCCGGGCAGGGGAGTGAGGAGGAGGTTTTTAGTCTGGACCAGTTAATTAAAAAGTTTTCATTTGACCACGTGCATAAGAGTAACGCGGTTTTTGATCGTGATAAATTAGATTGGTTTAATGGTGTTTATATCCGTCAGCTAACTCCAGATGAACTTTTGGACTATGCCTTGTCTTATTTTAATTCAACTGATTTGGGCGACAAGTTTGATGCTGAATATATTAAAAAGGTAATCAGTCTCGAACAGAGTCGAATTAAAAAATTAGTCGAGTTGCCGCTTTTGACCAAATTTTTCTTTGAAGACAACCTGGATTATCCGGCTCAGATTTTGGTTTGGAAAAAATCAGACAAGAATAAGGCCCAAGAAGTTTTGGCCAAATTATTTACAACTTTAGAACAAATTGAGGCTCAAGATTGGCAACCGGCCAAACTGGAGGCGGTGGTTGTTGATTGGATTAAAAATAACAGTTTAACTAACGGCGAGGTGATGTGGCCGTTGCGGGTAGCTCTAACCGGTCAAGAAGCTTCACCTGGACCGTTTGAGGTAGCAGCAGTTTTAGGTCCAAAGCGCAGCCTAAATCGGATCCAAAAAGCAATAGATAAACTTAAATAAATCGTTGGGCGTTCTTTATTGTCTTGGGCTGGTAATTTTGCTATAATACAGTTAGATGAAAAAACAAAAATCAAAAACTAATAAAATATTAGCAATATTTGGGGTAATTGTAGTTACCTTATTTTTGTTTAATTTTAAATCAATTTTTAGCCAGGCTAGAACCAGCGATCAATTGATTTTGGAATTGCAGCAGGATGTTGAACTGAAAAAATTAGAAATTGATAAACTGGAAAAGAGGATTAAGGTTTACGAAGATAATTTGGAAGCCAAGCGGAAAGAAAAAATTAGCCTAACTAATGAGCTGGAAATTTTATCAGAAAAAATAAATCAGTTGGAGCTAGAGTTAGAGCGAAACCAATTACAGATAGATTCGGTTAATCTAGAGATTCAGTCAGTTTTACTCAAAATTTCTGATCAAGAAGGTAAGATTGCAGAGAAGAAAAACCAAATTGCCGAATTAATTCAGCTGATTAGTTATAATGATGATCAAAATTATCTAGAAATTTTGGCCAGTCATCAGACTTTTTCTGATTTTTTTGATCAGGTCTATTATACTCAAAAAATTGAAAGTAATCTTAAAAACTCTTTAGATGGAATTAAGATTCTGAAGGCTGATCTGGAAGAAGAAAAGACCGAGTTGGATACCCGGAGCCAAGAATTAGCTGGCCTTAAAGAAGAGTTAGAAAAAAATAAAGCTAAATTGGATGAGCAAGAAGGAGCAAAAACTTATTATTTAGTTAAAGCCAAACAATCGGAAAAACAATTTCAGTCACTTATTTCGCAAGCGCAGCAAGAGCAGCAGGCGATTAATAACGAGATTGTTGGTTTAGAAAGAACCTTGCGTAAACAATTAGCTGAGGCTGATAAAGCACTGCCGAGTACGGGCAGTTTGGTTTGGCCGGTGCCCAAGAATGTAGTTACCTCTTATTTCCACGATCCTGATTATCCTTTTCGTTATATTTTTGAGCACCCAGCAATCGATATCCGCGCCGCTCAGGGAACGCCGGTCAAAGCGGCTGATAGCGGCTATGTTGGTAAAGTCCAAAATGGTGGCAAAACCGGTTATAGTTATATCATGATCATTCATGATAAGGGTTTATCAACGGTTTATGGTCATGTGAGTAAAATTTATGTTAAAGAAGACAGTTATGTATCTCAGGGTGATATTATCGGTTTAAGTGGGGGAACGCCGGGTACATCTGGCGCTGGTCGTTTATGCACTGGTCCGCATATGCATTTTGAGGTGCGGCTAGATGGTATTCCTGTCAATCCTTTGGATTATTTGCCCTAAGTTGTGGATAACCCCCTTGCTGGGGGTTTTTCGATGTGCTATTATTTAGATAATTAGACAATTATCTAATCATCTATGTCCGGATTTAATAAAACTTTTTATGCTCTGTCTGATGAAACTAGACGAAAGATTCTAGAGATGTTGCGTAAAAAAGATTTAACTCCCACCGAGATAGGGGAGAAGTTTGCTATTACTGCGCCGTCCCTTTCGTATCATCTTAATGCCCTAAAAGAGGCGGATCTAGTTTCGTCGAGAAGGGAAGGACAAAATATTTATTATTCTTTAAACCTGTCGGTTTTTGAAGAGCTGGTCGATTTGTTTTATAAATTTACTAAGAAGAAATAACCATTATGCGTAACCCAATCCAACTTTCGATTAAATCCGAATTACCAATGATTATTTTAATTTTAATTTCGGTGATGGCTAGTTTTTGGTTTTATCAAAATATGCCCGAGATGGTGCCGACTCATTGGGGTTTTAATGGTCAGGCCGATGGTTGGAGCTCGAGTGGTTTTGCCGCTTTCTTTTTCCCAGTGCTGATTTTAGGTATCTATTTATTGATGATTACTTTACCTAGCTTAGATCCGCGGCAGGAGCGTTATGCGGAATTTATTAAACCATTTTGGGTAATTCGATTCTTATTGGTGACTTTTTTAGTTTTGGTTTACTTTGCGGCCTCGTTAGTCGGAGTAGGGTATGATCTATCTATTTCTAAAATCGTTTCGGTTGGTGTCGGTCTATTATTCGTCATTTTAGGTAACTATTTGGGTAAAATTAAGCCTAATTGGTTTGTCGGTATTCGAACGCCGTGGACACTAAGTAATGAAGAAGTTTGGAATAAGATGCACCGTTTGGGCGGAAAATTATTTATTATTTTAGGTTTATTTTTTATCTTTAGCTTTTTGATTCCGATAAGTTGGATTTTCCCGCTAATGATCGGCTTAGTATTACTGGTTAGCCTAGGATCAATGGTTTATAGCTATATTTTGTATCGTAAATTACCTCGTCAATAAAAAATATTTTGATTGTTGGAGCCCAACATTGTATAGTCTGGGATAGTTTTGGTTTGTTGGAAAAAAAAGGAGGGCCATTATGGTCGGTGGACTGATGATCCACTACCAGCAGGTAGGACATTTTGGGCCGTAGGCGATCTACTTACTGCGGTTTTTTTGTTCTGGCTGCTGTTGATAACTAGGTTGTTGATTTTTTGGTTCGAGGTGAGATAATTATAAGTACTTAGCTTAAGCTAAGTTTTCTCTGAAATAGGGAAATAACTAAAAAATAAGTACCAAAGTTATGTATTTTCTCGATGACGACGATTTAACTTCTGATGATGATTTGGGTGAAGAAAACGCTGATGCTGGTGAGGATATGGATGCTGATGAAGAAGCCGAGCCCAGTGAAGAAGAAATCTAAACTTAAGCCCCCATTTGGGGGCTTTTTGTTTTTTATTTGTATTTAAGATATACTAATTAAATATGACTAAAAAGGCTAAGGAGCTAGTTATTTTAGTTAGCATTGTTACTATAATTTTGGTTGTTATTGGTTTTCTGAAATTTGTTTATTTTTCTCCTAATCCAGAAAATAAACTGAGCTGTAAATTTCCCGTGAGAGTTGCCAGCGATTTATTAGAACCGGACGTTAATAAAGGGGCGATAGTGATGGTTGATAAATGCTATAGCAAAACTGACTTGCAGTTTGGTAATGTGGTGGTTTTTAAGGACCAAGATGGGACAATGTTAATGCGTTATTTTTTAAAATTTAATGAGGCGGGTGACAAAATAGATTTAGTCAGAAGGTTAACTGATTCAATGGTCGAGAGAACGATTGGTGAAGATCAAATTAGCGGCGTAATTAGTTTAATTAATAAATAAGATCCATATGAGCAGTAAAAAAATTTTTACCGAAGAGCAAGCTAAAGCAATAGGGGAGAAGCTAGGCATTAAATGGGATAAGTTTGATATCGAGCAATTTCGTCGGGGTATGGATGTGGAGCTCGAACACGGTTTAGTGGACCCAGCGACCAATGTAACTAATGATGATCCGCTAACAACCGGCAAGATTGCCCTAGCCCATCTTAACGAATTTGCTGATTATTACACCCGCTTAGACCAGATGGAAAAAGAGGCTGATGAATTTTGGGGGAGGGAGGAATAATTACTAATTAAAAATTAATAATTACGAATTAATAATTAAAGAGCCGGGTTACCCCCGGTCTTTTTATTTGTTATTTGATTATTTGAAGAAGGAGAGTTGTATTATTAGGGGAGAATATTTAGAGGTTTGGGTTTAGCTCTATGGTAGTGTCGCACAATATATCTTATGCGTCGCTTGAATAGGGCTTTTAAGCTCAAACTGGTCTAGAGATTATAAAAACCCCTGTCCTGGGGCTGATTATAATTTTAATGGATTTAATTACTAATTATTAATTAAAAAAATAATAATTATTTAAAGTATACCCTATTTTCAAATCTTAGATCAATATAATTAATTTTTTTGTCTTTAACTTTTTGTTTGATTACTAAGTCTAAATTAGCCAATTGGCGGTCCAAGTCGTTTTGGAGGTCAAAATAGACATCAAACCCCCGGCTAGTGACCACTCGGACTTCAGTGCCTTGAGGTTCAGGTATTTGATAGGCCCTAGCTTCTAAATTAACACTAGCTATTTTTTCTTTAAGTTGATAAATAAATTGGATAATCGCTGGGCTAACTATTGCTTGGCCAACTTTTACTTTGGTATTTGATAAATCATAAACTATTGGTAGATTAGTATCTAGCACCGATAAATCAGTCATGGCTTCGCCAGTGGTGTCTGGTTGATTGGTGGCCGCGCCTTCAACCAAAGTGATATTAGCAACAATGACTTCTTTGACCGCTAAGCCATTAGAGTCTAAATAATAGTATTGATCCCCGCTAACCCAAGTAATTTGGCTCTCCTTTTCGGTAATAACAATTTTTAAGGTTTTTAGGGGTCTTTTTTTGATTTGGGCATCAGTAACCACATAGCGGTTTTTAATCTCATCTTGGGCCGTTTTTGAGTTAAAAAACCATAGATTAGACTGGCTAAAGAGACCGAAGCGGCGCTGGCTAAGCTGGTCTTGAATAATCTGCTTAACTTGCTCAGCGCTAAGGCTTTTAATCCCCTCAGTTTGAATGTTTTGAATCGTAAAAATGCCTGACCAACAGATTAGGTAAAGTAAGAAAAAGAAGCCCGCAATCCCTAAGGTTAGGTAGATTTTAAAACTGCGGCGTTGCCAGAAAAACTGTCGACGTTTAAACATCCCACCAGCGCCAGCGCCGCGGCGGAAAAGTGATCGACCCGAAGGTCTTTTGTAGCTTCTTTTTCTGGACCAGAACATATTGATTAAAACTAGCTAGGCGTCGTAAAATAGTAGTTAATATTTTTTATTTTGGATTAATTTTTCTAGAAGTTCTCTGGGGAAAATTGGTGGAGTCTCGGCTAGAGCTTGTTGATACAGGACTGTTGAGGGGGTTAAACCTGGCAAGGTGTTGACCTCAATAATTAATAAATCGCCGGTTTGAATATTAACAAAGGCATCGATTCGGGCATAGCCACGCAGGCCAATTTTTTTGGCTACTAGTTGGATCGATTTTTTTATTTTTGATAATACTGCGGGTTTAATAATATCTTTTGGCGGCGGGGTGATATTAATTCCAGTGCCGCCTTGGAATTTTTCTTCCACAGTTAGCACCTCCCCTTCTACCACCGTGATACTGGGGTTAAAAGCTTTAAGCGTGTTGTGATCCTCCACGACGCCAACGGTTATTTCGACCCAGCCGGTACGATGGCCGTGTTTTAATTGATTATTGTGCGCTCGCAGGATGTCAGTATATACAAACTGCTCTAGCAGTAATTCGGTGGGCGGGCTTGGCGGCATTTCGATAATACTTAGCTGGTTTTGAAATGTTTGTTTGGGTATACAGCCATCGCCGGTGGCGATAATTTTTAGATATTTTGCCAAATCGTTGGCGGAATAAAGATGAGCAATCCCCGTGCTGCAGCCATCGCCGCGCGGTTTGATGATTAATGTTTTGGCGGTCAGCTCTTTTTGGGCTTTGGTCCAGAGCTGTTCAATTTGTTTTTGGTTAAATTTTATGGCGGTTTTGGTTTTGATTATTTTTCCAGGAACAGATTTAACCCCGGGTATTTTTAATTGGTTAATAAAATTGGCCGTTGCCCGTTTATCCATACACAGGCGCGAAGCTTGTTCCTCTGGGCCGTTAAACCGTACTCCCCTCTTAGTTAGTATTTTTTGGAGGTTGCCGTTTTCACCATCACCACCGTGCAGAGCAATAAAAATGAAATCAGACTCTTTAATCAGTTGATTAAAGTTTAGTTTCTCCGGCGCAAAAAAATCTTTCTTGTCTTTAATCTCCGTTAAACCAAGGTGTAGCCTGGCTCTTTCCTCGAACGAAGTTAGTCTTTTGGCGGCCGCTTGATAATGGCGGCAATTTTGGGTGATTTCTTCAACTGTGTGATTAAGACAGAGATGATAGGGCAAGCGCCAGATTAAGCCTTGGGGGTCTAATAAATAAGGTTTGGGTTGATATTTAGTTGACCGGCGAAGCTTAAGCCAGACATTAGTGCCGCTCATCAGTGAAACTTGTCTTTCCGAGTCAGCGCCGCCCATCAGAACACTGACCGGCTGACGACGTGTGGTAATGGTTTTTTGAGCAACCGGAAACGGTATATTATAACGGTTACAAGTTCGTTTGATGATATATTGTAAAACGTCACTATGCGTTAGGCCGATCCGACTGGCTTGTTGAAAAAGAAAACTATTTTGCTCCATGCCGCTGATCATATTAAAGTCGCAGAACCAGATTTGGCCGTTGGGTAGTACCCAGCCATCGAACCGGCCAAAATCGCGCATTTTGAATAGTGAAAAAAGTTGTTCACCTTGAGCTTGGATTTTTTCAATTATTTTGTCGTTAAATCTTGGCGGGCAATGCCAGGTTACTTGGTGGGTGGGTAGATATTTTTTGCGAAAATCAAAAATCTGGTGTTCGGTGTAATCGGTTTCGATCTCGGTTGGCGGCAGGGCCACGGGTAACCCCAGGTGATTTTCTAAAATAATCATGGTAAATTCTGTGCCTTTGGCAAACGGTTCAATAACCACCCGGTTGGTAGTCCGCTGGGAAAAAAGTAGTTTAGCTTTAGCTAGAGCCTGGTTCGGAGTGGCCACGGAAAAAACACCAATACTCGAGCCACCAATAGCGGGTTTAACGATCGCTCGTTTAATTTGATAATTTTTGAAGAATTTTTTCACTATTTGACGGTGGTCGGAATGATTAATTCTGAGCACCGCTGACGGTAGGGTAAAAAATCCTTGTTGTTTAATAAACTCGTTAGCGATAAATTTATCAAAAGCCTGGCGGCAAGTCGGAGCGCTTGAGCCGACAAAAGGTAAATGGTGCTTTGCCAAAAAACTCTGGATCTGGCCGTCCTCGCCAAACTGGCCATGCATGGCTGGAAAAGTGATATCTATTTTTTTGAGTAAACTAACTAACCCTTTGGCGGTCAGTGGTTGAGCGGTTTGTTTGAGTTTAAAATCAAAATCAGATGGCGTGTTGCTATATAATTGAGCTTTGGAAATCTGGTAAGGGTTTTTTTGAGTATCAAAATAAATCGGTATAATTTCTATCTGGGCCGATTGTAAGTGATCCATCAGCGACCGGGAAGAATTTAGCGAAATCCCCCGCTCGGCCGAGGGACCGCCGCAGAGAACAGCTACTTTTAGTTTGGCTGTTGTTTTTTTTGAGTTAATATTTGACATAAATTAAATTTTATTATAGAGTATAGAATCTCAGGAGGTGTAATTTTGAGCAAAAGAGCGGAAAAATTGATAATGGCGATGCTTTACGCCATTATCGCGTTCGCGGCCTTTCAAAGTCGCGAATGGTTGTGGTGCGGTCTGTCGGCCACGGCGCTGACTGGAATTATCCTCTGGTTCAACTACGGCCATCCGTGGCTGACCAGGCGGCTGGCTAATCGGCCAAAGAAACCGACGACGCCGCTCTCCCCCTTCCTCTAATCGACAATTGAGTGAAGGGTTTTTTTTATTTAAATTTACTTGACACTAAACTGGTTATAGGATAACTTTAGGGTTATCAATCATTTTTCGTACGGGAGGGTTCTGATAATGCTGAGTCAATTTTTCTGGGTCGTGTTTTTCGCCGTGGTATATGTCTGTGGGGTTTTATACCCCCGACGAATATTATCGCTTAAGCGGTTCGCCGAGCCAGCGTCGGCGCGTCGACCCAGCTTTCGGGATGTGATTGGCGCGTTGATCAGCCTCGTCGGTGTAATGGGTCTTAGCTGGTCACTCAACCGGTTACTTGAACCATTTCACCAGTATCTTCACTAATCTCCTCGTCTCTTGAGGAGTTTTTTTATAAATAATATTAATTATTAGATATTGGATATTGGTGGATTAAACCATTATTCGTGGTAGTACGGGGTTAATCCGGGTGACCACTTCGTAATTAATCGTGCCAATTTTTCCGGCCAAGTCTTCAGCGGTGATTCTAGCTTTACCTTGTTGGCCGATTAGCACCACTTCGTCGTTGATTTTAACGTTCTTGACTTTGGTGGCATCAATTATAATTAAATTCATACAAACGCGGCCGCGGATTGGACATTTTTGTCCGTGGATTAAGACTTCGCCTTTGTTTGATAAATGGCGGTCATAACCATCCCAGTAGCCAACAGGCAGAACCGCAATTTTAGTTGTTTTAGTAGTTTTATAAGTGCAGCCATAGCCAATGCTTTGGCCTGGGTTTAGACATTTTACCGCAATTACGCGGGTTTTCCAAGTTAGGGCTGGCTGGAGATTAAAACTAGGGTAGATTTTACTCGTCAGGCGTTTAGCTAGTTTAGATGGCCACAGACCATAAAGGCTAATACCCAGGCGAATTAGATTATATTGGCTTTCGGGGCGGACGAGCGCCGCGGCGCTGCAAGCAAAATGTTTAAGTGGGATATTAATGCCAAGTTTGTTCAGTTTAGCCACAAAATCATTAAAACGCTGGATTTGCTGATCAGTAAATTTTTGGTTTTCCTCGGAGGCGGCAAAATGCGAAAACAGTCCTTCAAGTCTCAAATTTTTAAGTTTGGTAGTAATTTGGGTGATCAATTTTAAAGCTTCGGTTTCCCCTACCCCGAGCCTTGAAGTGCCGGTGTCTAACTTAAGGTGAACCCTGGCAATTCTATGTAATTTTTTCGCCGCTAAATTAATTTGTTTTATTTGATCTGAATTATAAACCACCAAACTGATATTATTTTTGGCTGCCAGATCAATTTGATCAAAATAAAAAGATAGCACCAAAATGGGCTTGGTAATTTTAGCGCGACGCAGCTCCAGTGCTTCATCAAGGCTAACCACACAAAACCAGTCGGTTTGCTGCTGAATCACTTGGCTAACGCCGATTATCCCATGGCCGTAGGCGTTGCTTTTGACTGTCGCGCCGATTTGCGTCCCCGGCGACAGAATCCGACGGAATTGGTTTAGATTATGTTTTAGGTTTTGGGTATTAATTTCGACCCAGGAATTGATCGTAAGCATGTTTGTTTTATTGTCATCCCTCGTCCGCCGCAAGCGGACGAAGGATTGGCCTGTTTCTATTAATGATCCGATCCTTTGCGGAGTTTACCCTGAGCGCAGCGAAGGGCTCGGGATGACAGTAGTAGGGTTTATTTGCGGTCAAAATCTACTTAATAATCGTGACGCTAGCTGGCAACTTTTCTTGAATAATACCCAAATCGAGTGTGGAATAATTATTGCCGGAGATATTTAATGTCTTCAGATTTTGGAGATTGCCTAATTCATAAGGCAGGCCGGTTAGCTGGTTATTAGATAGATCAAGTATCTGGAGGTTTTTTAGTTGGCCGATTTCCGCCGGCACGCCAGTCATTTGGTTATTACTGGCTTTAAGCACCTTTAGACTTTGCAGCTGTCGGATTTCCGCCTGGATCGCGCCGGTCAGCAAATTATTGGATAGATTAAGTTCGACCAAGTTTTTTTGCTTAAAAACGTATTCAGGCACTTTAGTCAGCTGCTGATTACTTAGATCGAGCTTGTCGCTAGCCGTTGTTATGGGTGTGTTATTTACCGGTAGCGGAGTATTGTTGTTTTGCAACGCCGGGTTGGTATCGGCGGTGTTTAGCGCTGGCTGGCCGGTTAAGGCGCAACCGGTTAATAGCAGGCCAAGGCCGATAGCTATAAAAAATATCTTCTTCATATATTTGGGGTTAGATTAATTAGAGCTTCTCCTTATATTCTACCGCTTTTAAGTCATTTACGCCACTATCTCTTTTTGAGCCAGCCAACAAGAAACAGGGTGCCAATAAAAAAGGTCGGAACGGCGATAATAAAAGAATATGATAACAAATACCACTCGAATTCTGGATTTCTTAAAATTAACCCGAGGTATAAAAATCCGGCTAGAATAAAGATAATTCCACCAACGATTTCGCGCTTCCAGGCTAGCCAAAGAACAATCGCTAGGATAACCGCCGGGATATTGTGAATCAGTAAAGCTACCACAGTCCCCCCAAATCCGTAGTGACCCTCGAACACGTCCAAGGAGAATAAAGTCAAAAAAATAATGAATAGAATAGACATTATTCTGGGAGTCCAATAGATAAATTTATTAACTTTTTTTTCCACAATGTTTTAAGCTATTTGGGCAAACAACACTACGTAGTTTTTGCCATAGGCTTTGGCGCATTTAGGGCAAGTGGTGTAGGAAAAATATAATTTTTTAATTTTTTGATTTTTACTCTCCACGTACTGGTGCATTTCCTCAGCCCACTTGCCGGCATTTTGGTATGGGCCTTCAAAAACTTTGGTCAGAAAAGTGCCAGAAAGCGTGGCCATCTTGACGCCAGGAACAGCTTTAGTCACATCAATATAAATATCCGAACCCCACGGCGATTCATCAAATAACATTAATTGGTGGGCTGATTTAGCTCCAGCTTTTTCAATTAGGGCCATATTTTTAACTATCTTTTTACCCATATTGAGCGGAATATGCAGAAAATTCGTGACATGGTCTTTAACAAAAACTTTGTCTTCCCACATGATTTCTTTATCCTGCCACGGCTCGGGATTAAACGGCTCGCAGCAGCCGGTGGGTTTGATTGGTTGTGTTTGTTCGGTCATATGTTTTTAAGATGTCATCCTGAGTCACGCGTAGCGGGACGAAGGATCAGCCTGTTTCTGCTAACGAGCCGATTCTTCGCTCCGCTCAGAATGACATATTGGGAATGCTTCGCGGAGTTTATCCTGAACGAAGTGAAGGACTTAGGATGACAGAGTAATTAGTTACTCCCACTTTACTGGCTGGTAGGCGTGGGGGTAAAGGTCTTTAAGAATAAATTTTTGCCATTTGGGGAAAATCCAGCCATTGGGTTTTTGAATATACTGCAAACAAATAACTGTCGTCTGGGGCGTGCCAAACTCCCACAGCAAAGCCCGGCAAGTGCCGCAAGGTGTGGAGCTATCCTTTTGGACTTTGGGCACGGGATCAGCCACGACCACGGTTTTGACTTTAGCCTGATACGACTCAGCTAAAACCATATTAGCTATAGCGTGTCGCTCGCCACAAACGCTAGCGTGGCTGATACTATCCACTTCTAAACACCCGCCATCATGGATTTTTCCGCTGTCCGATACCACAAAAGCATACAGTGTATCAATCCCGCTTCTGGCATGGCGAATCTTATTGTATTTAACCACTTGCTTTTTGGCGTGGTTAAGAAGTTTTTGTTCGGATGGGGTAAGGTGGAGCATAAATTCATTTATCGTTTAGATTTTATAATCATTCTAAAGGGTCGCTAAAAATTATTTCATATAACGTCTGCACGTCATGTGAACTTACGGCTCTGAAGGGCGAACCGCCTATACGCTGTTAGGCGATGTTTAAAGTTTTTTTATTTTTTACCGTTTAATTTTACGGACAATTATTACAATTATAAATACTGCAAGGACACTTAGTAAACCATATAAAACCAAGAATCCGTTTGATGTAAAATCCGTCGTTTCTTTAGTGTCGCTAGAAACGAAAGCAGCCCAATCGGCGGTCACTTTTGTCGTGTCAAATGTTTCAACACTGCCGAGCCCAACGCTAGATGCCGAAACCATGCTTCCAGCGACAACACTAATTTTTTTGTTGTCGGATTTTGAGGTAAACGAAACTTCTCCTTCGATCACTTGAAGTATTGATTTTTCTTCTTTCTCTTCTAATATAAGTGTTGTCCCGCTAATCTCCACTACCGCCTGGTCCATATCAATTTCCAGCGACTCATCTTGTATCTTCTTCTCAACAATAATTTTCATGCTCCCGTAAAGAATTTGAGAATGACCCTTTTTTTCGCTGGGCTTATTTATAATTATTTCCGTATTCGGCTTTAGGAAAAAAGTAACCCCGTCGGGGAGAATAATCACTACTGAGCTGTTTGTTTCTGTGCTTATGTGCGTGCCAAAGGGAATGGCCTCGCCCGGCTCAAGACTATGCCACCCTCTTTTATCGATGTCAGGACGGATTTTAACTTGACCTAATAAATCTGAGAAACGTGCGCCGGAATCATTAATAAAGCCTTCCAATACAACTTCCGGAAAATCAATAGTCGTAGTACCTGGCGTAGTTGGAATAACGGAATTATAAACTGTTAATATGCTTTTGCCTTGTAAGTTGGTGATTTTTCCCTTCATTATTCGCCTGGTCCCGTCCGATGGGTCGATTGCAAAAGTAGCGAAACCATCGAACGTTCCATCCCAGGTTAAAGTAATCGGGCTTGCTGGGGTCTCCGCATTACCGGGACAGGTGCCGTCCATTAAAGCGTTCATTGTGCCTTTCATATTTCCTGTTTTTGTATCTCGGTCACCAGCAAGATCAAAACTCATGGTGCCGGTACAACGGGTCTCAAAAAAAGGAAAATCAAAGTCTTCTTTCAGATGAGCAGAAACCTTATTTCTGTTCACTACAAGATCAAAACCGTTCGTAAAAAAACTACTGCTGGCATCTTCAGAGGCTGGAAATTTTTCACTCTTAAGGACGAAATAATCCTCTGAATATTGTTCTTCGGCTAATGTTGTTTGAGAAAAAATAACTGATAAAAGAATAATTGTGAGAATCAAATGGAAGTGTTTTTTCACAGTTTTGCAAAAATAGTTAATAAGTTATTTTTAATGATTATATATCAAAAGTGCTTTAAAAAATACTTTCAATTTCAGCTAACGTTTCGGTATATCCGTAGTCCTAATTATCATATGATATAATCGCGCGGAGCGCTATCATGGGATAGGGAGGATTAGGATGAGCGAGCTAATAAAATTATTTAAGTCCAAATCTCATTAGGCAATCTTCATAGTAGTTGTTAATAAATTCTTGCCTTTTTGTTTCATCAAATTCTACCACTGCCCTAGTGTCTAGGCGGGCTTCTGCCGAGCACTGCCCTTTTATTTTTTCAGGACGATATTCATACCAATAAAAAGCAGATCCAATAATTACAATTACTAAGATGATTAAAATAATTATAGATTTTTTCATATTTAATTTTATTAGTTCGCGAATCGGATATGCCGTGTTAGGCGTAGTATGACTTTTAGTAATAAACAATTGTCAACAACAAATTTTAATTGTCAACTTAATTGTAAACAAACATTATTTCCCCTCAATCCTCTTCACTCCCCCCAGATACTTCCTCAGCGCTTTCGGGATCTCCACTGACCCGTCTTTTTGCTGAAATTGCTCCAGAATCGCTGGCACCAAGCGGCTAGTAGCTAGGCCGGAGGCGTTGAGGGTGTGGAGAAAATCGTTCTTACCTTCTTTAGTTTTGTAGCGGATATTGCCGCGGCGGGCTTGGTAGTCCAGGGCGTTGGAGGCGCTACTAACTTCTTTATAAATATTCATGCTGGGAATCCAGACTTCGATATCCAATGTTTTACTCATGGCCGCACTAGCGTCTTCGGCCGCGAGCAAAACAGTTTGAAAATGCAAACCCAGGCCGTCAACTAGTTTTTCGGCGTTTTTAACTAGTTCATCGAGCGCTCCCCACGACTCCCCTGCTTTAGTAAACTGAAACATTTCAATTTTATTAAATTGGTGGCCGCGGATCATCCCCCGCTCTTCTTTGCGGTACGAGCCAGCTTCGCGGCGAAAACAAGCCGAGTAAGCGTAGTATTTGAGCGGTAAATCTTTTTCAGCCAAAATTTCATCGCGATGATAATTACCTAGCATCATTTCGGACGTAGCGTTAAGACACAGGCCGTCCTCAACCCAGTACAAATCGTCGCGGAATTTGGGCAGATGGCCAGAAGTGTAGGCCGATTCTTTAGTCAAAAGATAAGGCGGCCAGATAAAGGTGTAGCCATTAGCGCGATGAAAATCAACAAAATAGTTTAACAGTGCCCACTCCAGTTCGGCGCCCAAGCCCTTATAAAGCCAAAAACCCGCGCCGGACATTTTGGCCGCGCGTTCGTAGTCAATCACGCCCAGGCTGGTGGCGAGTTCAACGTGGTCTTTGGGCGTAAATTTAAACTCGGGTTTCTGCCCAAAAGTGCGAATCACCTTATTATTTTCTTTACCGCCAGCAACTACGTCGTCAGCCGGTACATTAGGCAGTTCGGCCATTGCTTCGTTGTAAGCGGTTTCCACTACTCGCAATTGTTCATCGAGCGTTTTAATTTCCTCACCCAGAGTTTTCATCTCGGCAATTGTTTCTGGCGTGGGTTTGGTTTTGGACTGTTTATTGCGCTCGGCTTTTAGCCCTTCGGCTTTTTGGAGTAAAGTGCGGCGCTCATCATAGAGTTTGGTAATCTTAACTAGCGCGGTGTCGAGCTTGGCCGGTGCCATTCTTTTGAGCAAGGCGGTTTTTAAATTGTCTTGGTCATTTAAAATGCGATTGATGTCGAGCATAAATTTAGAATAATTACTAATTACGAATTACGAATTGGTTAGATATTTCGCTTCGAGGAGCTCCTTGGCGGCGCGGAAAGCTTTACCACGGTGATTAACTGCCAGTTTGCGTTTTTCATCCAGCTCAGCGTTAGTCAAAGTGTAATCATAATCTCGGCAGAGAAAAATCGGCGCGTAGCCAAAACCGCCAGTGCCCCGCGGTTCGTAGCCGATCCGGCCGTACCAGCGGCCAGAAACAGTGGTTTGCCAGTTAGTCTGGGGGTCATAAATAGCCACCACGCCTTCATAGTAGCAATCGCGTTTTTCTTCTGGCACGCTCTGCATTTCAGCTAAAATTTTTATATTATTGGCTTCATCGCCGTGGCCGGTATAGCGGGCCGAATGAACTCCGGGTCGACCGTCTAGAGCTTCAACGAATAAACCGCTATCATCAGCCAGAGTAATTAGCCCTGAAGCTTGGCCGTTGGTTTTGGCTTTGAGTAAGGCGTTACCTTCTAGGGTGTCGGCGTCTTCGACAATTTCTAAATTTTTGGTTTGGGGTAGGTCTTTTTTGAAAAGCAGTTCAAAACTATAGTCGGTAAATATCTGTTTTATCTCGGCGATTTTACCGGGGTTGTCAGTAGCGATTAGTATTTTAATTGGCATTAGTAGTAGTTATTTAGATAATAGTTAATAGTATAAGAGGCTACGACATACAGAATCATTATTACTACCAAACCTAGTAGACCAATTTTAATAATTTTTTTAGCCTTTTTGGCTTGGTCTGGATTTTTTCTTTTAGTTAGCCAATAAATAGAACTAATTAACGTAATAATTAAAAAAAATATTATCAGCCCCCCAAAAATACGGTTAGCAATAATGGCAATATTAGACCTCATATCTTCGCCGCAAAAATCGCAGCTGGGTACATTTTCCAACCCCAAATCTATATCGGTAGCGCTGGCATCAAAAATTGATATCCAACCAGACAAAATAACTAAGAAGATAATTGATCCGACCCAGTATAATTTTTTCATAGATTTAAATAAAATTAATCTATTTTTCATTTTGTTTAATGATCGAACTTTTGTATTTTTCCGGCTGGAACGGAGCAAGGCGGTAGATCTGGGCGTTAACGTGAAGTTCAATCAGTTTTTGTCTAAGGATTTCAATCTCCATTTTTTGGTCATAGCCCAGGCAGACCACGTCGGGTTTTAGTTCCTTAATAATTTTAAATCGGTTTTGTTTGTAGCCGAGTACAGCCTTATCAACATTTTTAGCTTTTTGAACTATTTTGCGGCGGGCGTTTTCACTAAACGCTGGCGGCGCGCCTTTGTATTTTTTGACATTAATATCGCGAGCCACGACGACAATTAGATAGTCGCCGTACTTTTTAGCCTGAGCAAAAAAATCCAGGTGTCCCGGATGGAGATTGTCGAAAGTGCCAAAGACCATGACTTTACGCATAAGGTTTATCTTGTCATCCTGAGCGGAGCGAAGGATCCCTCTCCTCTCCACGTCCAGGAAAATTACTCAAATAAATCTTTTAGGTTTGTTAGCTAGTAATCTTTAATATGATATTCAACCTTGTGGCATAAAGAGGGATCCTTCGTTCCGCTACGCGGGACTCAGGATGACAAATTGGATGGGCAAAGCGGAGTTTATCCTGAGTCCTTCGCTGCGCTCGCAATGACGATGGAATTAGATTCCTACCTCCGCGGCTATCCCTTTCATCGCGTTTAAACTAATTTCAATAAACTGATCCAAGGGAATGCCAGCGGTTTCACACTCTTTAATCACCTCGCGGTTGACCTTAGCGGCAAAAGATTTATCTTTCATTTTCTTTTTAATCGAGCTAACTTCAACTGCTTCCAGTTTCTTTTCTGGCCGGACCAGAGCCGAGGCATAGATCAGGCCGGTGATGGTTTCGGCCGCGGCCAAAAGATGTTGGCGTTTAGTTTCCCGCTGTTTATCCATTAGGCTGGGCACAAAACCATAAACATGAGCGACAATATCAGTAATAAACTCATCATCATAACCAGCGGCTTTTAAAATCTCTTGGCATTTGAGGCCGTGAGTAACTTCACCATATTCCCAATCAACATCATGCAATAAACCTAAATTGCCCCAATATTCTTCATTTTCACCCAGGTGTTTAGCTAGGGCTTGCATAATCACTTCGCTCTCCCGGCTGTGATTGAGATTAGCTGGGTCCTTTAGATGTTGGGCTAATAGATTGTAGGCCTGCTCGCGGGTAGGCATATATTAGTTAATTACGAATTATGAATTACAAATTACGAATTAAATATGGTGGGTTACTTCTTTCTCCAATTGTTTAATAAAATTGGTCATTAATTTGGCCAGCGGTCGGGCAATTTTTTTAGCCGTTGGTGTAGCTACATTATCCAGACAGCTAGCTTGAAAATTTAATTCATCGACTAAGTATTGACCAACACCTTGACCCTTAGCAAAACGTTTGTTAAAACCCAGGCTATCTAACTTCCAAGTTGGGCCTTTGATATTGTGGGGATCGTATTTTAGCCAAGTTGTGCAAGTGTCACAGGCGCGAATAATCCCAATTGTGCCTAATAAATCTAGAATATCAGCATCTTTTAAAATCGCAGTCAGTCCTTGGCCTTTACCGCCGGTATTGTGCTCGGCAATTGCTTGTTCAACTTTTTTGGTTTTATCCTCGGATAATATTTTTAATCTTCTTAGATATTGACCAGCAATTTTGGCGCCTGCCCGCCCGTGTTCTCGCTGATTAGTAACGAACGGTCGGCCGATATCGTGCATCAAAGCGGCGATTTCCACCATTTTTAGATCTGGATATTTTTCTTTTTTGGCAATTAAGACGGCCCATTGGCGCACGCGATCAACATGATCATAGTCGTGAGTCGTTTGGCTTTTGCTTATTTTTTGAACGTACTGCTCAATTTTTTTGATTTGATTTTTCATTTTGTCGCTTCAGCTAAACGCTTTGCCACCAAGTCATAATCAAGTGAAGCCAAAAGCCAGCCGGCTTGGGGGCCAGAATCTTTACCTAAGAAAATCTGGTAAATGGCACTAAAAAATTCTTTGGGGTCAGCGGCTTGATTGGTTTTAATTTGGTGCAAAGCGCTATGTAAATTTTCGCCAGTCCATTTTTTTTGGGTTTGAAAAGTTTTTAATAGTTCGGCTAATAATTCCTTTTGTTTGATCGCTAAATTTAGAGTTGGCAGTTTTTCCAAGACGTTAAATTTATAATTATCCGGGGCATAAGTACTAAGCCATTTTTTGGCATAGTCAGCGCGGGTTTGGATTTCAGCCTTTTCTGAAGCGGTTAATTTACTCCCCTTTTCGGTTTGGGCATAATCATAGATATCGGCCCGAGGCATTTGTAATAAATAAGCGATTTTGGAAAAACGCAAACGATAGACCGGCGGCGGTTGGGTGGTTAATTTGGCATATTCATAGGCCTGACCAAAATCCGATTCGGGGTCAGCAAAATAAGCGTCAATACAGCGGTCTAATTCGTCATAGAGCCGGGGTACGGCTTCGCCTTCCAGGGTAAATTCGATGCGCGTTTTAGCTTTAGTCCGCATCATTAGAAAGCGTACTAGTTCGGCCGGTAATAGTTCGACAATGTCGCTAGCGGAAATTCCCACACCTTTGGATGAACTCATTTTTTTGCCGCCATCAATCATTAGCCATTCGTAAATATGGCCAAAAGCGGGCTGAATTTTAAAAACTTTTTGAGCAATTTCTCGTGCCACATAAAAACTGCCGCCCTTAGTATAGTGGTCAAGGCCAGCTAGCTCTACTTTAGTTCTGCGAAAAAGCCAACGGGCAACAATAGCTAGCTTGTAAGGTAGTTTGGCATTGCCATCAAAAGGTGAAATTTGGCCCTGATAGCCACAGCCAGCGGCCCACTCCACCATTTTTGGTTCGCAAGTAAAAGTAACAAGTTTACCGTCCCAAGCCGTGACTTTGGTGGTTAGTTTGCCGCACTTAGGACAGACAACGTTCAAAGCGTGCCAATTAGCGTCTTTGACTGAGCCCGAGATTTCTTTATAAATTTTTCTGATTTCGGCGGCATTATCTAAAGTTATTTTGATCGCGTCATTGTATTCGCCTTTTTTATAGCTTTCGGAATCCCAGACAATTTTGGGTTGGGCACCTAGCTGGTTAAAAACTCTCAAAAAGTCTTGAGCATAATAATCAGCGTAACTTTTATAGCCTGGCTCGGGCGAGGGAATATTACAAAGTGGCAGACCCATATATTGGCGATAGACTTTTTCGTCTAAGTAAGCCGGTAGGCCGTCCATCGGATCAAAATCGTCAAAACCATAAAGATATTCGGTTTTGGCTTTAGCCTTTTTTAAACCGAGGTAAATGGCATCATGAATCAAAACCCCGCGGAGCGAGCCAACATGGACTTTACCTGATGGAGTTTTATAATCGGTGACCAAATAGCTTTTGGCTTCTTGCTCGAGGATTTTTTGTACTTCTTCGTTAACCCAAAACATATTTTAAGTTAGGTTAGACTGGTATTTATTTTAGCTTAAAATGGCCGAATAATCAAATGGAGATTGCACGTCATTGCGAGGAGCGAAGCGACGAAGCAATCCCCTGAATAATCCGGGAGATTGCTTCGCTTCGCTCGCAATGACAGGGATAACAAAAGCGGCCTGGAGGCCGCTTATAGAATGGAGATAGCTTTATTTTACTTCCAAAATTTTATATTCAATCGGGCCGCGAGGGGTATTAACTTCAACTTTATCCCCGGCTGTAGCACCGAGAAGAGCTTGGCCAATTGGCGATTCGTTAGAGATCAGGCCCTTGAGTGGTTCGGCTTCATTAAAACTAACAATTGTAAATTCTTTATTAGCTTGTCCAGCGGTTTGGACCTTGACCTTAGAACCCAGGGTGATCGTGCTGCCACCAGTACTCTTAGCTGTTACCACCGAATCTTTGATCGCTTGTTCAAGCTCCATAATTTTGCCTTCGTTAAAAGCTTGGTCTTCTTTAGCTTCTTGGTATTCAAAATTTTCGGACAAGTCGCCTAGCGTTTTGGCCCGTTCGATTTTGGCCGCAATTTTTTTGCGGGCTTCAATTTTTTCAGCCAGCTCCTTTTTTAGTTTATCTAGGCCGTCTGAAGTTATAATAATTTGGTTCATAACAATTTGGGTGACAAAAAAATCCCGCCTTGGGTTATAGCTTTATCATAACCCTTTGGTAATTTCTGTCAAGAGAGTTTTTAGAAATTTAATTTATTTTGAAAATATTGGCTTAATTCAGAGATTTTTATCCGGTCTTGTTTCATGGTGTCGCGGTCGCGCACGGTTACGGCTTGGTCTTCTAAAGTGGCAAAATCAACAGTAATACAATAGGGTGTGCCAATCTCGTCTTGCCGTCGGTAGCGTTTACCGATCGAACCAGTATCATCATATTGGCACATCCATTTGGCTTTTACTAAATCAAGTACTATCTGGGAAGTTTTTTGTAGCTCAATTTTTTTAGATAAGGGTAAAACGGCGATTTTAATTGGGGCTAAGCGAGGGTGGAGTCGCAGAACAACCTCAGTTTCGTGTTTAGTATCCTCTTCACCGCTACGGGTTTGCACTTCGGTATAGGCGTCGGTCAGAAAGGCCAAAGTGGCTCGATCAGCGCCGTCAGAAGTCTCAATGATGTAGGGATAAAATTTTTCTTTAGTCTCTTCATCCACTACAGACAGTTCTTGACCCGAGAATTTACTATGACGAGATAAATCCCAATCGCCACGATTATGCACGCCCGCTAATTCACTCCATTCCCCTGCTTTAGAAAAAGGAAATTTTAATTCAATATCCCAAGCATCTTTGGCGTAATGAGCCCGTTCATCAGTCTCGTGCTGGCGCCAGTGAATATTTTCTTTTCTTAAACCTAAGTCTAGATACCATTGCATACGTTTTTCTCGCCACTGTTCGAACCATTTAGGTGCCTCTTCGGGCTTACAAAACCATTGCATTTCCATCTGCTCAAACTCGCGCATCCGGAAAGTAAAATTACCCGGGGTGATTTCATTACGGAAAGCTTTGCCAATCTGAGCAATACCAAAAGGCAGTTTGCGACGTTGGCTATCTATGATATTTAAAAAGTTAACATAAATACCCTGACAGGTTTCGCCGCGCAGGTAGGCTAGAGCCGAACTATCTTCGAGCGGTCCGATATAAGTTTTCATTAACAAATTGAAAGTTCGAGGCTCGGTTAGATCACCGCCACAGTCGGGGCATTTAATATTTTTGAGATCAATAGGCACATCGCGGCGGCCATCAAGATCGGGCTTAATCCCTCGGCTAGTTTCTAAGAGATGATCAGCGCGGAAGCGTTTTTTACATTTTTTGCAGTCGACCAATGGGTCGGTAAAATTTTCCACGTGGCCCGAGGCCTCCCAGATTTTGGGGTGCATCAGGATACTAGAATCCAAGCCAAAAATATCTTGGTTAGCTTGCACCATAGCTTGCCACCAAGCTTTCTTGACATTGTTTTTTAATTCCACTCCTAAGGGACCGTAATCATAGCAACTAGAAAAACCGCCGTAGATTTCGGACGACGGGAAAATAAACCCGCGGCGTTTACAGAGGGAGACGATTTTCTCCATGGTGTTAGTAGCAGTTGACATATTAAATAAGCTTATACTTTTTTTTCTTTTTTGTAAAACCATTCATAAATCCCCAGACCCCAATTAAAAGTGTAAATTATGGAGAGTAGCAGTATCCCCCACTGTTTATGAATAATGGTAGTCATAAACCAGAATGGTTGGGAACAGAGTCCGAGAACAAACCCCCATTTATTTTTTTTAGCCACCAAAAAGATGGCGCTAGCGCCAAAGACAGCAATACCAATTTGAGTGATGAGATCAAGCATATTAGATAGTACACAGTACTTAATGCATAGCGCACGGAGAAGTAATAATTTCTGTCGCGGAATATAAATTACTATGTACTAGGTACTATTTTAGACAGTCATGATTTCTTTTTCTTTTTCTTCGCTTAAGGTTTTAATCTGATCGTTAAACTGGGTGGTTAGTTCGTCGAGTTTTTTCTGGAGGTTGTATCGGTCATCCTCGGTAATTTCTTTATTTTTTTCTTGTTTTAAAATTTCGTCGCGAGCCCTATCGCGTAAGCTGCGAATATTAATCCGAGCGGCTTCGGTTTTTTCTTTAGCCACCTTAATTAGTTTGAGGCGGCTTTCTTCGGTTAGTGGTGCTAACACCAAGCGGATCAATTTGCCTTCATTAATCACGCTAAAGCCAAGATTAGCCATGCCTAGGCCTTTTTCGACTTCTTTGATAATACTTTTATCCCACGGATCAACAGTTAAGGTTTTGGCATCAGTGCCGGCAATACTAGCGACTTGTTTGAGCGGCATTTTGGCGCCATAGGATTCGACTAAAACATTTTCGATCATCGCTGGATTAGCGCGGCCAGTCCGTAGGCTCTTAAGATCTTCGGTATAATGATGGATCGCTTTGGTAAACTCGGGCTTTTGGTCATCAACGATTGACATATTTATATCTGTTATTTGTTATCGGCAGACTTAGTTATTTTTGTTTTACTCCCATATAGACGATTTTAGGATTTTTAGGGTCGATAATTAGCCCAGAGCAAGCGCGACTAGTTGGTAAATTTTGGCTGATCCAGCTGGTACCGCCGTCTAGGCTGCGAACAAAAATAGTGTCGGTACAATAGTAAAGGCCGTCACTATTCTCTGGATCGATGGCCACGGCCAAAATTTTGTCTTTACCAGTGGAGGAGAGGAGCTCGATATTTTGCCAGGTTTGACCGCCGTCAGTGGTTCTCAGTAAGCCCCAATTAGAAACCAGGATGAATGAATTTCTTTTGGTAGTATCTTGAACCAGATCTTTAAAATCCATTGCGCCGGGTAAATCTTTAAGCGCGCCTTGATCATTAATCTCAACCCAACTGTTTCCAGCATCAGTGGTTTTGTATAGCCCCGCGTTTTTGGTCGCAAAATAAACCCGTCGCGTGTCTTGGCTGTCAATCAAGATTCTGATTACTTCTTGACCCCAATCTCGGCTGACTCGTTTGATTGTCTGCCAGCTAATGCCGGCGTCGGTACTTTTCATAATGTCACCGACCTGGGTGCCGGCGTAGACTATATTGGGATTGTAAAAATCAACCGCCACTGAATAGACATTATTTTCGGCTCGATCGGTAATATAGATTTGTTTCCAGGTGCGACCACAATTAGTGCTTTTAAAAATACGGTTAGTGGCGGCGACATAGAGATGGCAGCTGTCTTTGGCATCGATTGCCACATCATTGATCACGCTCATCTCGTTTAATCTCTCGCGAGGTCGTAGCCAACTGTCGGCGCCGTCATAGGAGAAAAAAAGATTTTGGCCGTTACTGGCTAGATAGATTGTTGAAGAATCTTGGGGGTCGAGTAGCAATTTGTTAACGTTGACGGTGTTAATCGCTGCCGGCGTGCCGGTGGTGGTCGGAACCAACACTTTACTAACCAAGGTTTCGCCTTTATCAGTGGATTTATAAACTCCCCCGTCGTTAGCGATTGGTTGCTCTGAGCCAGGTAGGCCAATAACAGTACAGCCGCTAATAACTAAGGCTAAAATTACTAGTAAAAAACCCACTAAAAATTTTCGTCGCATAAGTTTAAAAATTTAGAATTAATGCCTCGAGGGCTAATTGAGGGTTGATGTTATTTTTTAGTAATACTTTAGTTTCGGCGATGGCCTCTAGCCAACTGGCGATTACCTGGTTTTCTTGTTTGATAATAGCATTTTTTTTGATTTTGTCTAAGAGCCAAAAGTTGGTTAAGCCGGTTGGTATCCCCTCCTGGTGATAGTTCTTGACCAGTAAAATGTCTCGCAGCGCGGTGGACCAAATGTTGAGTATTTGGTTTAGCTGTTGGCTTCTGGCAGTTGAATCTTTATTTTTTTCGGTTAGTTTTTGAACAATTTTTAATTTGGTCGTTAAATTATTATTTAATAGTTCGAAAAATTGTTCCAACGTTTTTTGATAATCAGCATAAAGATCAGGCTGTTGGTAAAATTTGATTGCTTGGCCGGGTCGGCCGGCGGCTAGGTATGATAGCTCATCGGCTAGCTGACGGTTGCTACCTAGCTCAAGCAGATAAGAATAAATATCATTGCGGCTGACTAATTCAAATTTGATTTTTTGACAGCGGGAGGCAATAGTTTGTGGCAATGATTCTAATTTTTCCGCCAAGAGGATAATGATTACTTTGTCAGCCGGTTCTTCCAAAATTTTTAGTAAAGCGTTAGCGGCTTCGATATTTAGCAAATCGGCTGGATCAACAATCCCAATTTTGTAGGAATCTAGGAATGAACCTTTTTGCAGCCGGCTGCGAAGCTCGCGGATCTGGTCAACACTAATATTTTTTTTGAGCTTTTTGGTTTTGGTGTCTCGCTCTTGGCAAAGCCAGATAACGTCAGGGTGGATATTTTTGGTTAGCTGTTGGCAGTTGAGACAGTTATTACAGGGTTGACCCGATTCAGGATTTTGACAGAACAAAGCCGCGATAAAGTTTTGAACAATTTTTCCCTTACCAATGTTGGTTGGGCCATAGAATAAATAAGCGTGAGAAGTAGTTTGTGATTTTAGGCTTTTTTTCAAAAAATCAACCACGTTTTGATGGCCGACAATTCCCCAGTTTTGGCTAAAATTTGGCTTACTCATAACCCAATTTTAGCAGGAAAATTTAGCTTTAACAAGCAAATATTGACAAATATCTGATTCTAGTATATCCTTATGTTCATCTTTGGCATTTTCAGGAGGGCTCGTGGCTAAAGTCAAACATTTCGTTAGTGGTCATTTGTCACGGTTGGATCGGCATCACCGGATGCTGCGCGATTTGCACATGGTAAGTTGCAGCCGAGGGGAGAGCACTCCCCTAACTGATCTCGCCGTGATGCACGGTCTGCGCTTCGCACTCTCCGCCCTCGGGCGAGTCTAGTCCGTTTTCCCAGCGGACTTTTTTTATTGCTATTTTTATTAAATTTGAGGTAAGATATTGACATTTTTGTTAAAAAATGCTATTTTTTTAAATTACATTTTGACAACCTACAAGCAGGAGGAGTAAGTGTCTCGCGATGATAAGAGTCGCCGACCTGGCATTATCGCCGCGATACTCACGCTGGATGCTAGGCGATCACTCCTTGATTCAGTCTCGCCGCGGTACCCAGTGGTGTACGCACACCACCTCACTTTGGCTTTTCGGCCGGCTGAAGCAACGTACGAAAAATACGCTGCGTTTCTAGGTAAGCCCTGCCTCATTCGGGTGATGGAAGAGGTTTGGGATGGCCAAGGCCAAGCCGTCAGAGTGAGTATTGAGACAGCGGGGGCAGAGAGTAATTGTCCCCACATCACAGTGAGTTGTGTCGATAGCGTAGCGCCTAAATATAGCCAGAAGCTCCTGGCAAATGCTGCAGCTTCGTCGCGGCCACTGAGTCTCCAGTTAGGGGCGGTAATTTGTTTTATGACGTTTAGAGAGTGGGATAAGAGATTCTCGCCTCAACCGTCAAAGACGTCGCCACCATCGCCACCTAAAACTTGAAAGCAAGGTAGGTGGTTTTTTTATTTATTTAAAATTTGAGATAAAATTTCCCAGGTTTTTTGAGCCGTCTGCTGCCAGCTAAAATAAGTGACGTGTTCTAATCCCCTTTTAGCTAATGAATCTTCGAATTCGGGATCTTTAGCTAGTTTAAGAATTTGGCGACCGATTTCTTCGGGTTTTTCTGGATCAACTAAAACCGCCGCGGCGTTAGCCACTTCCGGCATTGCTGAGCGGTTACTGGTAATCACCGGGCAGCCACAGGCCATAGCTTCGATGATTGGGATGCCAAAACCTTCATAGAATGACGGGAAGAGAAAACATTCAGCCGCGTTAAAGATATAAGGCAGGTCGGCTTGGGCTACCCAGCCCGGGCGGATGATTTTGTTTTGGTATGGCGAAGCGGTAATCTCTTTCTCAATTTTGGGATAGCCATGGCCCTCGGGGCCGATTAATAACAGTTGATATTTGATATTTGGTATCTGGGAATTTAAATAATTAAAAGCTTGAATAATACCAATAGTGTTCTTTTTAAGTTCTAGTCGGCCAACTGAAAGTAAAAATGGTTTTTTAATTTGATATTTAGCCAGGATTTGGTTTATTTGTTCCGAGTCGTTGATTATCCGGTACTCTTGATTATCATAACCCAAGGGTATAGCAGTAATTTTGTCAGCGGGAAACTGGTAAAATTTTTGTAGATCATCTTTAGTGGCTGATGAAGGCACAAATACTTTTTTGGCGTGTTTTTTAGCTAGGTTAACAGCAAAATTTTGGTACCAGCTTTCAGTGCCGCTATAAGCACCTGGAAAATGTTTATAGGCGATATCGGGCAGAGTGGTGGCAACTTTTTGGCCGTGGATTAAGGGGATGACATGTGCTGGGATAAAGAGCAGGTCAACTGGGTGAAGTAGGATTTCCCAGGACAATCGCAAATGTGTCCATAAAATCTGCGGTGGCCAATTAAGAACTTTTGATCGCCAATTGGGTGGTAAATCAGCTAGTTTCCCGGTTAGCTTTTCTTGGGAATATAAAACTACCTCCACTTCGGGAGGAATAATTTTTTTAAATTTTTGAATAATATGATAAGCGTACCACTCGACGCCGGTTTTTTGGTCGCGATTAGCTCGCGAAGCATCGATACCCAATTTCATAAATAGTTGCCAGTGGCAAGTAGCAAGCGTACTTTCAAACTCGCTACTCGTAACTTGTTACTGTTATTTAGTGGCTAAGATACTGCGTTTGTAGCTTTCTAGATTATCTAAAGCAATACCGGTACCACGGACAACGCAAAGTAGTGGATCGTCGGCAACATAGGCCGCCACGCCAGTGGCTCGGGAAACCAGCTGGTCGATATTGCGGAGCAGGCTCGAGCCGCCGCTCATAATAATACCTTTATCAATAACATCAGCCGAGAGTTCTGGTGGGGTTTTGTGTAGCACTTCTTTGACAGCGGCGATAATACCTTCTAGCTCACCCTGGATAGCATCGGTTACATCGTCAGAAGTAACGGTAATCGTTTTGGGCAAACCACTAACGATATCTCGGCCGCGGATTTCCATCGAGAGGCGGTCTTCCATATAGAGCGCCGAGCCGATTTCGATTTTTATTTCTTCAGCTGTTCGCTCGCCAATCGCTAGGCCATATTTTTTTCTAATATACTCAGTAATTGCTAAATCAAACTTATTACCGCCGATCCGAACCGAGGTTGAAGCAACAATACCGCCCAAAGAGATGACCGCCATTTCGGCAGTACCACCGCCGATATCAATAACCATATGACCAGAGGCTGAGCCAATTGGGATATTAGCACCAATCGCTGCCACGATTGGTTCTTTAATAATATAAGCAGCGCGAGCGCCAGCGGCAATCGTGGCGTCGATCACAGCGCGTTTTTCAGTTGAAGTGATACCGGCTGGTACGGCAACCATTACTTCAGGGCGAAATAGATGAACACCGCCGAGAGCTTTATTAATAAAATAGCGAAGCATGGCTTCGGTAGTTTTATAATCAGCGATTACGCCGTCTTTGAGCGGACGTTTAGCAACAATAGTATCGGGGGTACGGCCGATCATTTCTTTCGCTTCTTTACCAACAGCGAGGATTTTTTTGTCGATTGTTGAGACAGCAACCACTGATGGTTCGTTAATAATCACTCCCCGTTTCGGGATATGAACTAAGACATTAGTGGTGCCCAGATCGATACCGATTTTCTTAATAAACATAAACTATTTTTTGGCTAAATTTAGGGATAAATTTCGATTTGGCGATCAATTAATAAGTCAGTTTGGTAAGCTTTTTCTGAGTTATCCAATTTTACTCTAATATTTAGTTTGTGTCCAATTGTGCCTGCCTGCTTTTGGACTAAAAGACTATATATTCCTTGGTTAGCTAAATCCACTAATTTTGTTGGCAATAAATACTCTAAATTAACTGTTTTAGTCTTACCTGGTTCGACAGTAATCAAGCCACCAAAGACTGTTTTATCTAGCTCATCGTAGTGGTCTAGATCTTGGAGGTCAGAGCTGAGTAGTTGGCTGCCGAGTGGTGTGTAGATGCGGGTATAAGTTTTTAGTTGGGAAGTGCGGTAATCCCGAGTGCCATGGTGGGTATAAGTTATCGTCAGTTTGGTTTTTAATTGGTCATTTATTTTTTCAACTTGGTAATCAATCGCTCGATCCACCACACGGTCAGTTTTTAAGCTTGCCATATTAGAGTCGATAATCATCAAATAATCCTCAGTGGTGACCTTGGCTATTTCCCCGCCCCAGCCGTTGACCAGATAAAAGTTTTCAATAAATTTATTAGTGTCATAGAGGAGAATATGTTTTTCTTGTAAGTTGGAATCAATGGTTTCCAAAATAAGCGGCCATTGTCTAGCGGGCAATTCTTTAACTTTACTGATTAGCTGGTTGGCTAGTTCGCTGACTATTCCTTTGCGGGCAAAAACCGGCGTTGTTTTTTGGGCATAGCCAATTTCTACTTCGTATTGTAATTGATCAAGTAGATTATCTGGCGTAAAAGTCAGACCTTGAACGTTTAAATCGCCGATGTTACTCAAGATATCCGAAATAAACTGGGGGTCAATAGCAATGACGCCATCGATTGATTCTTGGCCGCCTTCTTGCTGATAAAACCAGATAATTTTTTCAGCGGTTATTGGAAAATCCGGTGACCAGTTAGCGTCGCGGAGATACCAGTTCTTATTTAAATATTTTTTAATTGGCATCGGCGGTTCTACCCTAAGATATCCTTCAGTCGGGCCATCAAGAGCATAAATATCGTCGGTCCAAAATTCTTTAATTTCGCCGTTTTTGATTTTGAGAATGCCGTAAGTCCCAATAAAACCGCCGGTTGGTCTTAGCTCGGTATTATTTTGGAGAATAAATAGATAAGTCTTTTCCTGGGCGTAACCAGCTAAATAAGGGAAAATTTGGCTTAATGGTATGCCTTGATCGGTAATTTTATTGAGCAGTGGCAAGTATACTTTAATCAGTTCGGTTGCCTCTTGGAGCGGTCCGATCAAACCGGTTGGTGGTATTTTTTCTAGAGAAAGGGTGGCTAGATCAATCTCGGCCTGGGCGCCCTGTAAAAGCGGCGGGGCTTCAAAAAAACGTTTGAGGAAATATTCTTTTTGTTCTGGTGTTAGATCATTAATTGATGCGCCTTGATCTTGTAATGGCCGCCAAACATCTGCGGCGAAATTGGTAATTTCTTCTAGCGAGGTTGAGAGATTGCCGCCAATCGACAATAGATAGTCAGCTGCCTCAATCTGCTGGCCAATCTTAGGTAGCCATTTAATCTCTAATAGCTGGTTGGTAAATTGTTTAGCCAGGCTAAAATTATTTTTAGCGGCATTTAAATTAGCCGCGGTTTGAGTCAAATCTCCGGCCCGAAAGTTGTTTTGCGCCAATTCTAAATTTTGCTTTGCTTCCAGGGTCAGTTGATAGACATTATAGCCAGCCACAGCATATTTTATTCCCCAGATTAGACCGAGAAAAAATAAAAAGATTATTAGGTAGATACCAATCTTGAGCCAGCTAATTTTTTGATGTTCGGTTTTGTTAAACATGCAGTATTTATTAACGTGGTAGTTTGGCACCTAGGTATTTGGCAAAATATTTTAGCCAGCTTTTAATATGTTCGCGACTAGTTTTATTAATAAAACCCCAAATCCAGGATGTTTCGGCGGATGATCGTTGGTGGTAGTGGACTACTTCAGCATCGGCGAAATAGACCACCCGGTAGTCGTTTTCCCAAAAACGGCGGCAGTAGTCAACATCCTCGAAATACATAAAAAATCTTTCGTCAAAGAGACCAATTTTGTCCATCGCTGCTTTGCGAATAAACAAACAACCACCCAGGAGCCAATCCACTTCCCTATTTTCTTTATGGTCCCAGTCCATCATCAAATATTTATAAACTAGATTGCGAGCGAACGGCAGTTTACCTAAGAAAGTGCGACGATAAAAGGGCATCATAAAAGTTGGGAAACGATAGCAGGAATATTGCATCGTGCCGTCAGGATTAATCAGTTTTGGTCCAACAATCCCCACTTCGGGCCGGCCATCCATGTAAACAATTATTTTATCTATTTCATTAGTTAAAATAGCAATATCTGGGTTGAGTGTTAGAATATAGCGGCCGGTAGCTTTTTTTAATGCTAAATTATTGCCACCGGCGTAGCCTAGGTTTTTTGGTGATTGAATAAATTTAATTTCTGGAAAGTCCTTTTTTATCATTTCGCCGCAACTGTCGCTAGGGTTATTATCAGTAACGATGACTTCGTAGTCTAATTTTAGATTCAAAAGTCGGATGCCCTTGAGGCACTGGCGGAGTAAACCCTTACTTTTATAATTTAAGATGACGATTGAGAGGTCCATAATAATAGTTGAAAGTTGTCGACTTTACGAATTTTATAACTTTATAACTTGTTACTTACTTAAACCATTGTCTTATTGCTTGGTTATTAATTTGACGCATTTTTTTGACTTGTTTTCGTTTAACTAGAGTTTGAGGTATAAATTTTAGACCCTTGATTAACATTTTTAGAGTGGCGGTTTCTAATATTAACACATAACCAATTTTTTTCAATTCATAGCCTAATATCCAAGGTAAATTGATAAAAAAATTACTCAATGATTCGTTTTTTAATAAAGTTAACCAATGGTTGCGATATGATAGTCGGTTAACAAATTTAGATTTGCGTCGTCGTTCTTTAATAGTTTTAAAATTATTGGCTCGGGCGCTGCCAAAACCACTACGGTAGTGGTAGGCTTCAGCCGTCGGGACATATAATGCCGGATAGCCGGCTAACTGCAATCGCCAGGCTAAATCAACGTCATCCTTATACATAAAGAAATTTTCATCCAGATATTCATAATATTCCGCATCTTGACTCAGTTGAGATGATTTTTGGGGCCGCGCGATTTTGATTTTAGTTGCGGCTAGGGCCGTTCGACGATAAAGAACTAGATTACCCGAAATGCCAAAAACCGATTCGGTCTTAGAGTATTGACCCTTATCTTGTTCGCCTGCTCCTCGATCATAGAAACGGCGTGATTTAGTAGCAGCGATTCCTGCCGAGTCAATAATCTCTGGCTTGAGCGAGATATTATGGTCTTCTTGGAGACTAATTTTAAAGGTTTTACCGCCAAAACTGCCAGCTTGGGGGTTTTGGTCGGCGATTTTAACTAGATTTTCCAAAAATGGCGTCGCTAGGACAACATCTTGGTTACAAAGCAAAATATATTCACTGTCCCAAAATTTGATTGCTTGATTATTAGATTTACAAAAACCTAAGTTTTTAAAATTTTGTAGGATGGTCACTTCCGGATAATTGGCTTTGATAAATTCTGTCGTTCCATCGTCTGAGGCATTATCCACGATTAGAACTTTAAAATCTTTAAAGGTTTGACTAAAGATTGATTTTAAACAGTCCTCAATATAACGACGGCCGTTCCAAGTGATGATGTTGATGGATACTTTCATAGGGAGGATAGAAAATTATTGATTGCAGTTTTGACAGGTAGACATATTTAGATAGTATGCGGGGCGCGGTATGCAGTATGCAGGAATTAAATGCCACAACTAATGGGAATTAAACCCTGCATACTACATACTATGACCTGCATACTTAATAAATCTCCTTCTGGTAACACTCCTCGCAGTAGACTTTCTCCTCGCGGTCCGGAGCATAGGTGGTTTCGAATTTATTCTTGCAGCCAGGGTTCATGCAGGTGCGGTTATAAAGCCTACGTGGGTTGCGGAGCTTCATCCTCGCCAGACGTCGACATTCAAAACATTTTTTTGGCAAAGGATAATTGTTCTTCTTATAAAAATCTAGCTCTTGCGCGATGATTTTATAATTTTTGTGGCAATTCTCGCAGGCTAAAATTTCTTGGGTAATATCTGCCAAAATTTCTTTAATGTCGTCTGATAGTTGCTCCAGTCTGATTGTCTCTTTACCGTAAGTCCCTGGCAAATTATCTTGCCACGACCAACCTTTAGCTAAGGTTTGTTCTTTAGTTAATGGGAACCATAGTTGCGCTATGGTTTCATTATAACCAAAGGGACTATGATTAATGGGGAAAAATTCACCATATTCGCCAGTGCTTTTCATTTTATCAATTATTTTGTCTCTTAATTGTTTATATTCCTGTTCTTTATATTTTTTATTCAAAATACAGAATTCTCTTTTCCGCAAACCAACGGAACCAAAACTGTCCTTAGTACTATAGCATTCAATACAATAATTTAGATTAGCAACTTTTCTGATACAATTGTAACTAAATAATACTCTATTAGTATCCTCACCGATCATTGCTCCTTCGTAGACCAATTCTGCATTCAAACCAAACTGGTAAACGTCGAAACAATCTTTAGATTTGTATGACAATTGGCTGCAATATCCGGAGCTCTCTATTTCGCTACAATCAAAACATGACTGGACGTTAAAACTATTATATAAATAATTGCCTGAAGAATTTTGGACTTTATTGCTTTGAGCATAACGCCAGATATGGTTTTTTTGTAATTTTAAATATTTATCCCAAATTTCTTTAATCTGCCGGTGTGAACCAATATTAGTCTCTTTCAATTTTTCTTGGTAATCTTTCTCGCTTAATTGTTTATTTAGAAAACAATAATTCTTCTGTCGCAAGCCAACACATAGAAAGCAGTCGTTGCAACCGGCGCAATCTCGTAAAAAGTAACTATTGGCACACTTAATACAGTCTTGACTCCAAGCTAAATGATAACAGTCATGAATATCAACACATTCATAACAAAGTTCAGAGTCAAAACAATTATAAATATCCATCGAGTCTTTTGATTTTTTTACTCCATAACCATAATAGCAATCTTCGTTATAATCGGCGTGAAAAAGCATATAACAGTTTTTATCCAAACCGGCGTGGTGAGTGTAATCACTATTGATGCTTCTACTATCACCACTGACACATTGGTGCGGCACGATTAGATCCAATTCGTGAATTTGCCCTAGAATGGAGCGAGAAAAATCTATTTCTTTACCGTAATTCAATGGTTCCCAACTATCCTCCCACCAACATTGCAAGCAATAAACCTTACGGGGGTTATTCGAAGAAAATTCACTAATAATACTCTTGCTGCATAAATCACATTTACGGGGATACAAAATACCTTCATTGCACCAAGCCATGCGGCGCATTTCGCGGCACGGCGGACACCAAGTTGGCTCGGGCACATCTATCCGTTGATAAAATTCCTTATCCTGTGGATAGATGGTAAACTCTTTTTGGCAGTTTTTACAATTAGGCATAATAATCAATTACGAATTACGAATTAATAACTAGATGAGCTAAATTCGTAATTATTCTTTGCTCCCCTCTTTTGGCGTGACCCAAAATCCGAGCCTAAATTTGCCGCCCAGCATTAGCCGGGTTTGGGCTTCGGTTGCTGGTATTGAGCCAAATACAACCAGGGTTACTGGCAGCAGGATCCATTGGAGTAGCATGACCAAAATTTTGTGTTTAGCAATTTTATGAGGGCGGGCTGGCAATAAAGCCAGGCTCAGAATAGCCGAAACTAAGATACCAAACATGGCGATCATCATTAAAATCTCCAGAACAAAAGGGGCATTTTGAGTGATCACCGTTGCTTTATCCGAACCTTTAGCCAGCCAAAGTGGCAATCGACCGAGAATAAAAATTAATATTGGTACGGTTGCCCAAGAGTACATTCCTTCGCCCAAATTCCAAATATAGTGAACCCGTTTTCTAAAAGGAATTAGTTTCCTTTTTTGGCGAAAATGCCACATCATATAGGGCATGTGTTCAACGCCCCAGGCCCAGCGGCGCTGTTGTTTATAAAGACTCTTAACGCCTTGCCACCAACTGTGGCCGCCAACAGTATTCATTGAGACCGGGACAAATATAGGTGTCACTGAGTATTTACCATTATAGTGGATAAAACCCTGTAGAAAGATTCTTGAGTCTTCGGTCACAATGTCTTTTTCCCAAAAACCAACATCCACCAGCATCTGCCAGCTCATCGAATGAGAAGAAAAGGTAAAAAGTCGTTCGGGTCGCATCAGATCAGTCATCAGCCAAAAAGTGGTGCCAAAGGCCGCCACCCGGATTACTGGGTCAGACTCCCACATGTTGTTATTATATAGGGCAATTGGTTGGTAGCTGGTTTTGGTCGGCTCGGGATGAGTGAGATATTTATAAGCCACGCAGGCAAAATATTGCGGATGGACACAGGTATCAATATCAAAAGAAGAAACAATAATATTTTCGTAGGGTATCTTTAGCTCCTCGTCGATTATTTTTTTAATCTGCCAACCAGCATAATTAATATTGGCGCCTTTGCCTGGAATTTCGTCGGGCAAGTTTTGAGGGTGGGTAGTGACCAGTAGTTTTAGAAAACGGTGGCCATATTTTTCTTGAATCACGGCGGCTTTTTGTAAAAAGTCTTCTTTACCAGCACGCTCTTCGCCGGCTAATACCACGATAAATTTATCCAGCGGGTAGATATTTTGCGTTAAACCATCAAAGGTATTTTCCATTACTACTAATGATTCTTTAACCATCGGCAAAAAAACAACATGATAGATTTTTCCCCAATCAGGTAGGGTTTTAACTTGTTGAAGCCAGTCGATCTTGATATCCTGACGGAACTGTCGCCACGATAAAGCAATATAAAAGATAAAATAAGAAACACGAAAAACCCAGTATAAATCAAAAACGATGATAAAATAGATAACCCAAAGTGGCCGAACAAAAGAAAAAATGATTGCCAAAACAAAAGTCGCCCAAGTTAGGGTGGCCGGAACAGTCTCTAAAAAACGATAATATTTCCCCTTTTTGTCGGTTAGCTGCATGATAGTTATAGTACTAAAATCTTATTTCAAAATTATTAAATTCGCCAGTACCCTCTTCCCAGTCACTCTGGACACTATCGATTGTGGCCAAGCGCGGGCCAATCTGGCAGTATGCCAATAGTTGGTTTAATTTTTCCTTCGGTCCCTCAGCTAATATTCTAACTGTGCCGTCGTCTTCGTTTTTAGCCCAGCCTACTAGCCCTAGTCTAATCGCTTCTGTTTTAGCATTATAGCGGAAGGAAACTCTTTGAACTTGGCCAAAAATTGTTAGTTTGAGGCGTTTATTCATACTGGCTATTATACTCTAAATGAAGCAAAAATCAATTAGTTAACGTTCTATTTTTTTGATTGCTATGTTAAAGTGTAGGTGTATGAAAGAAGCCGCATTTTATTCTTCAAAAGATAGTAGCAAGATCCAGTGCCAACTCTGCAATCATTATTGTTTAATTGGGCCAGATAAAACCGGAATTTGTAGGACTAGACAGAACAAGAGTGGTGTTTTATATTCTTTGATTTATGATAAAGTTTTTCACGGTCAGGTTGATCCGATTGAGAAAAAGCCGTTGTTTCATTTTCTACCCGGTAGCTATACCTATGGCGTTTCAACCGTTGGTTGTAATTTTCGTTGTCAGCAGTGTTTGAATTGGTCTTTGTCCCAAGCTGATGGTCGGTCGGTAGCTATTTTGCCTGATGTTAGGCCAGAGGTTATTGTTCGTCAAGCTCAATTGGCAAATTGTCAGTCCATCTCTTTTACCTATAACGAACCGACTTTAAATACTGAATATAATTATGAGGTGATGCAATTAGCTCATCAGCAGGGATTAAAAAATGTTTGGGTTAGCAATGGTTATATGACGGCTGAAGTTTTAAAATATTTAGCGCCAGCTTTGGATGCTGTTAATATTGATCTCAAGGCTTTTACTCAAAAATATTATAAGACCGTCTGTCAGGCTAGGTTGCAGCCAATATTAGAGAATTTAAAATTGATTAAAAAACTAAATATTTGGCTAGAGGTTACTACCCTGATAATTCCCACTCTTAATGATTCTGTTGCCGAGTTGAAAGCAATCGCCAAGTTTATCTTTAAAGAACTGGGTACCGATACGCCCTGGCACGTTTCCAAATTTTCACCTAAAATCTCTTGGCGTCTTCAACATTTATCACCAACATCAGAAGCTAAGATAAAAGAAGCCTACCAGATTGGTAAGCAGGCGGGTTTAAAATATGTTTATGGTGGTAATGTCCAGAACACTCAATTGGAAAATACCTATTGCTCAGTTTGCAATCAATTGACGATTAAGCGGGGTTTTTATAATCTAGAGCGGCAAGATATTAATGGTTGTTGCCCTAAATGTGGTAGCGGTTTAGACTTGATATTAGGCTAGAAATACCTAAAGATTTTTGCTATAATACAAGAAAGGAAATAAGTATATTTATGTTGAATAAAAAACAAAAAATAAAAAGCGCCATTTTTGCCTTATTTAGCCTATTGTTAGTGGCGGCGCCAGTTGTGGCGGCTGATTTTAACCCCAATTACCTCATTTCCGACGAAGAATTGCGAGACAAAGACGCTATGACCGACATAACGATCCAAAAATTTTTAGACGGCCAATCGGGCACCTTAGACACTTATACCTGTCTAGCTCAAGGCAAAGATCAAAATGATAATCCAATCACCGAACGGCAGGTTACTGCCGCTCAGGCTTTTTACGAGATTGCTCAAAGGTGGAATATTTCTCCTCGGTTTTTGTTAGTTTTAGTACAAAAAGAACAAAGCTTGATCACTGATAATACGCCAAAGCAGTCTCAATACGATTGGGCAACCGGCTATGCTGTTTGTGATGGTTGTTCAACTAGTGATCCGGCTATTCAGCGTTGGCGGGGTTTTTATAAACAAGTTAATAGCGCCGCAGCTCAGTTTGATTACTATCTACAGAATCCCAGTGGTTTCCGTTTTAAAAAGGGTTTAACCTATACTATTGATGGTAAAAGCGTTACGCCAGCTAATGATACTACCGCTGCGATGTATAATTATACGCCTCATTTACACGGCAATCAGAATTTTAATGAGATTTGGACGAATTGGTTTACCAAGCGTTACCCCGACGGTTCTCTACTCCAGGTAAAGGGCGAGGCTGATGTTTGGTATATCCAGTATGACACTCGACGAATTATTAAGTCCAAAGCTGTGCTTTTGAGTCGATTTAATATAGAACAAATTATCCAAGTTAGTAAATCTGATTTAGAGGCTTACCCGACAGGTTGGCCAATCAGTTTAGCCAACTATTCTTTAGTTCGCTCACCTCATGGTTCTATCTACTTGATTGTTGATGATGAAAGACGATTAATCACTTCTGACGCAGTTTTTAAAAAGATTGGTTGGAATCCTGAGGAGGTAATGGATGTGGCTGACGTTGATCTAAATAATTATTTTGAAGGCTTGCCAATTACCGAAAATAGCGTTTATCCGCAAGGGGCTTTGTTAAAGAATAAAGCAACTGATAATATTTATTTTGTCAAAGATGGTGTTCGCTATCCGATTTTAGCCCAGGAAGTTATCGCCATTAATTATCCCGGTCGTAAGGTAGTCACTATTAGCCCAGAAGAGCTAGAAGATTATCAGCTAGGACCGCAGATAAAGATTAAAGATGGGGTGTTATTAAAAACAGAAACCATGTCCCAAGTTTACGTCGTCTCTGGTGGTAAAATTCGTTGGATCGCCGATGAAAAAACTTTTAATGATCTTGGTTATAGATGGTCAAATATTATTACCATTCCAGACACCGTTTTTGTTCTATTAGAGCAAGGTGAGATGCTAATGTTTGCTGATTAATAAATTATTTTGTTATATGTCTTTAGTTTTTGCTGGTATTTGTCCCCACCCGCCTTTACTTATACCCAATATTGGTAAGGACAATCTCGATAAAATTAATAATACTGTTGGAGCCTTAAAACAGCTTGAGCAGATTTTATACGCCAGTAAACCAGAAACACTGATTGTTATTTCGCCACATGGAGTGGTCCTTTATGATTCTTTTTTGATTAATCTCGCCGACTCGTATCAGAGTGATTTTGAGCAGTTTGGTGATTTTGGCACTAAGCTAAAGTTTAAGTGTGATTTTAGTTTTATTGAGAGTCTTCGTTGTGAATCCGATAACCACCAGATTCCTCTCAATATTACCTCCGAACCGAAGTTAGATCATGGTGCGACTGTTCCGCTTTATTATTTAACCCAGCATTTACCAGAAATTAAGATTGTGCCCGTTAGTTATTCTTTATTGGATTATCAAACTCATCTTAAATTCGGTGAAGCTTTAAAAGACCAAATCTTTAATAGCAATAAACGGGTGGCGATTGTAGCTTCGGGTGATCTTTCTCATCGTTTGACTAAAGACGCGCCGGCTGGTTATACGCCAGCGGGTAAAGAATTTGATGAAAAATTAATTAATTCATTAAAAAATCGGGATTTAGATGGTTTATTAAAAATTGATAGCAAATTGATCGAAGCGGCTGGTGAGTGTGGTTTGCGCTCGATTCTGATTTTATTAGGCGTTATTAAAAAAATGAATTATCAAACAGAGGTTTTAAGCTACGAAGGGCCGTTTGGTGTTGGTTATTTGGTTGCTAATTTCAAATTTAAATAATATGAATCCCTATTCTCGGCTAGCACGTCAAGCAGTCGAGGAACATTTTGATACTGGCAAAACTCTAAAACCACCGGCCGATTTGCCGATGGAATTACTGGAGAAAAAAGCCGGAGTATTTGTAACTATTTATAATCAAAAGGAATTACGTGGTTGTATCGGCACATTTTTACCAACGCAGAAAAATATCGCCCAAGAGATTATTGCTAATAGTATTTCCGCTGCCACAGTTGACTATCGTTTTCAGCCGATTAGTCTAGAGGAGTTACCGCAACTTAGTTATGAGATTAGTATTTTAACTGAGCCAGAGTTGGTTCAATCATTAAAAGATCTAGATCCTAAAAAATATGGCGTCATAGTCCGTTCGCGTCATCGTCGTAGTGGTTTATTATTGCCTGATCTTGATGGTGTCGATACAATCGAGCAGCAATTATCAATTGCCGCGAGCAAAGGTGGAATAGATTCAGATTCTGATCCAATTGAGATTTATCGATTTATGACTATTAAATATCGCAATAAAGATAAATAGTATGCTAGCGGATATTATTCCGGCAATCCGTTTACCCCGTAATTTAACCACCTTTACTTATAAAGTTAAACCTGAGCAGGAAAAACAAATCAAAGTTGGACAGATAGTCCAAATTTATTTTCGTCAAAAAAAAGTTCAAGGTTTAGTTATTAAGGTTAGACAAGATGCTAGTCAGCGATTGAGTTTTCCACTTAAGCCGATTGAAGCTATTGTCGATTTTAATCCCCTCTTTACCACTAGCCAATTTGAGTTAAGCCAATGGCTCAGCAACAATTATTTTGTTGCCCCAAGTTTGGTGATTAAATCAATGTTGCCACAAATTCCGCGACATAAAACGGCTGTTAACCGTTTGCCAGCTATTGGTTTAATTAGTTTTACTGCTCAAACCGTTCCCCTACCCAACTTAAATCAGAAGGTATTATTAAAATATTTTACTGATGCCTATAAAAATAATTTTATTTACTCATTGATTGTTCAGACAATTAAAAACAATAAACAGGTGCTGATATTGGTGCCCCAAGTTGATGATTTGATCGGAGTTGGTGGTTATTTAGATAACAATTTAAGAAATCTGGCAGTGTTTTTGACTAATAATTTGAACAAAAACACATATTATCAAGCTTGGCAAAAAATTATTAGTGGTCAGGCTAAGATCATTATTGGCACTCGTTCAGCCGTTTTTTCCCCGTTGGTTAATTTAGGATTAATAGTTTTAGAAAATGAGCATGATTCGAGTTATAAACAGTGGGATCAAAATCCGCGGTACGATGCGCGAGAAGTTAGCTTGGAGTTAGCTAGGTTGGTTAGAGCTAAGATAGTTTTTGCTAGTTACGCGCCACGAGTAGAGACATATTATTTAGCCAAAAATAAAAATGATTTTGGGTATATTGAGGAAAAAAACAATTCGCGCCAAGTTATTCCGATTGACCTAGCAATGGAAATAAAATCTGGCAATTATTCTTTATTATCAGAACAATTAACTCAAAAGATTATTGAGGCTAAAGTAAATAAACAAAAAGTGGTCTTATACCTTAATCGTCGAGGGGTAGCTAGTTTTGTTGTTTGTGGTGATTGCCAATATGTTTTTACTTGTCATAATTGTCAGACTGCCTTGCCCTATCACCGTGATGGTAAATTAGTTTGTCATCACTGTGGGTTTGATAAAAATTTGCCAGCCAGTTGTCCTAATTGCCAGGGTCAAAATTTTAAGTTTCCAGGTAGAGGGACACAAAAGCTAGAAAACCAATTGCAAACAATTTGGCCGGGTTGCCGGATATTAAGATTAGATGGCGATGTTGATTTAAAAAAAATCGATCAACAAAAGATTGATTTAGCTGATATTTATTTAGGAACCGAGATGGTTTTTAAAAAAGTTAATTGGCAATCTGTCGGAGTAGTCGCTATTTTATTTATGGATAATATTTTTTATGTTCCAGAGTTTAGAAGTGCTGAGAAAATTTGGCAGATATTAAATTTGTTATTGACTAAATCTATTTTTAGCTTGACTAGTAAAATTTATTTTCAAACTTTCAAAATAGACCATCCGATTATCCGCAATTTTATTGCTGGCCAAAGTGACTTATTCTATCAGCGGGAAATAGCTGAACGTCAGTTGGGTGGCTATCCGCCGTTTGGTTATTTAGCTAAATTAATTTATCGGCACTCTAGCCGATCAATCGCCGAAAATAGAGCTAACTCTTTATATCAAGAGTTGACTAAAATAGCCGAAAAAGATAAAATGCTACTTCAGATTAGTCCCCCAGCTTTGGCTTATACTCAGAAGATTCGTGGTCGTTTTGAATATAAAATAATTCTTCGATCTAGTGTGGTAATGAATAATATTTTAAAGAATATACCCGATGATTGGCTGATAGACGTTCAACCCGAGAGTTTATTATAATTTTTATTTTAGATATGTTAAAAATTTTAGTTGATCCTAACCCCAAACTGAGAAAAAAGTCTAAGCGGGTGACTAAGAACGAGCTAGGTAGCGCCAGTTTCCAGGATTTTATCCGCCAACTGTCGACAACAATGCAAGAAGCCGACGGTATTGGTATTGCTGCTCCGCAAGTCGGTCAGAATATTAGGTTGATTGTTATTAATACTGATCAGGGTCCCCAGCCGATGATCAATCCGGTAGTATTGTGGAAATCGTTAACTAAAGAGTTAGGTGAAGAAGGGTGTTTATCTGTGCCTGGTATTTTTGGTTTAGTTAAGAGAGCAAAAATTATTCTTTTGACCTATGTAGATTGGGCTGGCAAACGTCATCAGATTAGGGCTAAAGGGTTATTTGCTCGCGTTATACAGCATGAGGTTGATCATTTAGATGGTATTCTTTTTATTGATAAAGCTGAAAAAGTAATTAGTAATAAAGATTTAAAGCCATAATTATGGATTGGCAGAAAGCTAAAATTATTTTTCTAGGAACCCCCAATTTTGGGGTGCCAATTTTATTTAATTTGATAAAGAGCCATTATAATATTATCGCAGTTATTAGTCAGCCAGATCGACCGGTTGGCCGTCAGCAAATAATCGAAGTGACGCCAGTCAAAAAAGTAGCCCTAGAGAATAAAATATTAGTTGAACAATTTGAAAGTTTGCGTACGGCGAACGCTGTTAATTTTATTAAGAAGAATGAGCCTGATTTACTAGTGGTAGTGGCCTATGGCCAGATTATCCCCCAGACGATACTAGATATACCCAAATATGGTTGTTTAAATATCCACCCATCATTATTACCTAAATATCGTGGTGCTTCCCCAGTGGCTGCGGCCATTTTAAACGGTGATCAAGAAACCGGCGTGACTATTATAAAACTAGACGACAAAATTGATCATGGGTCAATTGTCAGCCAAAGTGTGTTTACTATCCTAGAAGATGACAATACTGAGAGTTTGGAAAATAGTTTAGCTTGTGAAGGTGCGGAATTATTAGCTAAAGTTTTACCTGATTATTTAGCCGATAAAATTATTGCTCAACCACAGGATGATTCTTTGGCTACTTATACTAAAATCTTAACCAAAAATGATGGCCAGATTGATTGGCAAAAAACCCCCTTGGAGATTGATTGCCAAATTAGAGCTTTATACCCTTGGCCAGGCACCTGGACAACTCATCACGGGAAGAATATCAAAATAATCCGCGCCCACATTGAGGCCCAGAAATTGAAAATTGATCTAATGCAACCGGCAGGTAAATTGCCGATGAGTTATAAGGAATTTGTTAATGGCTACGGTCAGTTAGAATCGGATAAAGTACTTAACAATAGCAAATAGCCGATGCCCAACGGATGGTTGAGATAGGGCGAGAAAATATTAGTGACTATAATACCAATTAGGCCGACTAACAAACCCACGGCCATTTTTTGTTGACTTAATCTTTTAATAATTTGCCAAATCAGTAGTAAGTAGGTTACTAATCCAGCCAGGCCGATTTTAAGTAGAATATCTAGATAACCCCATTCAAATGCATAAGTGGTATAGCGTCCATCTGGCGCTTTTTCTAATATTCGAGGGTCACGAGAAAAATAAGTTACGGTGGTCCCAAAACCGGAGCCGATGATTGGGTGTTTCATTATGGCTAAACCGAGCGGTTTTAATTGATTAAAACGACTAACGCCAGCTGCTTCAGTTAGATCAGTCAAACGTCTAGATAGCAAATCGCCGGTTCCCTGGCCGGCTAAAACAATAATTAAACCAAATTCACAAATAGTGATCATAGCCAGAATGCCCAGCCAGGTGGCAATTTTGCGCCAGTTGATTTGGTATTTAAATAGTATCCAGACGATTAGTGCTATTAAAGAGATTATTAAACCCAGCCAAAAACTTCTGGAAAGCGAAAGATAAACCGTAAGAAGTGAGATGGTAATTAGTAGCCAGGTAATTTTTTTATTTTTTGATGTTTGGTTATCCCCGAGTACAATATTACTGGCTAAAATTAAAAAACCAATCAGACTATAAATTTGGCTTTGTAAAAAAATTCGCCAAAGATTATTACCACTATAGGTGATTTCACCCCAGCGTAAATCTCTAATAAATTTATAAAGATGACCAGCTAACCAATTAATGTTCTGAGTAAAAATTATGAAAGAGAAAAAAGTTATTAAAAAATTTATGGTTATCCCAGCACCCAGTAGCACTAAAATCTTGGGAGTTTTGTCTTTACCTAAAAAATCATAGAAAGGTAAAATATAAAAAAAGTAGATCCAAGCGTTGCTATCAAAAAATATATTGGCGAAGGTATTTTGGCGGACAAAACCCCAGATTACTCCCCAGAGTATAAATATTCCCAGGATAAGATAATATTTTTTTAAACTTTTTTCTCTAATCCGTAGCAAGGGTTGTAGTTTTTTTGTTCTAATTAAATTAATAATCAATTTAGCCAACCAGACTGACATAATTATCAAAAAAATGCTGATTCTAATCGGAATTTGTAGGCCGTCAAGATTAAAAGCTAGAATTTGGCCAAAAGAGCCAATAAACAATTCACCCAGGACGATATAAAGTCCGTATTCTAAATTATAAATCGCGAGGAGTAATATGGCTAAATTAACGGCTAACCAAACTGGGTTATTTAGGCTGTTTTGCCAGAAAGTAAGAATCGACAACCCAGTAATTATGGTTAATCCTAGTAAACTTTGAAAATAAAATTTTTTATCAAAATTCATTTATAAATCTTTATTCTTTTTTTTAATTTTAAATAATTGGACTAACCAAGCTAGAACTAGACTCAAGCCAGCGCCGGGTAGTAAAATTAAATAAGCGCCAATCCCCTGTTGTTTTTTAAAGTAGTATAATAGACTTTTAACAAACATTTTTTGTTTAGTCAGGGGTAGATATTTGTCAGCCGTGTAACCTTTTAGATGAATTATCTGAGCAATCGGAGTATAAATAATTTGCCAACCAGCATTTTTAGTACGCTGACAATAGTCAACGTCATCAAACCAAAAAAAAGTATTTTGATCTAATCCGCCGATTTGGTTGACCACCGCTCGTCTGATCAACATAAAAGCGCCCATGATTTGGTCGACTTCTGCCTCGTGGTTATAGTCAAAGTCTGAATAAAGATAATGCTTAATTGCATTAGGGAAAAAATTGGGTAATTTAGTCAAAATAACCATTTGATCCCAGAGTCGCGGGTTACGACGAACCGAGGGTTGTAAAGTCTGGTCGATATTTAAGAGTTTACACCCAGCCAGGCCAGCCTGAGGGTGTACGCGCATATAACTAATCATTGTTGGTAGGCAATTAGGCAAAACTTCTGTGTCAGAATTTAGAAGTAGGATAAAATCACCAGTTGATATTTTGATCCCTTGATTATTGGCAAAAGCGTAACCAGTATTAATATTGTTGGTGATTATTTTAACCTGCGAGAATCGGTTTTTAGTCATCTGGATACTATCGTCAGTTGAAGCATTGTCAATCACAATAATCTCAAAATCAAGATTAGCAGTATTATTATAAATCGAAGCTAGACATTTTTTCAATAACTCGCAAGTATTACGGTTAACAATAATGATTGATAAATCCATAGAATTAGCTATATTTTCCCTGTCGGTCGTTTATTCTAACTTTTAAAACTTCAACCAATGTTTTGAAGTAGTCTTTAGCTTTAACTTTAGTGTCAGGATCATTGAGCCAACGGACGCCGACTTCTTTTATTTTATAACCTTTCTTTTCGGCCAAATAAAGAAGCTCAAAGTCAAAACCCCAGCGATCAATAGTCTGTTGATTAAAAATATCCAAAACGTCACGTTTAAATATTTTAAAACCACATTGAGTGTCTTTTATCCCTAGCCCTAAGATCAGTTGAATTAGTTTGTTACCTAAGATACCCAGATTCCGTTTGTACCATGGTTGTTTAATCACAACGTTGGAATCAGGCAAAGCGCGGGAACCAATAACGATATCAAATTCATTGAGATATTTTTTCAATTTATTAAATTCTTCGATTGGTGTAGATAAATCAGCGTCGGTAAATAAAATGATTTCACCGCTAGCGGCTTGGCAACCAATTTTTACCGTATAACCCTTGCCTTTATTGTGGTTATTAGTTAAGAGTTTAATTTCTGCACGATTAATTAAAATTTTTAAAGTTTGGTCAGTGCTACCATCATCAACGACGATAATTTCGTAATCTAAATTTTGATTAGCAAAAAAAGTAGCTATTCTATCTAGAGTTTGGTTGATAACCGTGGATTCGTTGTAGCAAGGGATAACTACTGATATTTGCATAGGCGTGGTGGTTGACTATATTTTAGCTAATTTTAATTAAAAAATAAAGGCCCAGAGTGAGGCCCCTATTTTTCTGCTCCAACCTGGATTACATTTTTTTCTTGTATTTGACTAGAAAAATTAGCGCCGCTACTGAGACTACTAGCAAAATAAGGAAAAAAACAGTTTGCATAGTTTTATCTTAGTTGATCAAATAAATATTTTAACATCAACTCCGCTCGGCTGAACCAACTATCATCGGCGATTACTTCGCGGCGGGTTTGGCGTAGTTGATCATTGTCTTCGCGCAAGGCTAGTTGGATCTTACTATTGAAGTCTTCAGGATTATTAGCTAGATATAAAATGTTGCCAAAAGTGCTAATTCCAGCGACTGAGGTGGTAATAGTTGGTATGCCAACAGCTGAATACTCGTAGAGTTTTAATGGGTTCATTGATTTGGTGAACTCGTTAATTTTGTGTGGGATAATGCCGGCGTTAAACGTATGCAAATAGTGAGGTAATTTTTGATATGAGATAAACGGAATCAGATAAATATTTTTGTAGTTTTGTAGCTTTTTTTTGATAATCTTATTGTAATTTTTCCAAACCTGGGTGCCAATTAGGACTATTGATTTGTCAGGATTTTTTTGGGCAACATATTCTATCAATTCTAAATCCAAACGACCCTGGACCACCCCATGGTAGCCAATGATTGGTCGAGGTATATTCTTGAGTTCAGCTGGTTCTTGATAGTCTTTTTTAGGTAGCATAAAATGTTCAGGATTAATACCGTTGGGTATCCAATAACAATTTTTACGTTCTTCAAATAATTGATGTTTTAAATAGTCAGAAACAGTGAATATTATGTCGGCGTCCTGGCGGATGATTTGGTAGCCAATCCTTAGCTCATCTTTGTATTTTTGAAAAGCTGGGTGCTCTGACCAATTGTCAACGGCATCAAAAACAAAAGCTCGGCGTTCTATATTTTTTTTGCAAACATCTTCTAAAATGCAAGTAAATAGTGGGTTATATGACCAGAAAACAATATTATCCAGATTTAAAATCTTAATGATTTTTTTTAGTTCTTTAGTGACGGTTTGGTGAGAATAAATTGAATCAATAGTTGAATAAATATAGAGTTTACTATTAACTCGATGGCAGGAGCTAGTTAAGTCGCCATAAACGATCTCAATATCATCCATCTCTCCCCACATTATATTTTCCCAATAAATTTTGGCAACTTTTCTCCAGTTGAACGGTAAAAAATCGATCGAGATAATTTTGTCTATCCGTTCATCTTTTTGTAGCTCGTTTAAAATATGATAATTACGATTAACTTGCCCCTTTTGCCAGTCCGTGTAGTGGGACATGGAAAACATAATAATATTGATTTTTTCCATAGTTATTCGCTTAGTAGTTTTTCTAATTTTTTAGCCTCTATCTCCCAACTAAAATTTTTTGCCCACCGTCTGCCCTGCTCACCTATTTTTTCAGTTAGATCATTATTAGTTAGTAGACTAACGACTTGTTCGCTGATTTTTGTAATATCGGTTGGATTAATTTGAAAGCCAGTTTGACCATTAACAACTGCTTCAGCTTCTCCACCCTGATCGCCACTAATTGTCGGCTTGCCAAAGCTATTAGCTTCTAAATAAACCAGACCGAATCCCTCAACGTCATAGTTATTAATATTACGCGAGGGCATAATGAATAGATCGGCAATTTGATAATACGCGGGTAATTCTTGGTCGGTTATAAAGCCAGTAAAGAGCACATTTTCTTCTAAATCAAGCTGTTTTGTTAATTCTAGCAAATTTTCTTTGTTCTGGCCATCACCAACAATTAAGTAAGCCGTCTCTGGTACGGTGGCTAAGATTTTGGGCAGGGCTCGGATTACTTGATCATGGCCTTTTCGTTTGACCAGCCGGCCAACTGTTAAAATTATTTTTTTGTTTTCTAGATTGTATTTTTGTTTGATCTTTTGGCAGTCGTGTTGTGATGGTAGTTGGTGAAAGGCTGGACAAGGATAGATTTTAGTTATTTTGTTTTCGGGGACGCCTAATTCTAGGATCAGATTTTTAGTAAAATTACTGTTGACGGTAACTTGGTTAGCATTATTAAGAATTCTTTTACCTAATAATTTTTTGCGAGTATTTGAGTATAAAATAAGAGCTACATCCATGCCGTGGCTGTTAACGATATAAGGTAATTTTAATAGTCGGCTGACTAGATAGACTGCGGTGCCAACCGGCAAGGGTTGGGCGACCCAGATAATTTCAATTTTTTCTGTTTTAATAATTTTGTAGATATGCCAGAGCATTGGTAACCATTTAGGCCAAAACGCCCAAAATAAACTTCGTCGATAGATTTTACAACTAGATATATCGTCGTGGTAATTTTTTATTTTTGGCGCCAAAACTACTAAACTCTCCCTTGGTAAATTAGCGGCTAAATTAGCTAAATAGCGTGCCACACCGCCACTTTGGGGTAAAAAATCAATTGTTACTAGTAGGGTTTTTTTCATTGTTCTTTATTAACAAAGGAGTAATAAAGTTTTTTGACTTCTTCTTGATCGAAACCTTTTAATATATATAAGATTATAAAGTAAATAATTCCGCCAATAGGAACTAATAAAATAAAATTAATTGCTGGTAACAGTAGCCAGATAGATATCGACATTACTGCTGTTGCTAGTATTATTTTTATTAGATCTCGAAGTAACCCCTTTTTATTATAACTAATGACTTGGTTGGTATAATAAAAACCCAAAATGATCATTATTAAAGCTGAAACAATAGCCGCAATAGAAGCGCCAATGTAGGCGCGTTGGCCGAATAAAGGGATTAAAGTTAAATTTAGGGCAATATTTACTGCCATAGTTATACCCATATTGATAGTGTTGGTGATTTGACGGTTGCAAGCATTAAGCAGTGAACTGAGTGGCGTGCCAACAAAATTAAAGATCAATCCAAAAATTAAAATCTGCAGCGCCACGGCGGTGGGTGCGAATTCAACGCCGTACATCTTAATAATAATTGGTTGGGCTAAGATAACTACGCCAAAAGTTATTGGTAAAGCAATAAGTGTTAGATAATAAATTGATCGCTCAAAAGTTTTGGCTAATAATTCTTTATTAGTTACAAAGTAGTTAGACATGGCCGGAAAGATCGCCGCCGCGAAGGCCATAGGGATAAATTGTAGAGCAAAAGTAATTTTAAAACCAGCTGAATACCAACCAACCGCTTTATCACCAGCTAAAGTAGATAGCAAAACGGTATCAATATAGCCATAAACGCGAGAAAAGATTCCGGCGATGGCAAAAGGCGCGGCAATTTTAAATAAAAAAGATAGTGTTTGTTTATCAAAAGTTAGGCTAATTTTGATTTGGAATTTAGCCCTTAAGATGAAGTAAGAATAAAATAGATTAAAGACACTCCCGGCCAAGATTGCTAAGATTAGATAATAAATCGGTAGTTTTAGAAATAATATTAATAGACCGCTACAAAAGATGATCGCTTGGCCGATCATCATGCCGATTGATTCATATTTAAGATTTTGTTTTGCCCGGATTAAGGCATAAAAGCTTAAATAAAATGAATCAAAAACCATAATCAACCCGGCCAAATAAACCATCTGTCTAACTATTAGCTCTTTATTAATTAAATTAATGCCGATAACGACGGCTAAATAAGTTAGTAGCGAAAGAATAACTTTGGTCGAGATAATGTTATTTAGATATTTAGTTGCCTTACTTTGATCTTTGGCAATTTCACGGGTCAAAACCGAAGAAAGCCCTAGATCAATAAAGATACCAAAAATAGTAGTGAATGATAGGGCAAAAATATATTTACCGATATTCTCAACCCCGATTAATCTAGCCAACAAAATAAAGTACAGAAAAGACATAATTTTCTGTACAACATAAGCGACAATAAGATAAGTGGTATTTTGGGCGATCCGAACCGGTTGGTGATTCATAATACGCTTATTATAGCGTAGAATAAAGTAAAAAAAAAGCTATTTATTCAGCTGCCCGCGGTTGAAGAATCTCTTCCAGACCGGCCTCGGCCTCAGCTAAAATTTTTATGACTCGTTGATAGTCATCAAAGGCCTCGGTTGATAATTGTTGTTGGTGGTCGTTGATTTTATCGGTTAACGATTCTATCGCTCCGCTTTTTTTCTCACCCTCTAGTTTGTTATGGTTAAGACCGCTGCGGCGACGAAGGGCTTGGTACTGATCAACCATAGCTAAAACTCGGCTGGCTTTTAAAATATTAGCAGTCCTTTCATCTAATTTAGAATCATTATCCGACGGTAGATGGGCTGGATTCTTGTTTTCTAAAAGATGATGGCTAGCAGCAATCTGAGTGATTGTCTGGTCAAGCGGTCCAGCTGGATAATTATTTCTTGTTTTTTCTAAAATGTCATAAGTCCAATCGTCGTGTAACCGCCAGAAGTTTAAAACAGTGCCATCTTGAAGATCATGATTCTGAGTAGCTGAATCGGGGTTAAGTTTTAATCCCATTTTTTTGAGCGAATCTAGGGACTGCCCCCTTTGTTTTTGTTCGGGGAATACTTTATTGACCAGTGATTCTAGCGGCTGGTCAGAAGCATTAGGAACATTTTTGGGCCCAAATAATTTGATCACCAGTTGACGTTGTTCTGGTGTTGTTGCTTGGATAGGTCCAGTTTTACCAATATCATGGAGTATCGCTGCCCATTTCATCTGCTCTAAACTAACACCAGCCAATCCAAACTCCTCCCATAGTAGGTTAATAATTTTGACAATTTCCAAGGAGTCCTTAAAATGGGACCTCGGACCATTATCTAGTTCGGTCAGTCGTTCAATTAGCTGGGGATAGCTTTCGAGTTCAGCTAGGTTAATCCCCACTCCCCTAACTTGGTCTTTAGTTTGCTGTTTTCTGGCTTCTCTTTCGGCTATGTCAGCCAGTTGTTCAGTTTTCCCTTCTTGGTCCATAGTAATAAATTTTTATCACAAAAAGAGTTAAAAATCAAGTGGGGATATTCCTAACCAAAAACCGCCCTGAAAACGTTTAGACCAGTTGGCGCTAAACCTTAGGCGGTCCCTGGAGAAGTTCATCTAAATTTAGCTATTTCTTGCCTAAAATGCGGTACATACCAGTGCCACAAACCGGGCAGGAGCCTTTCATGGCTAGACGGACGACTCCGCCTTTGCCTTTCATCTCGACTTGCTCAGGGTTGTTCATTTCTTGTTTCGCTTTGCATTTGACACAGTAGCCGATAACTTTTTCTTCTGGCATAAGAGTTATTTAATAATTATTATTTAAATCCCTCTAATTATAGCAGATTTTACCTATATTAAGCAAGAGGCTATTGCCTTCTGCCTTCTGGTCTAATCTCGGTCTCTCTTTCTCTAAAATAGGCATCAGCCCCTCTAAACCCTTCAAGGTTACCAATATCAAATCTTTTACCTTTGATTGGCAGGGCTCTAATCTCGGGATTGATTGAACAAAGGTATTCATTAAACTGACCAGGGGCATCAAGTTTTGTCAGTTGTCCTTTATTCTCAGCTAGATATTTAGGTAAATCATGTTTGATAGTTTGTTCTGAATATAAATAGATTGCCGGGGAGGCCCAATAAGTGCTTTCTGGATCTAAATCCCGGCGTTTTTCTTCAAATCGGTTGATCTGACCATTAGAATCAAACTCGACATGGGCCCGTCGGTGCATTATAGCGCCAGCCTCTTGATAAACCGGCAAAATATTATTATCAGCGCCGGTTTGACGGGCAGCAATTAGATCTTTAAGTTTAAACTCATCAAAAAGCGTATCAGAGCTTAAAACTAATGTTTCGGCCTCGATACCACCTTCGGCGACTGCCAAACCTAAGTCGGCAACCGCTCCTTGGCGCTGGCTAGGCGACTCAACACCATTATTGATGATATTATTTTGGTTTAGACCAATATCTTGCCTAATTGCCCACTGACAGAAGGTTTCATGGTATTTGCTATTAACCACCAGATAAACATCACTTTTTATGTCTAGATCGGGTATTTCTTTAAGTTGATCAACTAAGCGGCTAGCTATTTCTCGGCCGTTGATTTCTAAAAGGGCCTTAGGTTTAATCTCGCCGTTTGGTAAAAAAAGTTTTTCTTTCTCCCCTGGTTCAAGAGCGTTATCATTTCTAGCATCGTTAGTTAGTCGTTCACCAAAACCAGCGGCGAGGATTACTACTTTGAGCTTCTTTTTAGTATTGGTCATAGTTAATTATTATACTAACTCTTTCGTTTTTGGCAAGGGTTATTTATAGGTTGTTACTGGCGTGCCAATATCAACCCAGTCATAAATCCATTTGGCATCTGGAGTATACATATTAACACAGCCGTGACTCATTGGATGGCCAAAATTATGGTGCCAATAAGTGCCATGGATGGTGTAGGGGCCTTTAAAGGAAGCAACCCAGGGTACGTTTGGTAGGTTATAGTTAGCGGTATTATTAGGTCCATAATACATCCCCATATTGACTAAGGGACGTTTACGATAAACTGAGAATTGGCCAAGTGGCGTTGGGCTACCAGATAAGCCAGAAGAAATTTTAAAATCACGAATCAAAAAGCCATCATCATAGGCATATAAAGTTTGAGTTTTACCAGCATCAACTTTGATATATTTACCACTTTCTTTTTCTTGAGCAATTTTGGCTGGCGCAGTGATGATTTCCAAAGCCGGATCTTTGTCGAGTTGGCCAACGGCAATTTTTACGCCGCCATTAAAATCACTATCATAGGCAAAAAATTCTTTGATTAGTTTTCCATAACCATCCAAGATTTTGACATGCGCGCCACCGGTAAAACCGGCGCCGGCCACGATTTCATCCCGGCCGTCATTATTTAAATCTGCTGAGGCTAAATTAACTCCGCCGTGGAAGTTTTGATCAAAAACGTTGGAGCTGCCTATTAGTGAGCCATCTTGGCGATAAAGATACACTTCCGGGGATAAATTATAACCGCCATTAATAAGCAATTCCGCTTGGCCATCGCCGCCTAGATCAGCTGTAGTTATATTAAGATTTAGACTGCCATTAAATTTATCTAAATAAAAATCTTTCTTTAGATCTTCACCCGCTGAGTCAAAAATTTTGATTTGGGCTTTAGGTAGATCATAAACACGGCTAACAATAATTTCATTTTTATTGTCTTTATTAATATCACCAATGGCAATCTTAATACCAGCGGTATAATCATCATCAAAAGCCATCCAGCCGTTATTGCCTTTTGGTTGGCCATAGGCATCAAAAATTCGGATATGCGGTCCACCAGTGCGACCAGCCGCGGTAATAATTTCATTTTTTTTATCATTATCTAGATCAGCACCAAATATTTCAATACCGCCGGTAAAGTTTTGGTCATAAGCGAAGAATTCATTTATCAATGAGCCGTTAGCACGAAAAATTTTGACTAGTGGTTTAGTGCCATAACCAGCGCCAACTAAAATCTCATCGATACCGTCGCCACCCAAATCAGCAACGCTTAAGCTAAAATCAGCTGGCTGGTTTTGGATAAAAGGTAAAAATTCACCTTCTAGCTTTAAAGTATCACTATCATAAATTCGAATTCCCGGATTATCGCTAGCTTCGGCATAAACTAAAAAATTTGGTTTTAAGATAAAACCGCAGATAATCATGGTGAATAGTAGAATTTTTTTCATTAAGAAGCTAATGCTCTTCAGCTGAAGAAGCAATGGTCATATAAACTAACGTCAGAACCGCAAAAATTAAAGCTTGGATAATCCCGACAATCAATTCTAAGAACATAAAGGGAATAGGCAAAAGAAAGGCAAATAGAGCAGCCATTGAAGCCAACAAGACTTCACCGGCAAAAATATTGCCAAAAAGTCGGAAAGACAACGAAGCGATCTTAGCAATTTCACCGATAATCTCGACCAAACCAACAAAAGCCTTGATTGGATTAACCAGTATAATACTAGGTTCTTTGATTATTTTTTTGGGAATCTGCAAAAAAGCTTTAAGATTAATAAATTTATTGAAATGTTTCCAAACGCCGATTGTAATAACACCCATAATATGAGAAGCAGTAACAGCGAACAAAGCCAAAGCTAAGGTGGTGTTTAGGTCGGCTGTACCGCCGCGAAAAAAAGGAACAAAAACTTTATGACCATCGACTATTTCGTTATAACCGATCGAGCCGATACCTGGTAAAAGTCCCAACCAATTGTTAAGCAAAATAAAAATAAAAAAAGCAAAGGCGATGGGAAAAAATTTCATTGATTTGGCTCGATTACCAGTGATTGAGTCGCAAAGATTAAGGGCTCCTTCAACAACCATTTCAAAAATATTTTGAATGCCCCGTGGCACTTCCTTAAGTTTTTTTCTTAGAACAACTGAAATAATAACAACAATCAAAACGACTATCCAGGTATTGATTAAAGAATTGGTCACCGTAAAACCACCAAAGTGCAAAATAGGCTCAGCTGATAAAGAATGGCTTTCTTGGCTAGTTTCCATCTGGATCTCAACTAACCGAGATTCGTTGTTCTCGACGGCTAATGTAGTGGCGGTGGTTGAATTAGTATTCATATGAATTATTTTTGTTTATCTTTATCTTGCTCCTCCATAAATTTAATCGCCTGAGTAGCATCTTTTATAATGCCAACCGTCGTGATAATAAAGGCAATACCAACTGAGCCTAAATAAAGCCACGGCGCGGTATTATATTTATCATCTAGCCATCTACCCAAAAAGATCGCACCAATGATTGGTATGGCTATCCAGCCGCTTAACCGAATAAATAAAACTATAGCTGGTTGCCACCAGGGAGCGCTATCCCCTATTTTTTCAACGTTTTTAGGCATTATTTTGGCTAAAACACCACTATTATAGGGTGAACCACCTAATAAGTCAATAAACCTCAAATTTTGAACAAATTTCGAGCATTTTGGCTAGTTCGGTCGGCAACGGTTTCTAAGGGTATTTGTTTAATTTCAGCGACTTTTTGGGCGACATATTGAACATAAGCTGGTTCATTGCGTTTGCCGCGATGAACTTGTGGCGCTAAATAAGGCGAATCGGTTTCGATTAAAATTTTAGCTAGTGGTATATTTTTAACTACTTTTAGTAAAGCTTCCCCAGCATTTTTGAACGTGATAATTCCAGTAAATCCCAGGAAAAAACCTAAATCAGTTAGTTCAGTAGCTTCGGCTAGATTGCCACCGAAACAGTGGATGACTCCTCCATTATTGATTTTATTTTTATTTTTTTTAACTTCGTTAATTAAATCTGAATAAGCCTCTCGACAGTGTAAAATTAATGGCAGCGACAATTGATTAGCTAAGTCGATTTGTTCGGCTAAGGTTATTTTTTGTTTGGCAATTATTTTTTCGCGATTATCTTGATCAAGATGATAGTAATCAAGACCAATCTCACCAATGGCAACAACCCGGGGGCTACTTTTAGCTAAATCAAAATATTTTTGGTGGTCAAAATTTTCGGCGTGGCTCAAAAATTCGATCTCCTCTTCTCCATCATTAGAAATTTCTTGAACATTTTGGGCGACCAAATGAATCGGATGGATACCAATAGCCGCATAGACACCCACTGGATATTTTTGGGCATATTCAACTGCACGTAATGAAGTTGAATACTGAGAGCCGACATTAATTAGCCAAATGTTTTGATCTAAAGAACGCCGGATCACTTGATCGGCGTCAGCTTTAAAAGCAGAAAAATTAACGTGGGCGTGAGTATCAATTAATTGCATAGCTAGTTAGATAACACTTTGAAGTTGACGAAGTAATTCTGGTAGTAGCGGAATTAAGAATTTAGCCATACCGATGAGCCAAGGCGCCACCCGAGACGTTTCTAGGCCAGTTGTCAGCCATTCGTTAATTGGGAATCTAGCCAAGAAGAAAAGAACTAAACCCAGAGTAAAAGCACCTTCCAAAAAGCCCAAGGCGCCACCAACTAGACGATTAATGCTTTTAAGAAAAGGAATAATTGAGAAAAATTCAAAAATTCGATCAATAATATAAAAGATTAAACCAACCAGACGGTTGATCAAGATTAGAATTAACAAAAAAGCAATTACTTTTCCCCAATCGCCGGGTCCCCAGATAAATATACCCCAACTAGCCACTGAATCGTAATAATGACCAGCAACCCAGGCCCCCAGAACTATACCAATTAAAGAGCCAAGAGTATGAATAAAGCCGAACCAAATACCAAATAGAATAAAGCCAAAAAGTAGTAACAACAGTATTAAATCAAATAGCCCCATAAGATTGATTAAATTTATAAAATATTTAATTAAATTCTAGGAAATAAAATTGCTGGTTTTTTGATCTTAGTATGATCAGTCAAACGTCCCCATTTTTTGATCTGATCAAATCCTTCTTTTTCTTCATCAGCTAAGACGCCGAGGGAGTCTAAAATTGTTTCACTAATAGTTGGCATAATTGGATAAAGTAACCAGCCTAAATGGCGGATTGTTTCGGTTAGATCAGCTAAAATTGTAACTAATTTTTCTGGTTGTGTCTTGGCTAATTCCCAAGGTTTAGTTTCTTGAATATAGTTATCCATCCAGGCTAAGAGTCGCCAAATTTCACCAATTGCCCGATCAAATTGCAGGTCAATCATTGCTTGTTGATATTTTTGCCAAACTTCTTCAACGATTTTCTGAGGTGTCGAATCTAATGTCTGGTTTTTAGCTGGATGGCTTTCCACTAAAGTTAAAACTCGAGCAACAACATTACCCAAGCCATTAGCCAAAAAGGTATTGTAGCGGCTTTTAAATTTTTCTACCGAGACGTCGCCATCTTGGCCAAAAGAAAATTCAGAGAGTAAAAAATAACGAACCGCATCAACGCCATAACGTTCAGCGATTTCCACCGGGTCGATTACATTGCCTAGTGTTTTGGACATTTTTTGACCGTCAATGGTAAAAAATCCATGAGCAAAAATAACTTTAGGTAGAGCGACTCCAACCGATAATAGCATTGCTGGCCAAATAACAGCGTGGAATTTAAGTATATCCTTAGCCATTAAATGATAATCTGCCGGCCAAAACTTTTTAAATTTATCACCTTGGGGATAATCCAAGGCTGAGAGATAGTTAATTAGGGCTTCAATCCAGACGTAGATTGTCTGTTTTTTATCCCAAGGGATTGGGATTCCCCAATCAACCGTTTGGCGCGAGATGGCGACATCTTGCAAACCAGTTTGGATTAAGCCGAGGACTTCATTTTTTCTTGATTCCGGTAAAATGTTATAGCTACCGTCGGTAATTTTATTTTTGAGCTCTTGTCCAAAGTCGGATAATTTAAAAAACCAATTTTTTTCTTTTAAAATCTTGGGCTCCAAATTATGATCAGGACATTTACCATCGACCAGGTCGTTCTCGGTTTTGTAACTCTCACAGCCAACACAGTAAAGACCTTCATACTCCCCTTCGTACACCGCATCATTGCCGAGCGGAGTTTTAGCATTTTTGAGTTTGTTCAAAAATTTAGTTACTCCTTGTTCGTGGCGTTTCTCTGTCGTCCGGATAAAATCGTCATTAGAAATATTCAAGCTATCCCAGGCTAGTTGAAATTTAGCTGATTGCTCGTCGGCAAATTGAGCTGGCTCTAGACCATTTTTTTGTGCTGCCTGAGCGACTTTGATCCCATGTTCGTCGGTACCAGTCAAATAAAAAACTTCATCTCCGAGTAAACGATGAAACCTAGCTAAGACATCGGCCGCAATAGTGGTATAAGCGTGTCCAATATGTGGCCTGTCGTTAACGTAATAGATTGGAGTGGTAATATAAAACTTAGCCATAATTTAATCTTATTTTAGCATTAAATAATAAAAAATCCAAATTGTGGATTTGGTTAGATTTGGCGTTTTTTACTTTAGCTGGTAGTCAGGATAACAATAGCCGCAATAATAACCACTAAACCAAAGATGGTCCAGTATAAGAGTGGTTTTTCCTTCTTGTTTTTGCGATATTCCTCGGTTTGATAGCGAGCGGCTAAATTGGGTTCAGTCATATTGATTGGCCAATAATTACGGTAAACTCTCCTTTTATTTTATCATTTTCTAACGCGTTGGCAACCTGGTTAATATTACCACGATAAATAGTTTCAAATTTTTTGGTTAGTTCGCGACCGATTACTATTCTTCTTCTGTCTAAGTCAGTTGAATTAAAAACAGTGGCTAATTCTCTAAGGAGCTTGATTATTCGATAGGTCGATTCATAAAGAATAACTGTTTTGGTGGATTGGTTAATTGTCTTAATAATTGTTTGTCGGCCCTTCTTGTGAGGTAGAAATCCAAAAAAAATAAATTCATCACAGGGTAATCCAGCAACCGAAGCTAAGGTAGTTACTGCCGTTGGACCAGGAATTGGGATAATTTTAGCATCATTACCCAATAGCTCAGTTATCTGTTCGATCAGTTTATTTCCCGGGTCGCTAATTCCCGGCGTCCCGGCATCAGACACCAGAGCAATATTATCCCCGTTTTTTAGTTTGTTGAGGATTAGATCGGTTTTTTCTAAACGGCTATGGTGATGGTAACTAATTATTGGTGTATTAATTTGATAATGATTTAATAACTTGCTGGTTTGTCGTGTATCTTCGGCTAAAATTAAATCCACTTCTTTTAGCGTTCTAAGAGCTCTAAAAGTAATATCTTCTAGATTGCCAATGGGTGTGGCAACAATATAAAGTGGCATAATTTAGAAATTGAGACCGCGCGGCTGATACCAATTTTGCGGTCGACCGCAAGCCGGGCAAACTTTTGGTGCTTGGGCGCCTTTATGAACGTAGCCACAATTAAGACATTTCCATTCAATTTCTTCTTCACGAATAAAAACCTTACCTTCAATCGTTTGTTTAAGTAATTTTTGGTACCGTTCTTCATGTTTTTCTTCTACTTCGCCAATTTCTTTAAAGACGCTAGCTATTCTTTCTTCTCCTTCTGTTCTCGCCTCTTGCTCAAACTGGGGGTACATTTTAGTCCATTCATAATTTTCACCGTTGGCAGCATATTGTAGATTATTTGTTGTGGTACTAATGGGCCCGTCAATTACGAATGTATCAATAACTTGTGTCTTATCTTTAACAAATTCTAACAATCGTTCAGCGTGAGCTCGTTCATTATCAGCAGTTTCTTCAAAAATTTGAGCAATACCTTCATAGCCTTCTTCGCGGGCTTTTTTGGCGAAAAAGATATACTTATTTCGAGCCATCGATTCGCCAATAAAGGCCTTGAGTAAATTTTCTTGAGTTTTAGACATATTTTTTTGATTAGGAATCTAGCAATTCCATTTCTTGGCCACAGCAGACTAATGTCCCGCCGCCAACTTTAGTAACGGTAACTTCATTACCGCAAATGCTGCAATGATATTTTTCACCTTCTTTTTGGACGGCCATAATTTAACTTTTATTTTTTAAGATATAGTAAGCTAATTATATCATAATTAAACCCCGTTTTAAAGCGGGGTTTAATAGAGTTAAATATGGGATTAACGCTTGGCCCATTGTGGGGCGCGGCGAGCTTTTTTGAGACCTGGTTTTTTACGTTCTTTTTCACGTGGATCTCGAGTCAAGTAACCTAATGGTTTTAAAGCTGTTCGCAGTTCTGGATCTAATTTAATTAAAGTCCGAGCAATACCATGACTGATAGCATCAGCTTGGCCACGAATACCCCCACCCTTTACTATTACTGTAACCGAGGCATCCATATAACCCGTTGCCTGCAAAGGTTGCTCAACGGTTTTAACCAGTTCAAAGGTTGGCAAAAATTTTTGGTACTCTTTATTGTTGATTGTTATTTTTTTCTTTTTATTATCATAAAATCGTACTCTAGCTACTGCTCGTTTGCGCCGGCCGATAGCTTCGATGTATTTACCCCCAAGTTTAGTATTTTCTTCTTTATTGGTAGTTTGTTGTATTTTTTTACTTTCCATAGCCGAATAAAAATTATTTGACTTTTAAGCGTTTAATAAAAATTGGTCTCAATTTGTTCTTGGGTAACATTTTATAAACGGTTTGCCGGATGACTTCGGCTGGATTTTGGGCAAAAACTTCTTTCATTTTTTTACGACGTAGACCAGCGGGATAGCCAGTGTGGCGAATATATTCTTTCTGATCTAGTTTTTTGCCGGTAAATTTAAGCAACTTGCTATTAATTACTTCAACTTGGTCACCACAATCAATGTGTGGTGAATAGTCCGGTCTATTTTTACCCATTAATAAACCGGCGATCGTCGAAGCTAACCGCCCGACTGCTTGATTAGTAGCATCAAGCTGATGGGTGGCTCTTTTGACGTTGTATTGGAACTTGGTTGTTTTTTGATTCTGCATAGATTAAATTAAACCAATTCTAGCTGGACCATTTGGGCACCGTCACCTTTGCGAGGTCCTAGTTTAGTTATTCTTAAATAGCCACCTTGACGATCTTTATAACGGGGACCGATCTTTTCAATCATTTTTTTCACCGCACCGCGAGTATATAGATATTTAGCTAGTTGACGTCTGGCGGCTAAATCGCCCTTTTTGGCGGTGGTAATATGTTTTTCGATGATCGGTTTGATAGTTTTGGCTTTAGCGTCGGTAGTTTTAATCTTTTCATACAAAACAAGACTGGTAGCCAAGCCACGCAATAAAGCCTGACGACTAGCGCGATCACGATCTAAGGTTTTAACTGTTTTGCCGTGTCTCATAATCAAAAATTATTTTTTCTCTTCTTTTTTTTCTTCCTTTTTAGTTTTGGGAGTAGTCTCCGGGTCATCAGCTAGTTCTTCTTTTTTCTCTGTTTTTTCTTCTACTACTCCAACACCCTGTAAAATATTAACATGATCAATTAAAATTTTTACTGACTGATCAAAAGCTTCTTCCGGGGTGATACTACCGTCAGTTTCAATATGTAGGGTTAATTTATCATAATTGGTAATTTGACCAACACGAGTATTCTCAACGCGAAAACCGGCACTAACCACCGGGCTAAACAAAGCATCAACAGCAATTTCGCCAACGTTTAATTTACTCTTATCTTGAGCCTCAGTTGGAATATAACCACGTCCCTTAGCTACAGTCACTTCCATCTCTAATTCAGCTTTTTTGTCAGTTAAATTAGCGATGATCATACTTGGGTTAACAATCTCCACTTCGCTATTTTTATCAAAATCAGCCCCAGTAACCTCTTTTTCTCCTTTAGCTTTCAAAGTTATTTTAACTGGATCATCAGAGTGTAAATTTATTCTTAATCTTTTGAGGTTGAGAATAATTTCGACTACATCTTCTAAAACGCCAGGTAAAGTAGAAAATTCATGCTCAGCACCTTTTATTTTAACTGCTGTTACCGCCGCGCCAGGTAAAGAGGATAGCAAAACTCGTCTTAGAGCATTACCCAAGGTGGTGCCATAACCAAAATAACATGGCTCGATGACCACTGATTTTTGATTCTTGTTCTCACCTTTTTGCCATTCAATTTTTGAAGGTAAAAGTAATTTTTCCATATTTGGCGACGTTTATAGAATAAATTATATGAATTATTAACGTGAGTAGAACTCAATAATTGCTTTAATATCAAAGTTAGTTTCAGCTATTTCACCCTTTTTGGGTGTGGTTAAAATTTTAGCGGTCAGGCTATCAATATCAATTGATAACCAATTCGGCACTTGACCCTTACTTTTATTTAAAGTATCCGCTAAATTAGCAAAAAGCTTTAACTTTTTACTTTTATCACGCAGAGTGATGATATCCCCGACCTTGATTTGGTAAGAAATAATATTAGCTTTTTTATTATTGACCAAAAATAAATTGTGCGAGACCATCTGTTTAGCTTGATTGCGAGACTGGGCAAAGCCTAAACGATAAATAATATTATCTAATCTCATTTCTAAAAGTTGAGTTAAGTTTTCGCTGGCATCACCTTTACGACGAATCGCCTCTTTATAATATAGCGCAAATTGTTTTTCCAAAATACCGTAGGTCTTTTTGGCCTTTTGTTTCTCGCGTAGCTGTTCGCCATAAGCAGTCGGCTTACTCCGGCCCTTAATTCCATGTTGTCCTGGTGGATAGCCACGTTTAATCATGGCACACTTAGGTAGCATACAACGATCACCTTTAAGCATTAGCTTAATTCCTTCCCGGCGGCACTGTTTACATTTGGCTTGCAATTTTCGCATATTTGAAATAATAAAAATTAGACTCTTCGGATTTTCTTGGGTCGACAACCATTATGAGGAATCGGCGTAACATCCTTAATCGATAAAACTTGGATTCCATTAGCGTTAATCGCCCGGATAGCTGATTCACGGCCGGCGCCAACACCTTTAACAAAAACATTAACTTCTTTTAAACCATAAGAAACCACTTTGTCGGAGGCATTTTTAACTATAATTGAAGCCGCGTAAGGGGTTGATTTTTTAGGGCCTTTGAAACCCGACTGACCCGCTGAGCTCCAAGCTAAAACGTTGCCGTTTTGATCGGTATAAGTAACAATTGTGTTATTATAAGACGCTTGGATATAGGCTCGGCCCAAGCTAACTTGTTTTTTAACTTTATTTTTAGTCCCCTTTCTGGGCTTAGCACTTTTTTCGCCGGCCGGCGTTGGTTTGTCAGTTGACTCGGCGGCGGGTGCTGTTTTTTCTTGATCTGTTTTATTCTCGTCACTCATATTTTAAAATTAAGTCTTTTGGGCTGATGGCTTACGACCGCTACCCATAGTTTTGCGGACATTACCGCGGACGGTTCGACAATTGGTTTTAGTTCGTTGACCACGGCAGGGTAAATTTCGGGCATGTCGACTACCGCGATAAGAGCCAATCTCTTTTAGTCTTTTAATATTAGTCAAAATTTCTCTGCGTAAATCGCCTTCAACTCGATGTTCCTTCTCAACAATAGTTCTCAACATATTAATCTGATCTTCAGCTAAATCTTTGACTCGAATATCCGGACTAATTTTGGTCTTAACTAAAATTTTCTGAGTCAGAGCCAAACCTAAACCATAGATTAAAGGTAGGGCGGCTTCGATTCTCTTATTATTTGGTAGGGTAACCCCTGCAATTCTTACTGCCATAGTTTAAATTAGCCTTGTCGTTGTTTATGTTTAGGATTTGAACAAATAACCATTACCCGACCTTTACG